>Ga0123337_10004151_pt1 | contig 14897 bp, 11 predicted proteins | sample frozenSSSSmetaG_FD_89792 | JGI IMG/M metagenome (GOLD analysis project Ga0123337, IMG submission 89792) | Glacier valley bacterial and archeal communities from Borup Fiord, Nunavut, Canada, to study Microbial Dark Matter (Phase II) -... | ecosystem: Environmental > Aquatic > Freshwater > Ice >... | reverse complement strand
GACGACGAACTTCCCCGGCCTGCGCCAGGCACTCGAGGCGGCTACCGGAGCGCTTTCAGGCCGTCTCAGAACCGTCCAGGCGGCTCTTTCGTCGCGCGTCTCCGTCGAAACCGAACTCGACCAGTATGCCCGCGAGGCCCAGTTGCTCTCGGACCGCGTGGCGCGGACCACTCAGCTCGAAGGGCGCCTTGCGAATATGAAGGGGGCCTTTTCGTCGATTGGTGAGGTCCGGGAGCGGGCGAAGACCATTGCGACCGCTGCGACGCAGGTCCGTTCGGGGATCGTCCGCGACGTTTTCAGCGGGTCGCTGAACAAAGTTTGGCGCGACCTGTTCGTGCGCCTTGCTCCAAACGAGCAGTTCGTTCCGCAATTCCGGCTTCCCGACAAGGGGGATGGCAAGGTGGAGGCGGTGCTCGAAACCTTCCATCGGTCGGGACAGACCTCCGGTCCTCCGGGAGCCATGCTCAGCCAGGGCAACCTGAATACCGCGGCGCTGACCCTATTCCTCGCGTTGAACCTGTCAGTGCCGTCGCAGTTGCCATGGCTGGTGCTCGATGACCCCGTGCAGTCGATGGACGACGTTCACATCGCCCAATTCGCGGCCCTGCTACGAACTTTCTCCAAGGGCCTCGGCAAGCAGGTAGTGATCGCGGTGCACGAGCGGGCGCTGTTCGAATACCTGACGCTCGAACTGAGCCCGGCCTTTGCTGGCGACAGCCTGATCACCGTCGAGATTAGCCGGAATTTCGCTGGCGACGCGGTGGCGGATCCGCACTTCTATGTGTTTGAGGACGATAAGGCTTTAGCTGCCTGAGCCAGTTAGCGGCAAGTGGTGACGGACGTGCACTAGGGATAGTTACAGTGCGAAACGCCACTGAATCGTTTCCAGCGAACAATAGGAGCATTTCATGTCAGCGGAGAGTGGGCTGGAATTTCCTCATCCGGTTTTATTGTGCCGGAGGGCTTTGAAGATTGCGTTGTTGAACTCCCTGGCCGAGAGATCTGGATACAGGCGAAATCACGAAATACCGGAGCGTTTTCCGATGGCGAGTTGGTCGCGATCTACGCCAGTGTTGCGGAAAAGATCGGAGCGCTAAAGTCCAAACAGCCGAGCTATTGGCAACGAAGCCTTCTGACGAGGGCCGATGCCGGAATCTCATTCTTTAAACGTCGGCCCCAATCGCGCGATCGACGCCTTCGCCCGACTTTTTCAACGCTATCTGCCAAAAGCTGGGGCCGGGCTCGCGGAGTCCCTATCATTCCACTCACTTCGTTTGCGGTTGCGGAAAGGGGCTTCACCATTTGCACCTGGGCTCGTAGTGCTTCGTTCCTTGGACCATATATTCGCCATCCGTTGGCCAAAACGCGCCGATGAAGCCACAGTCTATTGTTTTTCCAGCGTTATTTGTGTTCACAACTGTCTTTTTCCACCCGTGAGACGGCGGTGACCTTGGGTTTCTGGTCGGGGAGGGCCACAAACTGCACTCGCCTGGGTCTGCTTCGCGCCAAAAGCGGTCCCGAAGCAGGGTTTGAGACGACGAGGCTTGCGATAGCACCGGTATCCCGGACACGGGCCGGAAACAAAGGCTGGCAACCCCGGGGACCACCTGTTGTCCAGGCCCTGGCCCAAACCATTGCCAGCTGCCGGCGGCTCGCGCCTCGCCGGGCCGGCCGTGTCGTGCCTTCGTCGAACTTCCTCGATCCCGGCGCCGGCTAGCGCAGAGCGCCGCCGAAGCCTCCTCGGATGTCACGGCGATGATCGAGCAGTCGGGCACCGAAGTGGCGAGTGGGGCCAAGCTGGTCGGCGAAGCGGCCGGCAAGGGCGGTGCTGAGACGCTGCACCTCGACGGCAATCACAGACCAAGCCGGCGCGACGCGTGCGTGAGGTGTGATCTCATCGCCGATGTGGCAGCGGCAGAATCGCGGTCGAGTATGGCTTTGAAGATCAGCTCGTGCTCGGCCAATGTAACGTTGACCGTTTCAACAAAGGGCTGGGACCTTATTGCCAGGCCAATGCTCTCCCTGAGCCGCGCATCGACGAAGGAAGTCATGATCGTGAGGAACGGATTCTTCGCTGCGGCCGATATTGCCTGGTGGAATCCGATGTCGGCCGCCACATAGTTGCTCTCGAGATTTTCCACGGAACGCATGATATTGAGCGAGTCCTGCAGAGCGCTGAGGTCGTTTGCGGTGCGATGCTCCGCCGCCAGTGCAACCGCCCCCGTTTCCAGCACCATGCGAACTTCATACAGTTTCCGGTAGTCTTCAGGTTGAGCGAGGGACTGTTCGGAGATCTGCAGGAACCGGCCATGCTCCGGGGACGCCACGAACACACCCTTTCCCTGGTGTGATACGACGAGCCCCTCGTGCCTTAGCCTCGACAGCGCCTCACGCACCACAATCCGGCTCACCTGGTATTTCCCGCTAAGCTCGCGTTCAGTGGGCAGTTTCGCCCCTGCTGTCAGCTTGCCAGCGGCAATCCAGTTCCGAATTTCATCGGCAAGGAGGTCCGGCAGATTGCTGCGGTTGGACCTCAACGGGGAGCCGGGCGATGTCTGTAGATCCATCGAGCTAACTTTCCCTTCTGGTACGGTCAGACATTGAGCTTGGCCCTGAGGCCGCCGTCGATCGGGTAGTCACCCCCGATGCAGAACCCCGATTCCGGTCCGACGAGATAGGAAACCAGCGCCGCGATCTCGTCGGTCGTACCAACCCGGCCGATCGGATGTGATTTCCCGAACTCCTTCATGGTGTCTTCCAGATCTCCGCCCTCTGGAGTCAATGAGCGGGCCGCAAATTCGAGCAGCGGCGTTCGGATCGAACCGGGAGAAACCGAGTTCACCCGGACCCCGTCCTTGGCGCAATCCACCGCCATTGCCCGTGTGAAGGCGTGAATCGCCCCCTTGGTCGTCGCATAGCCAAGGACATTGTTCTGGTTCAAGTGACCCTGGACCGAGGCGAAGTTCACGACCGAGGCGTTGCCGCGCAGTTTGAGCAGCGGATACAGGAAGTGCGACATCAGATAGTAGCCGGTCAGGTTGATGCCGATGACCTTTTGCCAATCTTGAGGCGTTGTGGTTTCGATCGTTCCGTAAGGCTGAATGGCCGCACAGTTGACGAGCGCGTCCAGGCCATCCAGACGATGCCCAAGACCGGCGGCAAATCGCTGCACGGCGTCGGCATCGGAAACGTCCAGTTCCACAACTTCGGCGTGCTGATCGCCCAGGCTGGTTCTTGCTGCCGCATTCTGCTCGGGGTCGTTGCCGCACAGGATGACGAAGAACCCATCGCTGACGAGGCGCCTGGCGACCGCCAGGGCTATCCCGGCTGTGCCGGTAACGACGGCGGTCTTGGCCGAGTGCTTGGCTGACTTTTCGCTTACCATCTATTTCCTACCCAGTTTCAGGACGCCTTCGTTCACGCGGCTGTCGATGATGACGGCAGCAATGAGGACGAGGCCCTGCGCCACGTACTGCCAGAACGGCTCCACCCCAGCGAGGTTGAGGCCATTCGACAGCACCCCGATGATAAGGGCGCCGATAACCGTTCCGAGTATCCGGCCCTCGCCGCCGGACAGACTGGTTCCCCCAATAATCACTGCTGCGATCACCTGGAGCTCGAAGCCGATGCCGATATTGGGATCGCCGGAGCCGACGCGCGACGAGAGAACCAACCCAGCGAGCGCCGCGGTGAGGCCACACAGCGCGTAGAGTAGCACCAATGTGCGCTGAACGTTGATGCCGGATAGACGGGCGGCCTCTTCGTTGCCGCCAATCGCATAGATCCGCTTGCCGAACTTGGAATAGCTCGTCAGCCAGTGGAACCCCGCAACCACCACCAAGGCAACGACAATCGGGAGAGGGAACACCCAGATCTTGCCAGTGCCGAGGTCGCTCCAGTTGGGTGGAAGCCCAACGAGAATCGCACTGGGGCTGATCAGATAGGCGATCCCGCGCGCGATGTTGAGCATGCCCAGGGTGACGATGATCGCACTCACATGCAATCTGGCGATGATCGTGCCGTTCACGAAGCCGACCAGGGCGCCGAACACCAGTGCGATGGCGAAGGCCAGGTAGAGCGGGACGCCGCTGACCGCCAGGGAAGCAGCCAGTACGGTCGATGCCGCGAGCACGCTGCCGACCGAGAGGTCAATGCCGCGGGCAATCATGATAGCGGTCATGCCGCAACCGGCAATCGCCAGGGGCGCTGTATTGCGCATCAGGTTCTGGAAGTTTGAGAGTGTCAGGAACCGGCTGCTGAGCAGCGTGAACACCAGACACATGAGCAGGAGGACGCTGAAGGTCACCAGCGTCTGCAGGGTTCGACGATCGATGGAACGCCTTCCCCGCGCCGGCGTCTGCGTCTCCCCGCTCGCACCCGCACCCGCACTTTGTTGTTCAAGCACGCCTCATACTCCCCAGATTCTATGACGCCGCACGAGTATCGAGCCCCGACCGGGCCGTGTGCAGCATTGACATTGCAATTACAGCTTCCTCGGATGCGGTTCCGGGCAGTTCGCCGACCACCACGCCGCGGTTCAGCACCACCAGGCGGTCGACCAGCCCCAGCAACTCGGGCAATTCCGACGAAACCAGCACCACGCCGAGGCCGCGCCGCGCGAGGTCATCGATGATCCTGTAGATCTCCCGCTTCGCGCCGATGTCGACGCCGCGGGTCGGCTCGTCGAGCAGCACGACCCGAGTATCGATCGACAGCCACTTTCCCAGTACGACCTTCTGCTGGTTGCCGCCGCTGAGAGCCGAAATGCGCTGGGAAAGCCCAAGCGTCTTCACGGCAAGCTTCTGGATGATCCGCGTCGCTGTCTCGTTGCGATTGGCAGTATCGGATCGCTGCCTGGGAAACTCGTCCCAAACGAAGCTCGCATTGTCGCCCACGCCCAGCACGGGGACGATGCCCTGACTGCGGCGTTCCTCTGGTACCAAGGAAAGGCCCGCGGTGATCGCGGCCGGAATTGAGTTGGGCGGGACGGGCTTGCCATCCAGTTCGATCGCGCCGGCCAGTCGCTGGTCGGCGCCGAAGATCGTCCGCAGCAGTTCGGTCCGGCCCGCTCCGACCAGCCCGGCGATGCCAAGGATTTCGCCGGCGCGAAGTTCGATATCGATATCGCGCACGCGGGGTCCAGTCAGTCCTTTGACTCGCAGAACGACGTCCCCGGGCTTCCGGTCTTTGGGAGGGAACATCTCGGTGAGTTGGCGACCCACCATCATGCGCACGAGGTCTTCACTGCCGGCCTCTCCACGATGCACCGTGGCCACCCTTGCGCCATCCTTGAAGACCGTGATGCGGTCGCCAAGTTCGTCGATCTCACGCATCTTGTGCGACACGTAGATGATGCCTTTGCCCGCCGCCTTCAACCGCGCGATCACTTCATAGAGCTTGCGCACCTCCAGCTCCTCGAGCGGAGACGAAGGCTCGTCCATGATGATGATGCGCGCATTCTGCCGCAGCGCCTTGGCAATCATCACTGCCTGCTTCTCGGCCGATGACAGGTCCGAGCAGAGCCGCGATGTCATGAGGTCATGAAAGCCAACACTGTCGAGCAGCGCCCGGGCACTCGCCTCCGAGCGCTTGCGATCGACGGCGCCAAAGCGGCCCGGCTCGGCGCCAAGCATGATGTTTTCGGCCACCGTCAGGCCGCCGACGACGTTCAGCTCCTGGAAGATGCACGCGATCCCCGCGTCCTGGGCGGCAAGGGGGGTGGCGAAACTGACTTGCTCACCTCCGAGCAGGATCGTGCCTTCGTCTGCCGTCTGGACGCCCGCAAGTATCTTCACCAAGGTGGATTTACCGGCGCCGTTCTCGCCGATCAGGCAGTGCACCTCGCCCGGCTGCAGGTCAAAATCGACCGCGCGGAGCGCGCGTACACCGGGAAACGTCTTCGACAGACCGCTCACGCGCAGCAGCGGCTCGGGCGCAACGGCACCTGCTTCGCCCATCAGTGGCCCTGCCTTTGGCTCCAAGCTCGTCTCCACTTCGATTCCTCCACCACACATCCGCTGCCGGCGCGTCTTGTGCCCCTGCGCTGGTTGCAGTGCCTCTGGTCAAAGCCGGAACTCCCTATGCTCAACGGGGAATTCCACGGCACTCCGGCGCTTGTCGGAGAGTGGCGCCCTCCGGGGCGCCACTCTCCACCATAGGCGACTACTTCGGATACTGGGTATCCAGCCAGGCCTTGATCCCCTCGGGGGTCGGCGCGATGGCGGGGTAGCCCACGACAACCTGGGTGTTGGCGTCGGCCTTGCCTTCGACCGTCGCGGCCAGAAGGTTGAGCGTAGCAATCGAGAAGTCATAGGGCGGGTAGCCGCTTTCGGCCTTCAGCGGCGAATCGGGGTTACCCAGTTCGGCCATGATCGGTGCCGAACCGTCGACGGAGGCCACGACGCCAAAGTCCGGGGAATAGCCCCCCGCGGCGCGGAGCGCGGCAAGTGCCCCCAGCGAGCTGTCGTTGTTGATGCCGAAGATCACGTTGATGTCGGGATGTGCCTGCAACATGTCGCCGGCGGCCGGATTTGCCTTGTCGATGGTTGCGCCGCCATCCACGGCCTGCGCAATAGTCGCGGTCGGGATGATCGACAGGAAGCCCTTGAGGAAGCCGTTCTTGCGGTCCTGCACCTGCGGCAGGATCGGGTAGTCGACCACGCCGATCACGGCGGGCTTGTCACCGAAGCGCTCCTTGAAGTAGGTGGCCGCGTTGCAGCCGACGATCAGCGGTCCGTCGTAGTCGTTGGCGAAGACGCGCGGCGCCACCACTTCGGTCGGCTGCACGTTGTAGGTGACGACCTTGATCCCGGCTTCCTGGATCCGCCTGACCTGACCCACGGCTGCAGCGCTGTCGAGGGGGGCGAAGGCGACGGCATCAGGTGCGTCCGAAATCACGTCGTCGACGATCTTCTGCACGGTGCCCGCGTCGAAGCGGCCGTCATAAACCTTCAGCTCGAAGCCATACTTGGTGGCCAGACGCTCCCAGTGCCCCTTGATCGCGAGGAAGAAAGGCTGCCCGAGGCCCATGGCCGTGAGCGCCACGCGCTTGCCTTTGAGGGCGCTGGCGTCGGCTTCCTTGAGCCAGTCCCCAGGCGCCGACTCGTAGCCCGTGAAGCCTGACACGCCCGCCGGGATGTTTGCCACCGCCGCGGCATCCGCCGGGGTGCACACTTCAGTCGAGAACGTCTTGGCGGCGATCGCAACGCCATCCTGAGCATAGACGGGATTGGCGGCCATCACCCCCAGCAGTGTCGCAAACGGCACCAGGGTGGCCGTCCATTTCGTATTGGACATTATCTCTTCTCCTCCTTGTCGACATCTCATTGGGTTGCACCCAAGGATGAGGTATGGTTATAGGTTGTCATATCACATGGCAAGTGTGCTGGAGGGGGAATTGGAGCAAGCAGAAGTTTCTGTTTTGCATCAGGCGAATGCGAGCCTGGGCGAGGGGCCGATCTGGGATCCGCGCCTCGAGGCGCTCTACTGGGTCGATATCCATCGCTGTAGAATTCATCGCTATCGCGCCAACGCGGCGCGGCAGGATGGCGTCTGGATCACCAGCAATAGTCCCGGCTGTCTCGGCCTGACCGAAAGCACGGACGTTGTCGTGGTGGCATCGGGGGCCGAGGTCCTGCTGCTGGATTTGCGCTCCGGCGTGGAAACGCCTGTCGCCACATTGCCGATCGCCATGCCGCTCATGCGGGCCAATGACGGGCGCGTCGATCCTGCCGGCCGCCTGTGGGTCGGCACGATGATCGATGACATCCATGCCCCGGCGAATTTCACAGACGGCAGGCTGTTTTCGGTTCTGCCGGATGGTCATGTCTCGGACAGCGGCTTCGTGTTCGAGCTGCCGAACGGCATCGACTGGAGTCCGGATGGCCGGACCCTATACCTCAACGATTCGACCGCGCTGAAGACCTTCGCCTTCGACTTCTCGGTGGAGGACGGGACGATCAGGCGGCAGCGCGTCCTCTTCGATCATCCGGCGGCCGAGGGGCTTCCGGACGGGCTTTGCGTCGACAGCTCCGGCAACATCTGGAGCGGCCAGTGGAACGGCTGGAACATCAAGAAGATCGCCCCCGACGGCCGGCTTCTTGAGACGCATGCGGTTCCGGTTCAGCGGCCGTCCAGCGTCTGCTTTTTCGGCCGCAACCTCGATCGGCTGGCTTTCACTTCCGCGGCGAACGGCCTGGGCACCGCCGACTTCATCGCGGCGCCCGATGCTGGATCTCTGTTCGAACTCCCGGTGCGTGCCGGCGGTCGGCGCGAGCACTATTTCGGCAACCGGGCCACCCTCAATCCAAGCACAGCGAGCAACTAGCATGCGCGATCAACAAGCGGTTTGGGACCGCGGGGATTTCACGGTGGCCGCTGTTGGCGCCATGTGCGCCCCGGCAAATTTCCGGCTGGACGACGGTCGGATGATCCAGCCTTTCGCCATTGCACCATGGTCGGACAATCCAGACGGCGATCCGCGATATGACGAACTTCCACCGCTGCTGAAACGTCTGCGCGGCGACTGGGCCTGCGTCCCGTTCGGCATGCCCGAAACGCGGCCCGATCTGCCGTCGGCCTGGGGCGACAATCACGTCGAGAGCAAGGGGCTCGGCCAGTATTTTCACGGCCCCAGTGCAAACCTCCCGTTCAAGCTCGAGCGCGCCGATGGGGGCTGCCTCGAATGCAGGCTGGACTACCCCGAGACTCACCCAATCGCGTGGGTTCGCCGTGCCATTCGTGGCGTACCGGGCAAGGCCAGGCTTGAGTTCACACTCGAAATCATGCCGCGCGAGACGATCGCCCTGCCGATCGGAATTCATCCGGTCTTTCGCCTTCCAGATGTCATCGGGGCAGCCGAACTCCACGTCGCCGGGGGGGCGATCAAGGTCTACACCTACCCGGTCGATGCCGAGCCGGGAGTTTCGAGGCTCGCCCATGGCCGCATATTCGACTCGCTGCAGGCCGCTCGCGACAAGGACAACGCACCGATGGATCTCTCGCGTCACCCTCTTGCGGTGGTGACCGAAGAGGTCGTGCTTGTCGGACATGCCGCGGGTCACGCTCACCTGACCAATAGAGCGGACCGCTACCGCGTGGATCTGCGCTGGGAAGCGAATGACTTCCCGTCCTGCAACCTCTGGATTTCCAATCGTGGGCGAACCGCGTTCCCGTGGAATGGCCGGCACTGCGCGCTCGGGATCGAGCCGGTGGCAGCCCCCTGGGACCTCGGTGCTGCCGTTGCCAGAAACGCGGCATCGCCGTTGCGCGCTGCCGGCGTCCGGACGGCCACCGAGTTCACGGCGGGCGATCTCTGGACGACGTCGTACTCGATCGAAGTCAGTTCGCTATGAAACGCTTTGCCTGCGTTGAGGACCTCCGCGTTGCCGCACGGCGCCGGGTACCCAAAATGTTCTACGACTATGTCGATGCCGGCTCGTGGACCGAGGCCACCTACCGGGCCAACGCCAGAGACCTACACGCGATCCGGCTCAGGCAGCGGGTGGCCGTGGATGTTTCGGCGCGCTCCACTGCCAGCACCATGATTGGAGCACCCGTCAGGATGCCGGTCGGGATCGCTCCGACCGGCCTCACCGGCATGACCTGGCCCAATGGCGAGATCGTCGTGCAGCAGGCCTGCGAGGCCTTTGGGATACCCTACACCCTGTCGACGGTCTCCATTGCCTCCATCGAGGATGTCGCCCGCGTGGCGACAAAGCCATTCTGGTTCCAGCTCTACGTGATCAAGGACCGCGGCTTCACCGAAAGCCTGATGCAGCGGGCCGAGGCGGCAGGCGTCACGACCCTCGTGGTGACCCTGGACCTGCAGATGGTCGGACAGCGCCACAAGGACATCTACAATGGCCTGTCCTCGCCGCCCAAGCCGACGCTGCGCAACCTGCTGAACCTCGCAACCAAACCGGCCTGGTGCGCGGAAATGCTGCGCGTCAGGAAGATGGACTTCGGCAACCTGCAGGGGCACGTCCGGGACCTCACGAGCAAGACCAGCCTCGCCGAATGGACCGATGCGCAGTTCGATCCAAGCCTGAACTGGGACGACGTCCGCCCCATAAGGGACCGCTGGAAGGGAAAGCTGATCCTCAAGGGACTCAACGATCCGGAAGACGCCATCACCGCGCAGCAGGTCGGCGCGGACGCACTCGTCGTCTCCAATCACGGTGGTCGCCAGCTCGACGGAGCGCCATCGACGATTGCGGCGCTGCCTGCGATTGCGGCAGCGGTCGGCTCCAAAGTCGAGCTGCTGATCGATGGCGGCTTCACGACCGGTCAGGATGTCTTCAAGGGCCTCGCGCTCGGGGCGCACGGTGTCATGATCGGCCGTGCGATACTCTACGGCCTTGGGGCGGCCGGCGGGGCGGGCGTGACCCGGGCCCTTGAGATCATCCACAAGGAGCTTGCCACGACCATGGGGCTTTGCGGGGTGACGCGGGTCGCCGACATCGGGGTGCAGAACCTCTTTCCGGCTGATCGGCCGTGAGGTCAGTGAAGAGTTCTCGGATCGTCGATTCCGAGAGCGCAGCCACGGTCTTGACGGCCCGGGCAAAGGTATAGGGGGGAAGCGATTGCGGGAGGAATTCGATCACATCGTAATCGGGGGAGGCGCTTCGGGCTGCGTCGCGGCGGCCCGGCTGGTGACCGATGGCGGCCGCAGGGTATTGCTGCTCGAGGCGGGCCATTCGCACCACCACCCGCTGCTCGACATGCCGCCGGGGATCTTCAAACTGATCAACGGCTCCAAGTACATGACCTACCACCACACGGTGCCGCAGGAGCATCTGAACGGCCGCGTGCACGATATCCCCCAGGGCAACGTCCTCGGTGGCGGCTCATCGGTGAACGCTCAGGTCTACATGCGCGGCCGGCCATCGGACTACAACGAGTGGGATGATATTCTGCGCGGCAACAACGATGGCGCGCGCTGGGACTGGTCGACGGTGCTGGGCCATTTCCGCCGCATCGAGGGCAACAACCGGCTGGCCAACGATCTGCACGGCACCGACGGGCCACTGCTGGTCTCGGACCCGGGGCATATCGACGACGTGTCGCGCTGGTTCGTGCAGTCGGTGCAGCAACTGGGCGAGCCGCTCACCAACGATTTCAATGGCCCCACTCAACGCGGAGTGGGCTTTTACCAGTTCATGAACCGGCGCGGCAAACGCTCCAGCGCCGCCTATGCCTATATCGAGCCGCTAAAGGCCGACCCACGTCTGACGGTGAAGCTCCACGCCGCGGTGCGCCGCATCACCATCGAGAACGGCAGGGCGGTGAGCGTCACCTACCGCGACGCCTCAGGCAGCGAGCAGACGGCCTTTGCGAGCGGCGACATCATCGTTTCCGCAGGCGCGCTGGTCACGCCCAAACTGCTGATGCTCTCGGGGATCGGCCCGGCCGCACATCTCAAATCCCACGGCATCGGGGTGATCGCCGATCTGCCGGGGGTCGGGCAGAACCTCATCGACCACCCGGAAGTGCCGGCGATCTCGCTCGCCAATGGCCCCTACGGCTACTACAAGCAGGGCGTCGGCTGGCGCATGCTGAAGAACGGGCTGAACTTCACGATTTTCGGCAATGGCCCGATCCTCTCGACCGGGTTCGAGGCGGGCGCCTTCATCAATCCGATCGATCGGGACGGCGTCCCCTCAATCCAGGCCTTCTGCGTTCCCATCGTCTATCTCGACCGCGACCTGTTGAAGGTGTTCGGCGACGGCTACGGCGTCACCATCACCACCGTGCTGGTGAAGCCGAAATCGCGCGGCTCGGTCGAGTTGCGCTCGGCCAACCCCGACGACATGCCGCTGGTCTCGCCCAATCTCCTCAAGCATCCGGACGACATGAAGATCATGGTCGAGGGCCAGCGTTTCTTCCGCGAAGTGCTGCAGTCGGGCCCGCTGGGCAAGCGGATCAGCAAGGTCATCGCGCCCGCAGGGCCGGACCTCGGCGACGCCGCAATGGCCGACCATTGCCGGCGTTTCGTCAAGACCAACTACCACCCGGCGAGCACCACGCGCATGGGCGCAGACGGCGACCGCGATGCCGTGCTGGACGCACGCATGCGGGTGCGCGGCGTCGACAATTTGCGGGTTTCCGACATGTCGGCCGTGCCCAATATCAACGCCGGCAACACCAACGCCCCGGCAATGATGCTGGGCGACCGCTGCGCCGACTTCGTGCTCGGACTCGGCTAAGCCGGCGGACTGCAATTAGGAGCGGGAGGCAATCCTGATCGGCATTCAGAGGGAGGACTTGCATGATCTTTGATCGGTTTCGCGTAGACGGAAAGGTGGCCCTCGTCACCGGCGGCACCCGTGGCATCGGGCTCGGTATTGTCGAGGCACTGGCCGAAGCCGGCGCGCATGTTATCGTGTCTTCGAAAGTGGCCAAACCAGAGGTAATCGCACGGTTGCGGGCGGCGGGGCACCAGGCCGATTACCTGCAGGCCGACATGGAAGACCCGAAAGCCCCTGCCAAGCTGGTCGCGGACGCAGTCGCGCTGGCCGGGCGGCTCGACATCCTCGTCAACAATGCCGGGGTCGCCAAGCATGGCGATACCCACAGCTTCACCGACGCCGATTATCGCCGGCTGATGGACATCAATCTCGATTCGGTGTTCCGCGCCTGCCAGGCGGCACTGGGGCCGATGCGGCAGCAAAAGAGCGGCGTGATCCTCAATATCGGCTCGATCTCCGGGCTGGTCTCCAACATCCCTCAGCCGCAGGCCGCCTACAATGCGTCCAAGGCTGCCGTGCACATGCTGACCAAGAGCCTCGCCAGCGACTATGTCGGTGACAATATCCGGGTGAACGCCATCGCGCCGGGCTACATCGACACCGACATGACCTCGGGTGGTCTCAGCGACCCGGTCTGGGGGCCGGTGTGGAAGGACATGACGCCGATGCGGCGCGCTGGTACACCAGAGGATATCGGTGCGGCGGCGCTCTATCTGTGCTCCGCGGCCTCAGCCTACGTTACGGGCGAGGTGCTGGTGGTGGACGGCGGCTATACGATTCGCTAGGTGCCGCCGGCCGCGCGTATTGGGCCGGCTCTCATGCACGAAACGATGCCCGTAAGCCGAGCGGATTGTCACCGCGCCACCAGTCCTTGAACGGATTGGACCAAAGAATACGCTGCATCGTCTCGTCGCTGACCCGCGGCAGTTTCGTGCCCTCGAGCTGGTCGTTGATGCCGAGCAGGCCATCGACCGACTCGTCCACTCGGGCGGCGGGGAAATCCGAGCCGAAATAGATCTTGTCGGTGACTTTGTATTCCTGGGCCGAGATCAGCATATTGTAATACTGCCAGGGGCGGTAAAAGAGCGCGGAGACCTCCAGCCGGACATTGGGCTGCTTGCGGGCGACGACGATGGCGTCGTCGTACCAGGGATGGCCCATATGGGCGAGCACCATGGTGAGGTCGGGGTACTTGAGAGCAACCGGCTCGACATGGATGGCCCGCCCCATGTCGATCGGCGCGTTGCGCGCATAGGTCGTGCCCATGTGCATCGTCAGCGGCAGGTTTTGCTTCTGCAGGTACTCGTAGACCGGCTCCAGCCGCGGATCGGAGAGCGCGACGCCATTGTAGATTGGCCCGAACTTGGCGCCCTTGAGTTTCAGATCCTCGATCGCATGCACCAGCCGGTCCATGCAGTCGGGCCGCCGCGGATCGACATAGGTGAAGCCCACGAACTTGTCGGGATATTTGGCGACGGCCTCGGCGGTCAGCGAGTCCGGGCTCTCGATGCCGGCGGAGTCGGCATAGCCGAGGGCAAAGATGATGGCCTTTTCCACCTTTTCCATTTCGCCATAGAGCGTATCCGCATCAGCCTTTGGCGCCATCGAACCCGGCCGAACCCTCGCCTGGTGGGTGAGATAGAGCGGCAGGACATGTTCGTCGTTGAAGATGTTGACGTGGCAGTCGCAATAGGCGCGGGCAGTCATGGCGGGTCGTCCTGAGTTCGGTGCGGGGTTCGGGTTGATTCAGTCGGCCGGCGCCGGCAGGCGCGACAGCAGCGCCTTGAGCGGAGCCTTCGGGTCGGCGAGATAGGTCGGATCGGGCGCCGCCTGCCAGGCGATCAGCCGCTGGGCGATGCGGATATCCCGGGCCACTTCGGTGCCGTGGCCGAGGCCGCTGGTGCCGACCAGCCGCCCGGTGGCATCGAGATGAAAGATCAGTGTCGCAGTGCCGTCGCGGCGGGTCACGGCGCTGGCACCCAGATCGGGCAGACCGGCGATCTGCAGGCCGAGATCATACTGGTCGCTCCACATCCAGGGCACGTGCTCGGCGGCCTGCCCTGCCCCGGTCATGTTGAGGGCTGCGAGCCGTCCCAGCTCCTGGGCGCTCTGCCAGTTCTCGAGGCGCAGCCGTCGGTCGCCAAACAGCGGGTGCGGAAGCGAGCAGCAATCGCCAGCGGCGTAGATGCCTTCGACGCTGGTCACCAGTTCGGCGTCGGTGGCGATGCCATTGTCGAGCACCAGCCCGGCGGTGGCGGCGAGCCGGGTGCGCGGGACGACGCCGATCGCGGCCACCACCACGTCGGCTTCAACCACGACGCCGCCGGCGCAGCGCAGCTCGGCACCGCGATCATGCCAGGCGATCCCGGAGAGCGCGCATCCGGTGATGATGCGCACGCCGGCGTCGCGATGTGCCGCGGCGAGACGGATGGCCAGCGCTTCGGGCACGGCTCGGCCGAGCACGCGGGATGCCGCTTCAATCACGGTCACAGCCGCGCCCTTGCCCGCGGCCGCGGCCGCGACCTCGAGCCCGATCAGGCCGCCGCCGACAATGGCGAGACGGGTACCGGGGCCGATCACGCCGCGCAGCGCCAGCGCGTCAGCGGCGTCGCGCAGGTAGTGCACGGGGCCGCGTTCGGCGCCGGGGGT
>Ga0123337_10004149_pt1 | contig 14903 bp, 11 predicted proteins | sample frozenSSSSmetaG_FD_89792 | JGI IMG/M metagenome (GOLD analysis project Ga0123337, IMG submission 89792) | Glacier valley bacterial and archeal communities from Borup Fiord, Nunavut, Canada, to study Microbial Dark Matter (Phase II) -... | ecosystem: Environmental > Aquatic > Freshwater > Ice >... | reverse complement strand
TGGTCGTCAACGGCGCCGCGCCCAAAACCGTGGCGGCCGGCGAGACGCACCAGGGCATCAAGGTCGTCTCCACCTTGGGCGACCAGGCCGTCATTGAGCAATCGGGCAAGCGCCACACACTGCGGGTTGGCGATGCACCCGTGAACATGGGCGCAAGCGGGGGTGGCGGTGGCGGCACACGGATAGCGCTGACCGAAAGCAGTGGCGGCCACTTCATGACCGCCGGACAAATCAATGGCCGGGCCGTGCAGTTCATGGTCGACAGCGGCGCAACCCACATCGTCATGAGCCTGCTGGACGCCGAGCGCGCCGGCATCGACTACAAGAACGGTCAGCGTGTGCGCATGACAACGGCCAACGGCGAAACCCAGGGCTTTCGCATCAAGCTCAATTCGGTGCGGGTGGGCGACGTCGAGGTGTACAACGTTGATGCCGTGGTCACGCCCCAGTCCATGCCTTTCACGCTGCTGGGCAACAGTTTTCTAACGCGTTTCCAGATGAAGCGTGAAAACAACCTGATGACGCTGGACAAGCGGTACTGAGACGCGGCGTCCGCGCCGGGTTCAAAAGCCTGCGGCCTATTTGCCGCCAGGATGCTTGGCCGCCCCCAGCTTCGATTCAGTCCCCTTCAGCAGCTTGTTGATGTTCTCGCGGTGGCGCACCAGCAGCAGCGCGCTGATGGCAATCATCACGACCAGGATGCTTTTGTCGACATACCAGGCCATCCGGTCACCAAACAGGTAATACAGCGGCGCAAAAACCGCTGCAGCCAGCGAGGCCAGCGAGGAATAGCGCGAGAAAAACGCCACGATCAGCCAGGTTGCCAGCGTCGCCAGACCCAGCCACCCGCTGATGCCCAGCAGCACGCCCGCCGCCGTGGCCACGCCTTTGCCGCCCTTGAACTGGAAAAACACCGGGAACAGGTGCCCGATGAACGCGGCCAGCCCCACCAGCGCGACCGTGCCGTCGCCCAGGCCATAGGCACTGCCATACCACTTGACCAGCACTACCGGCAGCCAACCCTTCAGGCCATCGAGCAGCAGCGTGGCCACCGCCGCCGGCTTGCTGCCCGAGCGCAGCACATTGGTGGCGCCCGGGTTTTTGCTGCCGTAGCTGCGCGGGTCTTTCAGGCCCACGGCCCGGCTCACGATGACCGCAAAAGACAGCGAGCCCAGCAGATAGGCCGCCAGCGTCGCGGCCATGGAGTATGCGTATTCCAAAATTGTCTCCCCCTTGTTATTTGAATAATTTGAATGCCTTGATCTATTCGATCAATGCACACTGCACCGATTTTGCACCGAGCAGCGCGACGCAGACCTGCGGGTCCACGCCGACCAGGTAGCCGCGCCGGCCGCCGTTGATGACGATCTCAGGCAGACCCAGAATGCTTTCCTCGATATACACCGGCATCGCTTTGCGCGTGCCAAACGGCGAGGTGCCGCCCACCAGGTAACCGCTGTGGCGCTGCGCCACTTCAGGGTGGCAGGGCGCGACCGATTTGGCACCAATTTGCCGCGCCAGATTTTTGGTCGACACCTTGCGGTTGCCGTGCATCAGCACCAGCAAGGGCTTGGCATCCTGGTCCTGCATGACCAGTGTTTTCACCACCGTAAAAGGGTCCAGCCCCAGCACCTGGGCGCTGTGCTGCGCGCCGCCGTGCGCCAGGTATTCGTAGGCGTGCTCGGTGAAGGCCACCTGGTGGGCCCTCAGCAGCTGCGTCGCGGGGGTTTCGCTGACATGGCCTTTTTTGGCCATCTTACAAAGCGGGGTCGCGAATTTCCCAGCGGATCTTGTCAATCTCGGCCAGCACCTCAGGCGACAAGGTGGTGCCCAGGGCGTCCAGGTCCTCGTCGAGTTGCGCGAGCGACGTCACGCCGATGATGGTGCTGGCCACCTGCCACTTGGTATAGCAAAACGCCAGCGCCAGTTGCGTGGGGCTCAAGCCGTTGTCAACCGCCAGCGCGTTGTAGCGCCGCGCGGCGGCCAGGGCCTCAGGCCGGCCCCAGCGCTGCTTTTTCATCGAATCGAACTTGGCCATGCGCCCCTGTGGCGCGTCAGCGGCGTCGATGCCCGTGGCATCGTACTTGCCCGTCAGCAGGCCAAAACCCAGCGGCGAATACGCCAGCAGCGAAACGCCCAGCCTGTGCATGGTTTCGTCCAGGCCGTTTTCCACCGTGCGGTTGATCAGGCAATACGGGTTTTGCACCGTGGCCACCTTCGGCAGGCCGTGCTGCTCAGCCAGGCGTACAAATTCATGCACGCCGTAAGGCGATTCGTTGGACAGGCCAATAGCGCGCACCTTGCCCGCCTTGATCAGGCCGGCCAGCGCTTCGAGCTGGTCATGGATGGACGACACCGCCTTGTCCTTGGCCGGGTCGAAATAGACCACGCCGAATGCCGGCACATGGCGCGCCGGCCAGTGAATCTGGTAGAGGTCGATCACGTCGGTTTTCAGGCGCTTGAGGCTGTCGTTGCAGGCACCGACGATGTCCGTTGCCGTCAGGTCCGTGCTGCCGTTCCTGATCCAGGGCATGCCGCGCGCCGGTCCGGCCACTTTGGTGGCCAGCACCAGCTGGCTGCGGGCTGAAGGATTTTTGGCCAACCAGTTGCCCAGAATGGTTTCGGTGGCGCCATAGGTTTCTGCGCGCGCGGGCACCGAATACATTTCGGCTGTGTCCAGAAAGTTGACGCCGCGCGCCAGCGCATGGTCCAGGATGGCATGCGCCGAGGCTTCATCGACCTGTTCGCCAAACGTCATGGTGCCCAGGCAAACAGGGGTGACGTGCAGATCGCTGGCGCCGAGTTGAACTTTATTCATGGAAGTCTCAGTTGATAAATGAAAGAAGCGGCCCGGCATGCGGACGCGTTGCGGCAGGACGCACCAGAGACTAGTTTAAGGGCTACGCCGCCCCATCGCCGTCGCCTAACTCGCGCCCTTGTCTTACACATGCTCACCTTTCGGGTGTCTAACATCCCCTTACCAGCGCTTTAATGCGCAACTGATTCAAACCCATCTCTTCGAGGAGCACCCCCATGAACAAATTTTTCATCACCTCTTTCACCGCTGGCGCATTGGCCATTGCCGGCCTTTCAGGCTGCGCCAACATGAGCGAGACCCAGCGCGGCACGGCCCAGGGCGCCGGCATCGGTGCCGGCCTGGGCGCACTGCTGGGTGCGGCCACGGGCGGCTCCAAAGGCGCGGCACAGGGTGCTGTTCTGGGCGGCGCCGTCGGTGCAGGTGGTGGCTACCTCTGGTCCAAGAAAATGCAGGACCAGAAAGTCGCGATGGAACGCGCCACCGCCGGTACCGGCGTGGCCGTCAGCCAGACCGCCGACAACCGCCTGAAGCTGGACATCCCCGCCGACATCTCGTTTGACGTGGGCCGCTCCGCGATCAAGTCCAACTTTGCGCCAGTGCTCACGCAATTTGCCAGCAGCCTGAACCAGAACCCGATCACCACGGTCACCATCATTGGCCACACCGACAGCACCGGCTCTGACGCCATCAACAACCCCTTGTCGGTGGACCGCGCCAATGCAGCCCGTGACTACCTGGTCAGCCGCGGCGTCGCGTTCCAGCGCATTGCCACAGACGGCCGCGGTTCACGCGAGCCGATTGCCAGCAACGCCACAGAGCAGGGCCGCGCCCAAAACCGCCGCGTCGAGATCTACGTCGCCGAGCCTGTTGCCCAGCGCTAAGCCCGCGACAGCCAGCCAAGAAAGCACCTTCGGGTGCTTTTTTTTGGCTGCCAATTTTTCACGCTCGACAGGTAGAAAAAGAAGAAATCTCCTGCGTTCAAGCTGAGCTCTTTTAACGAACGCCGACTACGCCGCCACGCCCATTGCCTAAAGCATCCCCACCACCAACGGCATCAACAGCGCCGTAGCGATGCCATTCAAGCCCATCGCAAGCGCCGCAAACGCACCAGCGGTTTCATGCACCTGCAGTGCGCGCGCAGTGCCGATGGCGTGGGCGGTGATGCCGACGGAGAAACCGCGCACCATCGGGTCGTCGATGCGCAACGCGTTGAGCAGCGGCCGGGCCATGATGGTGCCGGCAATGCCGGTGACCGCGACGGCGGCAGCGGCCAGTGACGGCAGGCCGCCGAAGCGTTCGGCCACGGCCATGGCAATCGGCATGGTGGCGGACTTTGGCGCCAGCGACATCAGTATTTCGAGGGCCGACGGCCTGCATGTGCACACCGACGAAATCGTCATCACCAACGGCGCGCTGGAAGCGCTCAACCTGTGCCTGGAAACGGTGACCCGCCCCGGCGACGCCGTGCTGGTCGAGTCACCCACTTTTTATGCCGCCCTGCAGGCGCTGGAGCGGCTCGGGCTCGACGCCATCGAGGTGCCGACGCATCCGCGTGAAGGCATCCAACTGGCCGCCCTTGAACACGCCTTGACGCGGCACAAACCGGCGGCCTGCTGGCTGATGACCAATTTCCAGAACCCGCTGGGCAGCCTGATGCCTGACAGCAAGAAAAAAGCGCTGGTCGAACTGCTCACGCGCCACCAGGTGCCGCTGATCGAAGACGATGTGTATGGCGAGCTGTATTTTGGCGACAAGCGGCCCATGCCCGCCAAGGCTTTCGACACCCAGGGGCTCTGGTCATGCACTGCTCTTCCTTTTCAAAATGCCTGGCGCCGGGCTACCGCATTGGCTGGGCCGCGCCAGGACGTTTTGCACGCCAGGTCGCCCGGCAAAAACTGATCACCAGCCTGGCGACTTCGGCGCCGGCCCAGGTCACGCTGGCCAGCTACCTGGAAAAAGGCGGTTACGACAAGCACCTGCGCAAACTGCGGCATACGCTGGCAGCGCAGCAGGCGCAGTTCGCCCAGGCGCTGCGCCACCACTTTCCGCCCGGCACCCGCGCAACGCGTCCGGCCGGCGGCTACTTTTTGTGGGTCGAGTTGCCGAACAAGGTGAATGCACTGGAAATTCACCGCCAGGCACTGTCGCTCGGCATCAGTGTGGCACCGGGACCGATATTTTCCGCCAAGCAGGAATTTGCCAACTGCCTTCGCCTGAACTATGGCCATGCGTGGGACGAAAGAACGGAACGGGCTCTGGCGACGCTGGGGCAACTGGTACGGGCCCAGAGCGGCGGCTGAAAATATCAGCCCCCGCCGTTCCCCCTGCGGCCGGACGCCGACCCCTGCGTGGTTCGATGAAGTCAGGTGTTTTTAAAGCGCTCTTCTTCCTGCAGCCGCAGCACCCGGCGCTGCACCTTGCCGGTGGTCGTCATGGGCAGCGCGTCAATGAACTCGATCTCCTTGGGGTACTCGTAAGGCGCCAGCATGGCTTTGACATGGGCCTGCAGTTCCTTCACTATTTTTAGATCAAATTTGCCTGTAGCACCCGCCAGTCTTGCGCGAGCAGCTATTAAATCAGGAGCCAGCACGACATAGGCCTTGACCAACGCACCGCGCTCCTTGTCGGGTTTGGGCACCACGGCGGCGTTGGCGACCGCCCGGTGCTTGACCAGGCAGTTTTCAATTTCGCCCGGGCCGATGCGGTAACCGGCGGCCTTGAAGATGTCGTCGGCGCGGCCCTCGTACCAAAGGTAGCCGTCGGCGTCAACCCGCGCCAGGTCGCCGGTGCGGCACCAGTCGCCGGTGTACTTGGCCTGCGTGGCGGCCTCGTTCTTCCAGTAGCCCAGGAAAAAGATCGGGTCCGGGTCGCCGTGGATGTCAAAGCGGTTCACCGCCACATCGCCCGCCACGCCTACCGCGCATTCCTGGCCCGCGTCGTCAATCACCGCCACCCGGTGGCCGGGGTAGCCCTTGCCCATGCTGCCCGGCTTGGCCGGCCAGCCTATGGCCCCCACGCTAGTCGCTTCGCGTACTGCGCTGCCCCCCGAGGGGGCTGAACTTGCTTGGGGCGGCCCGGCGCTGCGTTCGCTGCGCACCGCGCTCCCGCGATTCATGGAACAGTTGCCGACCACATAGTTGATCTCGGTCTGGCCGAACATCTCGTTCACCGTCACCCCGAGTTGCTGCTGGCAGTAGTCAAACACCGCGTCGCCGACCGCCTCGCCCGCGCTCATCAGGCCCTGCAGCCTGAGCGTGAACCACTCGCCCGGCAGCGGAAAGGCCTTCATCATGGCCTTGAGCGCGGTCGGGAACAAAAAGCTGTGCGTCACGCCATGCTGCTCCATCAGGCTGAAGGCCAGCTCCGGGCTGAAGCGGCCGTTGAAGGCCACAATCGGCCGGCCAAAATACAGCGTGGGCAGCAGCGCGTCCATCAGCCCGCCGGTCCAGGCCCAGTCGGCCGGGCTCCAGAACACCGCATCGGACGATGCATTGCTCCGGCCATCAAAGCCAAACCAGTTCTGGCTGCAGACAAAGCCCGGCAGGTTGCCAATCAATGCCCGGTGCGCCAGCAGCGCGCCCTTGGGCGGGCCGGTGGTGCCGCTGGTGTAGATCAGGATCGCTGCCTCGTCGGCCTTGGTGCTGACCGCCGTGAAGGCGCGCTTCTGGGCGGCCAGCGCGGGGGCGTAGTCGAGATCGCCCTGCCCTGCGGCGCTGCCGGCCGCCACCACCGTGCGCAGCGCCGGGCACTGGGCCCTGACCGCCTGCATGCTGGCAATGGTGCTTTCGTCGCAAATGGCGACCACCGCCTCGCTGTCCTGCAGCCGGAACGCCAGCGCCTCGGGGCCAAACAACATGGACAGCGGCATGGCCACCGCGCCCATCTGGAACACCGCCATGTAGGCCACGGCCGTTTCAAAGCGCTGCGGCATCACGATGGCGACACGGTCCCCGCGCTGCACGCCCAGCCCGGCCAGCACATGGCTCAGCGCGTCAGCCGCCTGCTGCAGCTCGGAATATGTATGTAACTGGCCTTTGGCGCCCACTGCATGGGCGCGAATAGCTACTCTTTTAGTAGCACGCTGATTGCCCTTTTCAGCCCGCGCCCAGCGGCTGCAGCAGACCTCGGCGATGTTGAAGTGTTCATCGACCTGCCAGCGAAAGCCGCTGTGCAGCGCCGCATAGTGGTCGGGGCGGTCAGTCGACCCGGTCTGGTTTATGTCCCTGTTTTGACTGCGCTTCAACTTAAGTCTCCTTATGATCAGCCCACAATGTACAAAAAAATACGATCTTCCCGCAGCGAGTTTGTCCCTATACGCGGACTCAATTACCACGTTCAGCACTGGGGCGGCCCTGCCAGCCCCGCGCTGCCGCCGCTGGTGCTGGTGCACGGCTGGATGGACGTGGCCGCGTCCTGGCAGTTCATGGTGGACGCCTTGCCCGATGCGTTTGCACAGGGCCGGACCATCATTGCGCCCGACTGGCGCGGCTTTGGCCTGACCCACACCGCCGAGGCCGACCACTACTGGTTTGCCGACTACCTGGCCGACCTCGACTTTTTGCTGGACCACTACGCCCCCGGCCAGGCGGTTGATTTAGTCGGCCACAGCATGGGGGGCAATGTCGCCATGCTGTACGCGGGCGTGCGGCCCGAGCGCATCCGCAAGCTGGTCAACCTCGAAGGCTTTGGCCTGCCCGCCAGCCAGCCCAGCCAGGCGCCCGCGCGCTATGGCCAGTGGATGGACGAGCTCAAAAGCCTGCAACGCGGCGAGCTGGACCTCAAAGCCTACAACGACGTGGAAGGCGTGGCCCGGCGGCTCATGAAAACCAACCCCCGCCTGCCGTCCGACAAGGCCCACTGGCTGGCCGGCCACTGGGCCCGTCCCAACGCCAGCGGCAAGTGGGAAATCATGGGCTCACCGGCCCACAAGATCACCAGCGCCCAGCTCTACCGGGTTGATGAAGTGCTGGAGATTTACCAGCGCATCAGCGCACCGGTGCTGGCGATCGAGGCGTCCGACGACTCGATGGGACTGTGGTGGAAAGGCAAGTATTCGCTGGACGAATACCACGAGCGCCTGAAACAGGTGCCCGACGCGCAGGTGGCCGTTGTTCAGGACGCCGGCCACATGCTGCACCACGACCAGCCCGCAGCGCTGGCCCGGCTGATCGCTGACTTTCTAGACTGAGCGCCGGATTTCCTGCGGGAAGCTGCGCCCATGAGGCACACTCAAGCCTTTTTGCAGCGCCTCCAGCGCCCACCACGATGCCCCGCACAGAGCCCCTCCATCAGGAAAATTTTCGCCGAATCCTGACCCGAAACATCGGCCTGCCGCTGGGCGTGGGGGCGCTCAGTGCCGCGGTTTTTGTCGGACTCATCTTTTATCTGCTGGCGGCGCTGGGCAGCGTCGAGCACACCGAGCGCGCCATCAGCAACGCCAACCAGATCGCCAAGCTGGGCGCCAACATGGAAGCCAGCATGTACGGCTACCTGGTCACCGGCGAGGAAGCGCTGCTGCAGCCGTTTGAAATCGGCAAACCGCGCATCGCCGCCGAAACCGCGACGCTGGCCGAACTGGTCAGCGACAACCCCGTCCAGGTCAGCCGGCTCAGGCGCATCGACGCGCTGCAGGACCAGTGGAATGTCTTTGCGCAAAGCATCGTGGATTTGCGGCGCAAGGACCTCGACTACCAGGCGCCGGTGCGATCGGCCAGCGGCAAAAGCCTGACCGACGAAATCCGGCGCGAACTTGCCGACTTCATCAGCGCTGAAGAGCGGCGGCTGCAAGAGCGCAACGGGGAGGCCCGCAGCAACACCTCCTGGGGCATGGCCGCCTACCTGCTGTTCAGCCTGGGCCTGAGCGGCCTGCTGGCCCTGCTGGGCCACCGGGAACTGCAGCGCCTGTCCACCACCTATGGCGAGACCCTGGAGCAGCAAAACGACACGGCCAAGCTGTTGCAGGAGCAGTCATGGCTGCGCACCGGGCAGCGCCAGCTGGCCGAGTACACGATTGGCCAGCACGCGCTCGAGGCGCTTGGGCTCAGCGTGCTGGAATTTGTGGCGCGTTACCAGGATGTGGCCGTCGCGGCCTTGTATGTGCGCGAGGGCCCAGGCCAGCTGCGGTGCGTGGCCACTTACGGCTTCAGCCCGGGCAGCGCATCGCAAGCGCATTCATTTCAGAGCGCCGAAGGCCTGGTAGGCCAGGCCGCCCGTGAAAACCGGGTGCTGCAGCTGCACGACCTGCCCGACCACTACCTGAAAGTCACCTCGGGCCTGGGCCAGGGCGCGCCCGCCCATGTGCTGGTGGTGCCGGTGCACCACGACGGCGAGGTCAACGGCGTCGTCGAACTCGGCTTCATGCGCCCGCTGTTGCCGCGCGACATGGAGTTCGTGAACATGATTGCCAACAACATTGGCAACTCCATTCACGCCGCGCTGTACCGCCAGCAGCTTCAGGACGTGCTGGCGCAAAGCCAGCGCCTCAATGAAGACCTGCAGTCGCAGCAAGAAGAACTGCGCACCGTCAACGAAGAGCTGGAAGAAAAATCGCGCGTCCTCAAGGAGTACCAGGTCAATCTTGAAAACCAGCAGGCAGAACTGGAGCAAACCAACCAGCGCTTGTCTGAAACGGCCTTGTCGCTGGACCAGAAGAACGGCGCACTCAACCAGGCGCAGGTTCTGCTGGAGGAGCGTGCAAAAGAACTGAGCCGGGCCAGCCGCTACAAGTCCGAGTTTCTGGCCAATATGTCGCACGAGCTTCGGACACCGCTCAACAGCTCCCTGATCCTGTCCAAGCTGCTGTCTGACAACGCCAACGGCAATCTCAACGAAGAGCAAGTCAAGTTCGCGCAGTCGATTTACTCGGCGGGCAATGACCTGCTCAACCTGATCAACGACATTCTGGATATTTCCAAGGTGGAAGCCGGCAAACTTGAGCTCGCACCCGAAAACGTCGCGATGGGCCAATTGGTGGACTCGCTCAAAAGAACGTTTGAGCCGATGGCGGGCCAAAAGAAACTGGCGTTCGACGTCAGCGTTGAACAGAACACCCCGGTCACGATGGTGACCGACCGCCAGCGGGTCGAGCAGATTTTGAAAAACCTGCTTTCGAACGCGATCAAGTTCACCTCGACCGGCCAGGTCAGCGTCGCCGTCTCGCAACAGCCAGAAGGCATGATTTCCTTTGTCGTGCGCGACTCCGGCATCGGCATCCGCGCGGACCAGCAGCACGCGATTTTTGACGCTTTTCATCAGGCCGATGGCACCACCAGCCGGCGCTATGGCGGCACCGGCCTGGGCCTGTCGATTTCGCGCGACCTCGCGGTGCTGCTGGGCGGCACGATCACCGTGGACAGCCGCGAAGGCCAGGGCAGCACCTTCACGCTGCGGCTGCCCTGCCACTGGCGCTCACCAACGGAGCCGACCGGGCCGTTCACCGCTGCGTCTTCGCCCAAGCCCGCCCCACCAGTCCAGGCATCGGCGCCTATTTTTGCCGATGACCGACACCAACCGCACCAGCCCCATAACGCGCGCCTGGTGCTGGTGATTGAAGACAACGTTTCTTTTGCGCAAATCCTGTACGACCTGGCCCATGAGCTGAAATACAGTTGCCTGGTCGCCCATAGCGCGCAGGACGGATTCGCCCTCGCAGCGCAGTTTGTGCCAGCTGCCATTTTGCTCGACATAGGCCTGCCCGACCAGCCCGGCCTGCAGCTGCTGCAACGGCTTAAAAACAATCCGCAGACGCGCCATATTCCGGTGCATGTGGTGTCGGCCAATGACCGCAAGGAGGCGGCCCTGCAGATGGGCGCCATCGGCTACGCCCTCAAGCCCACCACCCGCGAGCAGCTCAAGGCCGTGTTTAAAAAGCTCGAAGACAAACTGATGCAAAAAGTCAAGCGCGTGCTACTGGTCGAGGACGATGCCTTGCAGCGCGCCAGCGTGACGCGGCTGATTGGCGACGACGACGTGGAAATCACCGCAGTGGCCACGGGCGGGGAAGCCCTGGCGCTGCTGGCCAGCACCATTTTTGACTGCATGATCATTGACCTGAAGCTCCCCGACATTCAGGGTTACGAGCTGCTCCAGCGCATGTCCGCCGAAGAGTTCACCGCCTTTCCACCGGTCATTGTCTACACCGGGCGCAACCTGACGCGCCAGGAAGAAAGCGACCTGCTGAAGTATTCGCGCTCCATCATCATCAAAGGCGCGCGCTCGCCCGAGCGCTTGCTCGATGAGGTCACCCTCTTCCTGCACAAGGTGGAGTCCAAATTGTCGGCAGAGCGGCAGACCCTGCTGCAAACCTCGCGCAGCCGGGACCGGGTCTTTGAAGGGCGAAAAATTCTTCTGGTGGACGACGACGTGCGCAACATCTTTGCCCTGACCAGCGCCCTGGAGCAAAAAGGCGTGCGGGTCGAAATTGGCCGCAACGGTTTTGAGGCCATCAGCAAGCTCGATCAGGTCAGCGATATCGATCTGGTGCTGATGGACGTGATGATGCCCGGCATGGACGGCCTCGAAGCCACGCGCCGCATTCGCGCCGACCCACGCTTCCAGAAACTGCCCATCATTGCCGTGACCGCCAAAGCCATGAAGGACGACCAGGCGCAGTGCCTCAATGCCGGCGCCAACGACTACCTCGCCAAGCCGATTGATCTCGACCGCCTGTTTCCGCTGCTTCGGGTGTGGATGCCGAACCTGGAGCGCGTCTGAACGTGCCTGAAAGTACCGCCTTCCCGGGGCCACCGCACGGCGCGGCAACACACTCCGAAGCCTGCGTTATTGAAACCGAGACCGAGTTGCGTCTGCTGATGGAGGCCATTTACCACCAGTACAGCTACGATTTCCGCAACTATTCGAGCGCATCGCGACAACGCCGGGTCCTGCACGCCCTGACGCAATTGGACTTCCCGACGATCCCGGCCCTGCAGGCCAAAGTACTGAACGACCCCGCCGTCTTTATGCAACTGCTGCAGTACCTGACGATTCCGGTCAGCGACATGTTTCGCGACCCCACTTTTTTCCGGGCCCTGCGCGAGCAGGTCGTACCGGTGCTGCGGACCTATCCATCCCTGAAGATCTGGATTGCCGGCTGCAGCACCGGCGAGGAGGTGTATTCATTGGCCATCCTGCTGCGCGAAGAAGGGCTGCTGGAGCGTTCACTGATTTATGCGACCGACATCAACGCCAGGTCACTGGACAAGGCACGCCAGGGCATTTTTCCGCTCGACCGCCTCCAGGGCTACACCGCCAACTACCAGAAGGCCGGTGGCGAGCAGGCGTTTTCTGACTACTACACGGCCGCCTACGACGCCGTGATTTTCGACAAGACGCTGTCGGACAACATCACCTTTGCAGACCACAGCCTGGCGACCGACAGCGTTTTTTCGGAAACCCAACTGGTGCTGTGCCGCAACGTGCTGATCTATTTCAACAAGGCCTTGCAGGACCGCGCGCTGGGACTGTTTCATGAATCGCTGAGCCACCGCGGCTTTATGGGCCTGGGCAGCAAGGAGAGCATCGACTTTTCAGGCTATGCCGCGCATTTCGAGCCACTGAACAAACCCGAGCGGATTTTTCGCAAACACCAGCCCACGGTCACTGGAAATAGACCCGTCATTCCCCTTGAGCGGTGAAGCGCCGCTGCACTGCGCGCCCCTCGATTGACCTGCTGATGGCGTCTGCGGCCGACGCGCATGGCGCCCATTTTGGCGGGCCGCCGGACTGGCTAGAATACGCCAGCGCGGCGGACTGACCGTGGTGCAAGACCCCGCCTCAGGCAGCCCCCCTGCCCGAAGCCGCCATCCACACGCTGCGCCCCAAATTGATTCTCACGCTGGACAGCATTCAAAACGTGCTCCTCACACTGGATAGAAATTCATGCTGATCAACGCCTCCCCCCAAGCCAAACTACTGATCGTGGACGACCTGCACGAGAACCTGCTGGCGCTGGAAGCGCTGATTCGCCAGCCTGAGCGCATCGTTTTTCAGGCCTCCAGCGGCGAAGAAGCGCTGGCGTTGCTGCTTGAGCACGAATTCGCGTTGGCCATTCTGGACGTGCAGATGCCCGGCATGAACGGCTTTGAACTGGCCGAACTGATGCGCGGCACCGAAAAAACCCGCCACATCCCGATCATTTTTGTCAGCGCCGCCGGCAAAGAGTCCAACTACGCCTTCAAGGGTTATGAAGCCGGCGCCGTCGACTTTCTGTACAAACCGCTGGACGTTGACGCCGTCAGAGGCAAGGTCAATGTGTTTGTCGAATTGTTCCTGCATCGCCAGGAAATCCATCGCCAGGGTCAGGCCCTGGAAAAAAGCCGACAGGCGCAGGAAGTGCTGGTGGCGCAACTGCAAAACACCCAGGGCGAGCTGCAAAACGCCGTCCGCATGCGCGACGACTTCATGTCCATGGTGGCCAACGAACTGCTGACGCCGCTCAACACCCTGTTTCTGGAAGTGCAGCTGCGCAAGACGGAACTGGAGCGCGGAAACACCGGCCTGTTCAACCAGGCCTATCTGCAAAAAATGGTGGGCAGCGACGAGCGCCAGGTCCAGAGCATGGTCGGCTTGATCGACGACATGCTCGACGTTTCCCGCATTCGCCGCCACCAGCTGGCCATACGCCCGCGCGAGGTCGAGCTGTCAGCCCTGCTGGCGCGCGTGGTCGACCAGCTGCACCAGCAGGCGGCCGCCGCCGGCAGCGTCGTCCGGCTGCAGGCCGGCCAGCCCGTGACCGGCCAGTGGGACGAGTTCCGGATAGAGCAGGTGGTGGTCAACCTGCTGACCCACGCGCTGCGCTGCGGCAACGCACAGCCGGTCGACATCAGCCTGACGCCTGTTGACGGCGGCGCCCGCATCGAGGTGCGCGACCAGGGCCAAGGCATCGCATTGCCCGACCAGGCGCGCATTTTTGATCAGTTCGATCACCACGCAGAGCCCCACAGCGCGGGCAAGCAAGGTCTCGGCTTGGGCCTGTACATCAGCCAGCAACTGGTGCTGGCGCACGGCGGCAGCCTCGGCGTGCACAGCCAGCCGGGCCAGGGCGCGGTTTTCACCGTGATCCTGCCTTTGACCCCACCGCTCGATACGGCCCACTGAGCCGGCCAGGCCATCCCGAAACGCGGCGCCGCCCCGGGCCGGCACGGCATGGCCTTTTTTGCGCGCGCGCCCGCCAGAGCATGAGAAAATCACGGGTTAAATCCCCAGATCAAGACAGGAATTCCTCATGGACGCAGAACACATCAACCTCATCGACAACCAACTCGCGGACCTCAGCAACCGCGTGAATGAACTCAGGGGGTATCTTTGACTACCCTGCCAAAGAACGTAAATTAAACGAAGTCAACGCCGCGCTGGAAGACCCCAAGGTCTGGAATGACCCGAAACGGGCCCAGGAACTGGGCCGCGAGAAGAAATCCCTCGAAGACGTGGTGCTCACGCTGGACCGGCTCACCGGCGACCTGGCCGACAACACCGAGCTGTTCGACATGTCCAGGGGCGACGGCGACGAAGCCGGCATGCAGGCGATTGAAGCCGAAGCCGCCAAAATGGCTGCCGAAGTCGAGAAAATGGAATTTCGCCGGATGTTCAACAACCCGGCCGACCCGCTCAACTGCTTCCTGGACATCCAGGCCGGCGCCGGCGGCACCGAAGCCTGCGACTGGGCCAGCATGCTGCTGCGCCAGTACCTCAAGTACGCCGAGCGCAAGGGTTTCAGGACCACGGTCGAAGACGAATCGGCAGGCGACACGGCCGGCATCAAGGGCGCGACCATCAAGATCGAAGGCGAATACGCCTTTGGCCTGCTGCGCACCGAAACCGGCGTGCACCGCCTCGTGCGCAAGTCACCGTTCGACTCGTCCGGCGGGCGCCACACCTCGTTCGCCTCCGTGTTTGTCTACCCCGAGATTGACGACTCGATCGAGATCGACATCAACCCCTCCGACGTGCGCACCGACACCTACCGCGCCAGCGGCGCCGGCGGCCAGCACATCAACAAGACCGACTCGGCCGTGCGCCTGACGCACATCCCGACCGGCATCGTCGTGCAGTGCCAGGAAGGCCGCTCGCAGCACGGCAACCGCGA
>Ga0123337_10004147_pt1 | contig 14907 bp, 10 predicted proteins | sample frozenSSSSmetaG_FD_89792 | JGI IMG/M metagenome (GOLD analysis project Ga0123337, IMG submission 89792) | Glacier valley bacterial and archeal communities from Borup Fiord, Nunavut, Canada, to study Microbial Dark Matter (Phase II) -... | ecosystem: Environmental > Aquatic > Freshwater > Ice >... | reverse complement strand
TCGTTTTTCTAAATACAACTATAAGAAAATCTATGTAACAGAAAATGGAGCTGCTTTTCCTGATTCTGTAGCAGATGGAAAAGTACATGATCCTAAAAGAAAAAATTACCTGCAATCCAATATTGCAGAAATATTGAAAGCTAAGTCGGAAGGCGTAAATGTTGAAGGTTATTTTGTGTGGAGTTTTACTGATAACTTTGAATGGGCAGAGGGTTACCGACCTCGATTTGGATTAGTTTATGTAAATTATGAAACCCAAAAAAGGATCATCAAAGAGTCAGGCCATTGGTACAGTGATTTTTTGTCGGGTAACTGTTAACTTTTTCCTAATCCAAAGAGTACCTTTTCTAAATGGACCATATTCTTGGTCATAGGTTCATAATTCCAGTATAGTACTAATGTTGATTAATATTAGGTTAACTGAAGCTTAAAACAAAAGCTGATTTGTATGAAGTTATTTCTAACTGGAATATTAAATTGTTTTTTTCATAACCTAAAAAAAACATCAATGGATTTATTTGTTAATATCTGAAAGGGACTTTTGAGCGATAAAAAAATCTCACTCGAAAATCCTTTTTATGAAAAGACAGTTTTTACAAATTATTCTTAAATGTTTTATTCTTCTTATTATAAGTCCATTCGCTTTTTATGTTGAAACATTTGCTCAAAGTTCATTTTCAGGAAAAGTAAAAGACTCGAAAAACGAACCTATCCCCGGAGTAAGTGTTCGTGTCAAAGGAACCACTAATGGTGCAACCACGGATATTAACGGAGAGTTCAAAATAAATGCAAGTTCTAATCAGGGCTATCTTGTTTTTTCATCAATCGGTTATTCAACCATTGAGATCCAAATGGATAACAGTAGGATTTACGAGGTTATCCTTGCTGAAGACAATAAGTTTCTAAATGAGGTTGTTGTAACCGCCCTTGGTATAAAAAGGGAAGAGAAATCTCTGGGTTTTGCTGCTCAAACTATCAATGCTAATGCAGTTGTGGATGCAAAAACAAATAACTGGGTAAATTCTTTATCTGGTAAAGTTGCCGGATTAAATATTCAGGGTACAGGAGCCGGACCAATGGGCTCTTCCAGAATAACGCTAAGAGGAGAGTCGTCATTGAATCTTGATAATAATCAGGCCTTAATAGTGGTTGATGGTGTTCCTATCAGTAGCAAGATAACAGGAACCGGATTTAATTCCCACCTTTCTCAGGATAGTCCGGTTGATTATGGATCAGGAGTTTCAGATATCAATCCTGATGATATAGAAACTGTCACTGTACTTAAAGGACCGGGTGCAACAGCTTTGTATGGTAGTCGTGCAGCTGGTGGTGTAATTATCATAACTACAAAGAGTGGGGAGCGCAAGGGCAATGGATTGGGAGTTACTTTTAATTCCAACTTTAATATTGAGCAGGTTAATCGTTGGCCTGATTACCAGTTTGAATACGGTGAAGGTAGAACAAGTGACTATTACTCTTATTTAGATAGTCCTGATGGAATTAATACAAGTACAACAGTGGCTGCAGGAAGAGCCTGGGGTCCTAGATTTGCGGGTCAGAGTTATTATCAATATGATCCCAATACTCCGGGTAATAAACCAACACAAAAAACACCATGGGTTGCTCATGACGATTATATTTCAGGATATTTCCAAACCGGGCAAACACTATCTAATAGCTTATCCATTGAAGGCGGATCTGAAAAAAGCTCTGCCAGGCTTTCAATTACACACTTAAAAAACAAATGGATTATTCCAAATACGGGCTTCGAAAGATTAAATGCAGCTCTGTCCTTTAATCAAAAAGTTTCTGATAAATTAAAAATCACTGGAAGAGCTAATTATTCGAATAAAAAGAGTGATAATCTTCCAATGGCAGGATACAATAATCAGACTTTGATGTATTTCCTGATAATTGGTACTACTCCTAACATCAGGCCTGAATGGTTTAAGCCTTATTGGCAACCCGGTTTAGAAAATGTTGTTCAAAAGAATCCCTTTAATCCAGGTCCGGACAATCCTTATTTAGCGATGTATGAAATGCTTAATAAGATGAATAAAAATGGATTAATTGGAAATGTTTCGGCTACTTATGAGATTTCCAAAAAGTTTGATCTATTGCTTAGAACAGGGGTAGATATGTCCAATGAATTCCGTTCTCAGCAAAGGCCATTTAGTATGACCAGATATCCACGGGGAATGTACCGTGAACAAAATGTATTTTCCTATGAGTCAAACACGGATTTATTGATTTCTTTCAGAGATAAGATTTCATCTAAAATTTCAATCAGTGCGAGTGCAGGTGCAAATACAATGATTCAGCAGTATGATTTTGCCGGTGTTTATGCAGATCAATTGGCTCAACCTGGTGTTTACCAGATTTCCAATAGTTTAGATCAGGCGGTAGTTGATCCTTCGAGAACAAAGAAGTCAATAAATAGCGTGTACGGCAGCACACAGATTGCATTTGATGAGAAAATATTCTTAGACCTTACAGGAAGAAATGATTGGTCAAGTACATTACCCTTCAAGAACAATTCTTTCTTTTATCCATCCGTAAGTTCAAGCTTTATCCTGGATGAAATATTTGAACTTCCTAAGGCAATAACCTTTTCTAAATTCAGAGCATCATGGGCACAGGTTGGTAATGATACCAGACCTTATCAAACTGCCAGGTATTATGATCGTATCTATGGCAATTCATTCACAAACCCTAACCAGCTATTTAATGCAGAGTTGAAGCCGGAAATTACCGCGAGTTATGAGTTTGGTTTGGATATGCGTTTTTTGAACAACAGAGTAGGATTTGATATTGCTCATTACAATAACAATAGCCGTAACCAGATTTTGTCGATTCCCCTGGATCCGGTTACTGGATTTTCTACTGCATTGATAAATGCAGGATTGATCAATAGTAAAGGCTGGGAAGTTCAATTAAATGGCAAGCCAATATTAAAGGATAAATTTTCCTGGAGTACAACTTTACTCTGGAATAGAAATCGCAGTTATGTGAAAGAATTGACTGAAGGCTTAACTAACCAGATAATCTATCAGCACAATACCAATGTATCTATTGAAGCCCGCGTTGGCGGACTAATGGGAGATATGTATGGAAGGGGGTTTCAACGTTCTCCTGATGGTCAGATCATCTATAATTCTGCCAATGGCTTACCTGCTCCGCTTGATCAGGTTGCACGAAAAATGGGTAATGCTTTTGCTGATTGGAAAGGAAGTTTAATGAATGAATTCAGATATAAAAATATAAATCTGAGCATTTTAATGGATGGACAGTATGGAGGGGAAATGTATTCTCAAACCAATCATAAAAATAACACTCTTGGAAAAACAAAGGTCACTCTTCCTGGTCGGGATAATGGAATTATCGGACAAGGTGTTGTAAAACTTGCAGATGGTTCATTCGTTCCGAATACAAAACTTGCCCAGGCCAGCGCATACTATGATAACTACTATCAAATCAGCAACGCAGAAACTAACATTTTCGATGCCTCTTTTTTAAAGATAAGGGAAGTTAGGTTGGAATTTGGTCTTCCTGCCAATTTGCTTAGAAAATTAGGTGTTCAAAAAACATCCATTGCGATATGGGGAAGAGATCTATTCAATTTTACCAAATTCCCTGGATTCGATCCGGAAGGTGGTAATTTGAACAACGGGACTTTAACCCCTGGAGTAGAGTTAACCCAGTTTCCATCTAACCGATTGGTAGGAACTAACCTAACCTTTAAGTTTTAATCTCAATTAGATTTTATAATTCAACAGACATGAAATTTTCAATAAAAATAGTTTCCGCAATTCTCCTGGTATTAACCTCTCTGTTATCCTGTACTGATAATTTCGAGGAATTAAATATCGATCCTAACCGACCGAAGGATGTTACACCCGGGATCTTATTAGGGCAGATGCAATATCGCATAGTCAATAGTTCTATTCAGGCATCCCGAAGTTTTACTCATGAACTTATGCAGGTTGATGCTCCAAGATCAAGTACCAGCGGACAGGGTTTGCATCGTTATGTCGTTAATCCCGGGCAGGCGGTTTGGTCTGCTTTTTATGATCGCTTAACCGATGTGGAAGATATTTATAAGATCTCAGATCAGCTCAAAGAGAATAATTACAAAGCAATTGCTTTGGTTTATAAAAGCTGGGCGTATTCAATATTAACTGATTTGTATGGAGATGTTCCTTATTCACAGGCAATTAAGGCTTCCGAAGAAAATTTTTCGCCAGCTTTTGATAAACAAAAAGATATTTATGTGCAGATCTTAAAAGATCTGGAAACAGCAAATAGCTTATTTGATGATACTAAAGCCCTGACCTACGGGGGTGACATGGTTTATAATGCCAATGCACTTACGGGTAGCAAAAATATTGGGATTCAAAAATGGAAGAAATTTGCTAATTCTCTTAGATTAAGATTATTACTCAGAATTTCTAAGCGTGAGGGTGAAATAAATGTTAGCCAGCAAATTAATTCAATTTTAGCTAACCCTGCCACAAGCCCGGTGTTTGCTGCCAATGCAGATGATGCAATTTTCAGATATCCGGGAACATTTCCTTATTTTAATCCCTACTACCAGGCCCGTACTTTAGACTGGAGAGAAGGTACTTATTTCACTAAGTTCTTTCTTAATCACATGAATACGGTAAACGACCCAAGAAGAGCAATTTGGGCAATCCCTGTTACGGTAAACGGACAAAGTGTTTATCAGGGCATTGAAAGTGGTTATCCAACAAGTTTAGAATATATAGTAGGCCGGAATTCAAGTTACCCCGATGCATTAAAGACATCTCCTCTTTTAGGAGTGATGATGACGTATTCGGAGGTAGAGTTTATCAAAGCTGAATTGGCTTTAAAAGGCTACAATACAGGGAAAACTGCACAGGTGCATTATGAGTCTGGCATAACTGCTTCCATGGTTCAATGGGGAGCAAGCATGCCGGCTGGATTTTTGAATTCGGCGGGTATAGCATATAATTCTACAGGTGCTATAGCTCAGCAACTGGAGCAAATTATGCTGCAGAAATACTATGCTTTTTTCTTTGTGGATTATCAGTCTTGGTTTGAAAAGCGCAGAACCGGATATCCTGTTTTACCAAGAGGTACTGGCATTCCCGCAGAAAATCTCTTTCCTTCCCGTGTTCCTTATCCTACTTATTTGCAATCTCTGAATTCCTCTAATTTACAGTCGGCTGTTACATCAATGGGCGGAGACCTGAGTACGATAAAAGTTTGGTGGGAAAAATAGTAAATTCATAATCTAATAATCATCGTAATGAAAAGAATATATTTCCTGGGATTTCTTTTTCTGGCATTCAATTCAAATGCACAGAATTTAGCGTCCAAACTTGAAGCAAAAACAATACAATTGCCTAATGGCTGGTCATTATCACCAGCAGGAAGATCCATAGAACTTGGCGACCTTCCATTAAATATTTCGGTTTCCCGTTCAGAGAAATTGATGGCAGTCAGTAATAATGGGCAAAGTATACAAACCATACAATTAATCGATCCGAAATCTGAAACCGTATTGGATAAGGTTGAAATACCCAAATCTTTTTATGGGTTAAAATTCAGCGGAGATGATAAATTTTTATTCGCTTCCGGTGGAAATGATAACTGGATCCTTAAATATGAAATAGTCGGTTCCAAATTACAGATTAGGGATACCATTAAACTTGGCAAGCCCTGGCCTGAGAAGATATCACCTGTCGGGATCGAAATTGATGACAAAACAAACATAATGTATGTTGTTACCAAAGAAAACAATTCGCTTTACCTGGTTGATCTAAGAGATAATAAAATACTGCATAAGGAGAATATTGGCTTCGAAGGATATACCTGTGTATTATCACCTGAGGGGAATATGCTTTATATTTCCTTATGGGGAGGTAAAAAGGTAGCTTTTTTTGATACGAAACTTCGCAAAATTACCGGGCATGTCGATGTGTCATTTAACCCGAATGAACTGATCTTAACCCGGGATGGAAAAACATTATATGTTGCAAATTCCCAGGATAATAGTGTGTCTGTGATTGATGTAAGTGCTCAAAAAGTAACAGAAGTGCTGGATGCTGCAATATATCCAAATTCACCTATCGGCTCAACAACCAACGGATTGGCGCTTTCAAGTGATGAAAAAACTCTTTTTATAGCGAATGCAGACAATAATTGTTTGTCAGTATTTAATGTTGGCCTAAAGGGCAAAAGTGTTTCAAAAGGCTTTATTCCTGTTGGCTGGTATCCCACCAATGTACGTATAATAAAGAATAAGATCTTTGTGAGCAATGGCAAGGGATTTTCCTCATTTGCGAATCCACTTGGACCACAGCCGGTGCGTGCAGATGTGAAATCGGAATCGCATAAGGGTGAATTACCTCAGGCAAATAATCGACTACAATACATTGGTAGTTTGATGAATGGAACGATGAGTATTATTGATGTGCCTTCTGCTGCTGACCTGGAGGTTTACTCAAAAAGTGTTTATAAAAATACACCCTATAAAAAGGATAAAGAGTTAATTACTGATGGGGAACAGGGAAATCCAATTCCAAAGAAAGTGGGCGATCCATCACCTATCAAATATGTATTTTATGTAATTAAAGAAAATCGTACCTATGATCAGGTTTTTGGAGATATAAAAGAAGGAAATGGTGATTCAACACTGACACTTTTCGGAGATAAATATACTCCCAATCAGCATAAATTGGCAAGAGAGTTCGTGTTGCTGGATAATTTCTATGTAGATGCCGAGGTAAGTGCAGATGGGCATAATTGGTCTATGGGAGCTTACGCGACTGATTTTCTTGAAAAAACCTGGCCGACTTCCTACGGCCGCCGGGGTGGACAAAACGATGGATTAGGTCGCCGTACTGTGGCCAATAATAAGGATGGATTTATTTGGGATATGTGTAAAAGACATGGGGTAACTTTTAGAACCTATGGTGTTTTTGCTGATGGATCAAAAGGAAATATCCCGGTTCTGGATGCAGAACATGTTTGCTCAACTTTCACCGGATATTATGACCAGACTGTGAAGGATGTTGATCGTTTTGAACAGTGGAAGTCTGATTTTGATGGCCTTATTGCTAAAAATGCAGTGCCTCAATTGAGTACTATACGTTTAGGTGCAGATCATACTCAGGGTCTTGGGGTAGGAAAGCCAACTCCATATGCTTGTGTGGCCGACAATGATCTGGCTGTAGGAAAATTAGTTGAACATATCAGCAATAGCCCTATATGGGCACAGTCAGCCATTTTTATACTGGAAGATGATGCTCAGAATGGTCCTGATCATGTAGATGCTCATCGTTCTATTGCCATGGTGATAAGTCCTTATGCCAAGCGAAAATATCATGATGATACGATGTATTCTACTTCAGGAATGCTGAGAACGATGGAATTGATTCTAGGATTGCCACCCATGACACAATATGATGCTGCCGCAATGCCGATGTTCAGGAGTTTTACAAATACCCCTGATAATACCCCATATAAATCTCTTCCTTCTTCCATAGATCTAAATGAAACAAATAAAATTGTTTCCAAATGGTCGAAAATATCAGATGGTTTTAATTTTGCTGAAGTTGACAAGAATGATGATCGTTTATTCAACGAAGTGCTTTGGAAAGGCCTGAAAGGCGATGATTCAGAAATGCCTGCACCAAGAAGAAGCGCTTTTCTAAAGCTTGAACAAAAAAAGATTAATGATTAGTATCATTTGGCTTAAAGTCTATTAATTTCAATAAAAGAGCTCCAAATATATTGTTTGGAGCTCTTTTTATATGCGGTTTTGCCGGATACTCAAACCTCAGCAAATTGTCCTGAAATCTGGTATTGCTATAAAAACCTTAAATTAAGGCAGAATCATAAACCACTACTTTTTCCCAAAGATGACTATAGTTCTTTGCAAAATCTAAGTGGATAGGATGTGTTTGATATACTGCCTGCCCTGCTACATTATCAAAGTACAGAAGCTCAGATACTCCCCAGCTGCTGTCTATCACACTTCTCTTTTCTGTGCTTGCAACAATTCCGATGTGCATTTCCCGAACAGTTTCAATGTTCTTTAATGTTTTGATCCCCTTGATCAGTTCCTGACGGTCTTCTTCAGATCCGGTTCTTTTGAGCCAGAAATATACTTGATGGGCAATGCCGTATTTTTCAGATTTTGGAGTTATTGTCATGGCGTTTGCGGCTGTGCCCGCCGTAAGTGCAGCGGCAGTACTTAAAAATTTTCTTCTGTTTGATTTGTTCATGGTAAATAGATCACATTTAAGTTCAAAGAGCTTAATGTTAATATAGTTTATGAGAATAATAGAGGTTAAAAATTCCGTTTAATCACTGATATATTTATTTTTTTATCGCGCTGGTATCCATTTCCCAATCGTCTGTCCTGAATAAATTGACAGGTAATCCTTCTTTATTAAATAAATTCGGAATCGCGGTATTGTTGAATGCAAAACGAACTGCTACAGGGCTTTTTATGTTTTTATTAGATACGATCACAGTGTTTCCTTCAATTTTTGCCTGGGCCGGGAGGAATATTCTATCCTCACCTGCAATTTCAAAACTGCTGATCTTATCCCCCTTTACCATCAAACCATTAGCTGCATTTGAAAATTGAATTTTTATTTTATCCTTTTCTATGGTATGATTGGTATAGAGCGGACTCTGGCAAGCAATATCCGCAAATCCATAGGTACTGTTTAATGCCAGATCTGATAATCGTTTGGCGACTGCAACCTTCAATGTGGGATGGATATTGGTTGTATCAGGTACAAGGTCAGTCACAACCACCATTCCTGTATTTGGGTGCTGGGCAGATTTTGTTTGTGTTTCCCTTAGAAGTGCACCAACATTTTTAAAGCCATAAGAGAACGGTGCAATCTGTACAAAATAGAAGGGGAAATATTTATTCCATTGCTGACGCCATGCATCGATCATACCTGTAAATAACTTCTCGTAGGCATAATAGGTTCTGACATTGCTCTCGCCCTGATACCAGATCGCTCCGGCTATAGAGTAGTTTGTGATTGGGTAGATCATGGCATTATAAGCCAGTGCTGTTTTATGTGGCCAGCCTTGGGAAGCACTTAATTGCTCTGAACCTTTTTTAATGATTTTATCATTATTGATCACATATTCCGGCGACCAGGTTTCGGCTGGAGTACCTCCCCAATTTGAATTGATCAAGCCAATTGGAGTATTCAATTTTTGATTTAAATTCTTGCCGAAAAAATAGCCAATGGCACTAAATTTAATCATTTCTTCAGGTGAGCAAACAACCCATTTCCCCTCTGCATTCTCTTGTGGAAATGCTGAAGTTGATTTAGCCACATAAAATAACCGGATCTTATTATTGGTCGCATTAGGTGCTTCATCTTTACTTTCCTGTAAGTTTTGAGTACCAGACCATTCCATATTACTTTGTCCGCCGCATACCCATACTTCCCCAATTAAAACGTCCTCCAGTATTATGGTATTATTTCCCTGAAGAGTGATCGAATATGATCCGCCGGCCTCAGGGGTTTTAATTTCTGTTATCCATTTGGCATCATTTGTTGCCTGGGTTTGATAGGTTGTATTCTCCCATCCTACCTTAATACTTATTTTCTCACCAGGTGATGCCCAGCCCCATAATTTAACAGTTGATTTTTGCTGTAAAACCATATGAGATCCAAGGATATTTGGAAGTCGTACGTCTGCTGTTCCTGATATGGCAATAAAGCATGCCAGGATCACTAATAAAAATTGTTTTTTCATGAATCTTCTTGTATTTTATTATTCAAACCAATCGGATTTTCCTCAGGAAGTACTTTTGAATTAGTTTAAATATAATTGTTTTCGTTGATTTTAAAATGTTTGATTCTTTTTTCTCAAATTATTAAAAGAATGGATTTTCTTTAATTTCAAATTACCTTCAAATATTTTGTGCTTTGAAACTTAATCCTGATTTTGGATGAGTGTTTATTTAAAAAATATCCATGAAGAAGATTATCAAGCCCTTGTTTCTTTTATTCCTGATCTCTTTTGCATCTGCACAGGTTTTTTCTCAGAAGATTAAGCATGTGATCCTGATCGGGTCAGATGGATTTGGTGCTTATGCTTTTGAAAAGGCTAAAATTCCAAATCTGAGGGCCATGATGAATGAAGGTTCTTGGTCATTACTAGCAAGGACGGTTTTGCCTTCTTCCAGTGCGGCAAACTGGGCATCTATGGTTATGGGAGCGGGTCCGGAGCTTCATGGTTATACTACCTGGGGTAGTAAAAAACCAGATATGCCTCCCAGAGTAATGGATGATTATGGAATGTTTCCAAGTCTGTATTCTCAACTTCGTAAAGAAAAGCCTGACAGTGAGATGGGTGTTATTTATGAATGGGATGGCATAGGATACTTGTTTCCCAAGGCGGCAGTCAATAAGGATCAGAATGCTGATGGCGATATCGCGGTTACCAATGCTGCCACTGCCTATATCAAAGAAAAAAAACCAAATTTTCTGTTTGTGCATCTGCATGATGTGGATAGTGTCGGACATAAAGTCGGACATGGTACTCCCGAATATTATGCAGCAATTGAACGGACCGATACTCATATTGGTACTATCTTGAAAAGTATTGAAGATGCCGGAATAGCCGAAAGCACGGTAGTACTATTTACCGCAGATCATGGGGGTATCAATAAAGGTCATGGCCTGATCAGTATGAATGAAATGCAGATTCCTTGGATCATTAAAGGCCCGGGAATTATTAAAGATCAGGAATTATCGCAGAGCATCATGACCTTTGATACTGCAGCTACTATCGCTGAATTATTAAAGTTAAAGGCACCGCAGGTTTGGATCGGAAGGCCGGTTAAAAGTGCGATGAAGAAAGTCAGGCCTTAGCTTTCGTTTACTTGCAATCCGTTTTAATATGCATATGTTTTTATATTCTCCCTCGAGCTAAATAATTATCGTTTTATAGCAAGAAAGGAAATTAATATTTATATCATCGGGATCTATATTCCCGATGATATAAACTGATATATAATTATTCTCAATCTCCCAGGTAAATGGGAGATGTCCAATCATTATAAACAATCGAAATTTCAAATTCCCCATTTATTAAACTAGGGAATTCCCTAATAATGGTATAAGTGTTATTTTCAGTCTTCCAAATGTTTACACTTTGCTGTAATTTTTCCTCTGATGGCTCAGTAAATGTTTTTGTTTTATTCATCTTTTTAATATTTATATGAAACACCATGTCCCATACAGATAGTATCAAAGACTTCTATTTTTTTTCGTTTAACAGAAAATAATTTTCTCAATTGTTATTGAGAGATTATTTTCAGAGGAGATATCTTAGTCTTGGCAGTTTTGAACTATACTTAAATCGCAATCCGTTTCCATTTTACTGAAACATCGGATCCCTCGGCAAGTATTACATTGTCTGGCTGTTGTACGTTTAAGAATGTAAAATCAGGTCCGTACATTTTTTCGAAATCACAATCAATGCTGTGATCAATAACCTGATTGATCTTCCAGCTGGGATGATTGATCCTGTATTCCAGTGTTTTGCTCTGGTTTACCCGGGTATATCCGTAATAATGCTCAAATATAAATGCCTCTACACTCCCTGCTTCCATTTCACTTCCTTTGGTGTGTGCATTCACCCGGATGTTATTCCATTTTTTATTATTCTCCCAGGAATAGTCAATTGTTTTTAATAAGTCAGTAAATTCCCAATGGTGTTTTGTTTTAACGGCTGTATAATGCTCTTTGTAGAGATAATTAGCCATCCAGGCGACCGGTGCATAGGGGACGGTTTCATTGATAAAAACAACCCCCCTCTTTATTTTGCCTTCATGCTTTCTTTTAACATAAAACCTCAGGTTTATTTCTTCAAAAGAGCCCAGATAGGGGATAGGAATTTTGAATATCCTGGTTTTATTGAACATAAAACCTACTAAACTTACATAGAATTTGCCTTCAAAGTTATCCAGTTCAAGGCCATTAGGTAAGTATGGTATCAATACCTTTGGATCTACAGCGTAATTTGCCATGATCAGATTTCTCCATTTAGCTTCCAGAAAATTCATACAGTGATTTTTCCGGCTAAGCTATTGAAAACCTATTTATTAAATTCATTTACAAGCTTATTTTCATATCGGTTTTATTCAGATTTTCCCTTTCCGATTTTTTATTGTTCCTTGTTTGTCCCAAATTGATTCCAGTTAAACAACATATGCATTAGTCATAATTGAAAAGGAAAAATTAACCGAGGATACTTTCTGAGCTCATTCTTCCTAGCATTGTTATTTAATTTATTAATATAAATGATAATTTATTAATAATTAATTAAATTATTAAAATTCAATCTTTTATTATTGAACTTTTTCAAAAAGGTTAATTATATTTATTCTCTTATAATTATTAACTATAGTGAAATTATGAAGAAGTTATTATATCTGTCTGCTATTGTTTTAACAGTCTCTTGTTCTAAAACTGAATTTGATAATTCAGGATCTTTAATACAGCTTGATGGAAGTGTTAAAGAAAATTTACTTGGTTCAACAACGGGCAGAGCAATTCCTTCAAAATACATCATTGTTTTAAAGGATGACAATACAATTCTGGGAGATAAGGTCAAATCAAGAGGGCGTGCATTAGGATTATTAAAACGAAATAGTGCTGCTGAATCAAATCTTGAATTTGTTTATTCAAAGGCTATTCAGGGTTTTTCTGCTTTTATCAGTCCGGCAGTTGCGGCTAAATTAGCAAAGGATCCGGATGTAAAATATATTGAGGCCGATATGGAGATCAACCTTTGGCCAATAACCATTGAGGCAAGGCCAGGTGGTGGCGGAGGTACAACAACACCACCGGCTCAGACTACCCCATGGGGAATCAATGCTATAGGTGGATCTGTAAGTGGAACAGGAAAAAGAGCATGGATCATTGATACAGGTATAGATCTTACTCATCCTGACCTGATCGTAGGCAGCACTTTAGGCTTTACAGCATTTACTGCCGGTAAGGATGCTAATTTTAATGATGGTAATGGACATGGTACTCACGTTGCCGGTACTGTAGCTGCATTAAACAATACCATCGGTGTTGTTGGAGTTGCAGCCGGTGCAACAGTGATTCCTGTTAAAGTATTAGATTCAAGAGGTAGCGGATCAACTTCTGGTGTAATTGCTGGTATTGATTATGTTGCTTTAAATGGCATTGCAGGTGATGTTGCCAATATGAGTTTAGGAGGAGCATATTCACAGGCTTTAAATGATGCAGTATTAAGAGCATCTTCAGTTGTTAAATTTGCTGTTGCTGCAGGTAACGATGCAAAAAGTGCAACCAACTATTCACCTGCAAGTGTAAATGCTCCGAATGTTTATACCATCTCTGCATATGATGTGAATGGTGTATTTGCAACCTTCTCAAACTTTGGAAATCCTCCGGTTGATTACAGTGCTCCTGGTGTTAGTATTAGTTCTACCTGGAAATCAGGTGGATACAATACGATAAGTGGAACTTCAATGGCGTCTCCTCATGCATGTGGAATTTTGCTGCTTGGCAATATTTCAAATGGTGGTACAGTTACTGGCGACCGTGATAATACACCTGACGTAAAAGCAATAAGATAAACGAATTTCATACTATTTTGCTTACGGCCATCTTCTGTTTCCAGGAGATGGCCGTATTTATTTTATAGGCTTTTGTCTCAGCCCATTTGTTTTGAAATCCTTTTTATAAGGAATTCCTTTCGGAAATCTCCTGATTTTCTCTTAATTTAAGGGTATAAAGGCTGAAAAATGAAAAAAATTTTGCGTGAGCAAGCCAGAAAATTTGCTTTTGATCATTCCGACAAGCCCTTGCTAAGGGTCAAAACCGGGGAGCATTTTGAAATTGAAACCTGGGATGCAGGGAGTGGTTTCTTTAAAAGTCCGGCTGATAAAGCCATTCCAGCCAATCGTCCTGGTTTTGATCGTAATCCTCCGCTTGCAAACCCTATTGCGGGTCCGGTTTATATCGAAGGACTTGAACCGGGCGATACCCTGATCGTAAATATTCATGAAATAGAGGTTGAGAATACCTCATGGATAGCGGTTGGTCCAAAACGCGGGCCTCTCGGCGAATCATCACGCTGGCCTGAACTTTCCTCAGAATATCACACTAAAATATTTAAACATACTCCGGGTGCAAGCGGAACTACAATGGATGGCACTCTTCATTTCAATGATAAGATCTCCTGGCCAATAACACCATTTGTAGGTACTTTGGGTGTGGCTCCTGACAGAGATGTATTGAACAGTCTTGATGGACAGGGTGATTGGGGTGGGAATCTGGATATCCGTGACTTTAAGCCCGGAAACAAGGTCTTTTTACCCGTCTACCATGAAGGTGGACTGTTTTATCTGGGGGATGTACACGCCAGTCAGGGGGATACTGAATACACCGGAACAGCAGCTGAAACCCAGGCTACAGTACGATTGTCTTTTGATGTAATAAAGGGTAGCAGACCTCCCGGGATACGGATTGAAACTCCTGAATCAATCATCACTATTCATGCTTACCGCCCTCTCGAAGAAGCAGTTCATCAGGCAACAGTTTATATGATGGAATGGCTGATCAACTCTTATGGGTTTGATCCTACCGATGCTTATTGCTTTGTGAGTACCTGCCCTGATTTCCGGATCAATATTTATCAAATGTGTAAGATCGGAAAACTGAGCTATGTGGCCGGGGCAGAAATTCCCAGGCGTTATTTAAGTCAGGCGAAGCTGAAATAAATTTGTTGTAAACAAAAAGAGGCTGTATCATAAATCATGATCAGCCTCTTTTTTGTTTTCATGAATTTATTTTTCTGATTTTGAGTAATTTAAGTTAATTTTCTGCTATCTACTAT
>Ga0123337_10004144_pt1 | contig 14916 bp, 15 predicted proteins | sample frozenSSSSmetaG_FD_89792 | JGI IMG/M metagenome (GOLD analysis project Ga0123337, IMG submission 89792) | Glacier valley bacterial and archeal communities from Borup Fiord, Nunavut, Canada, to study Microbial Dark Matter (Phase II) -... | ecosystem: Environmental > Aquatic > Freshwater > Ice >... | reverse complement strand
GTGCGCGCGCGCGGCTGACCGGCTACGATCTCAACCCGCGCTGCACCGATGCGGCGCGCGCTGCGACCGATCCGGCGCTTGGCATCGATTATCTCGTCGGCGACGCGACCCGGACGGCCGTGCCCGCAGACTTCATCGTCAGCGCGCTCGTCACCCACCATATGGCCGACGATGCGATCGTGGACTTTCTCGCTTGGATGGAGCGCACCGCCCGCTTGGGCTGGTTCGTCAACGATCTCCACCGCAACTGGTTCGCCTATCACGGCTTCGCGCTGCTCTCTGCGGTCATGCGCTGGCACCCTTTCGTGCGCCACGACGGGCCGCTCTCGGTCGCGCGCGCATTCCGCAAGCGCGACTGGGCCGCACTGCTTGCGCGCGCGGGGATCGTTGACGCCCACGTGCGGTGGCACTTTCCCTTCCGCCTGTGCGTCGAGAGGTTGAAATGAGCGCACCCACGATCATTGGCGGCGGCATCGCGGGCGCAGCCGCCGCCTGCCACCTTGCGCGCGCCGGCCATGCGCCGCTCGTGATCGAGCGCGAGGGCGAGGCGCATCACAAGATTTGCGGCGAGTTTCTGAGCGTAGAGACGGTCGCCGAATTGCGCGGTCTCGGCATCGAACCGCTCGCGCTGGGTGCCAAGGCCATCGGCGAGGTGCGGCTGATCCACGGCCGCCGCATCGCGCGCACGCGGCTACCGTTCGATGCGCTCTCGCTCTCGCGCCACCGCCTCGACGAGGCATTGCTCGCGCGCGCGGTGTCGCTCGGCGCACGCGTGGAGCGCGGGCGCGGCGTGGCGCGGGTGGCAGATGTTGCGAATAAAAACGGCGTCTTCGTCGCTACTGGCAAACACGCACTGCGCGGCGTGGAGCGCGCGCGCGGCGGCGGGCTGACCGGCCTGAAGATGTATTACCGCCTCGCCCCCGCGCAGGCCGCAGCCCTCGGCAACGCGGTCGAGCTGATCCTGTTCGCGGGCGGCTATGCGGGGCTGCAACTGGTGGAAGACGGGATCGCCAACCTTTGCCTCCTCACGCGCAATCCCGCCGACGGGCTGGCGGGCGCGGTGGTCCGCGCGCCGCATTTGCAGGCCCGACTTGCGGGGGCGGAGCCGCTGCTCGCACGGCCGATGGCGATCGCCAACCTTCCCTACGGCATGGTCGCAGCCCCCGAACCCGAACACCCCGGCCGCTTCCGCTTGGGCGACCAGTTCGCAATGATCCCGAGCTTCACCGGTGACGGAATGGGTCTGGCGCTGAGCACCGCGCGATGGGCCGCAGAGGCGTGGCTTGAGCGCGGGTCGAACGGCGCGGACGACTATGCGCGCGTAGCCCGGCACCGCGTGCGCGGGCAGGTTCGGCTGGCGACAGGGCTGGCGGAGGTGGGACTGTTGCGGGGAATAGGTCCGATAGTAGCCGCGATTGCCGGAGCCTTGCCCGGCGCGATGCGAGGACTCGCGCTGGCAACGCGGGTGCGTGACGGCGGGCTTATACGCGGCGCGGCCTCGCAGCCGGAATGCGGGCGCTAACTATCGCCCAACCGGGTTGCGCGCGCCGGTTTCGCCCGCGCCAACCCCGCCCAAAAAGCTAGACCGCTCGCCGACCCGTTAGGAGCTGGTAGAGAACGATGATCACGGCGGCGACGATGAGCAGGTGGATAAGGCCACCCGCAACATGGAAGGCGAAGAAGCCAAGCAGCCAGAGAACGACGAGGACCGCCGCGATGGTGAACAGCATGGCGTTTTCTCCCGATCAGCGGCCGACGCCGAACCATTCGGCACAGGAAGCAAACCTTCAGGAACGTAACTACCGGATGCGCCTCCGGTTCCTGCAACAACAGGAAGCGCGAATCGGATGCTTGCAGGTGCGCCGACGTCTAGCTGGGCAGAGGCGCGAGGCTGAGGGGTCCGAACACCCGCCCAAACACTTCCTCGACCCACGCGAAGTGCGGCTCCAGACTGAACAGCGCATCCAACTCCGCCGCCGACAGCCGCGCCCCCACCGCAGCATCCTCCCCCAGCATCTCCCGCAACCGCAGCCGTCCGTTCGCCTCCCACACCCGCATCGCCGCCGCCTGCACCGCCCGGTAGGCGTCCTCGCGCGCCATACCCGCCTGCGTCAGCGCGAGCAGCACCTGTTGCGAATGGACCAGCCCGCCCATGCTCTCCAGATTGGCCAGCATGCGCTCCGGATGCACTACGAGTTGCTCCACCACCCGCGTCAGGCGCGCAAGCGCAAAGTCGAGCGTGATGCAGGCATCCGGGCCGATGAAGCGCTCCACGCTCGAATGTGAGATATCCCGCTCGTGCCACAGCGCCACATCCTCCATCGCGGGCAGCGCATAGGCGCGGACCATGCGCGCCAAGCCGGTCAGGTTCTCGGTCAGCACGGGGTTGCGCTTGTGCGGCATCGCGCTCGATCCCTTTTGTCCGGGCGCGAAATATTCCTCCGCCTCGCGCACCTCGGTGCGCTGTAAGTGGCGGATTTCGGTCGCCAGCCGCTCCACGCTGCTCGCGATCACCGCCAGTGTCGCGAAGAACATCGCATGCCGGTCGCGCGGGATGATCTGCGTGGAGATCGGCTCCACCGCCAGTCCTAGCTTTGCCGCCACATGCGCCTCCACTGCGGGGGGCACATGCGCGAACGTGCCCACCGCGCCCGAAATCGCGCACGTGGCAATCTCCGCGCGCGCGTTCGCCAGCCGCGCGCGGGCGCGCGCGAACTCGGCAAAATAGGTCGCGAGCTTCAGGCCGAAGGTGGTGGGCTCGGCATGGATGCCATGGCTGCGACCGATGGTGGGCGTGTGCTTGTGCTCGAACGCGCGCCGTTTCAGTGCCGCCAGCAACGCGTCCAGATCGCCCAACAGGATATCGGATGCGCGCGCCAGCTGCACCGCCAGTGCGGTATCCAGTACGTCCGAAGACGTCATCCCTTGGTGCAAAAACCGCGCCTCGGGGCCGACATGCTCGGTCACGTTGGTCAGAAACGCGATCACATCATGATGCACCTCGCGCTCGATCTCGTCCACGCGCGCCACCTCGAAGCGCCCGCGCTCCCAAACCGCCGCCGCCGCCGCGCGCGGGATGATGCCCAGTTCGGCCATCGCATCGGCGGCATGCGCCTCGATCTCGAACCAGATTTGCAGGCGCGTCTGCGCGGTCCACAAATCGCGCATGGCGGGGCGGGCATAGCGGTCGATCATCGGGCAGGTCTTTCGGAACACCGGGGTAACGGCCGCGCCGTCCGCAGAACCGCGCGCGCCAGTCCCGATTGCTCATATGGCACCGCCGCGCAACGCCCGCATCGTTGCGCGGCGCGCGGGTTCAGGCAGCGTCGTGCGTGGGCTCGAATGTCAGCCGTTCGGCAAATGCCGCGATCTTCGCGGGCGGCATCGGTCGGCCGATCGTCCAGCCCTGCGCCATATCGCATCCTGCCGCCGCGAGCATGTCGCGCTGCTGGACCGTCTCCACCCCCTCCGCGATGACGGTCAATTTCGCTTCGTGGACCGAACGCATCAGCCGGTTGAATGCGAGCGGGGACAGATCGTCGGCGAAACCTCTGCGCAGCCGGATCGAATCGATCGGTAGTGCGCGCAGTTCCTCCAAGTCGAAAGTCTCGGCTGCACCCGCATCCACTGTCAGCCTCACCCCCAGCGCGCGCAACCGGGCCATACGCGCGATTGCGTCGGGCTGCGCGGCCAGCGTGTAAACGTCGGTGGGCAGATCGAGCGCCAGGCGGGAGGGCGGCACAGTGTGTCGCGCGAAAATATCCGCCACGTCGTCGGGCAAGGTCTCGCCGCGCAGTTGATGCATCGATACATTGAGCGTGATTCGCCCGAAATCGAACCGGCGCTTGATCCACGCACTTGCCTGCTCGGCGGCGGACCGGATCGCATCCTCGCCGAGGATCAGCGCCATGCGCGGGTCTTCCAGGATCGGCAGGAACTTGGCTGGAAAAATCAGCCCGCGCGTGGGGTGATGCCAGCGCAGGAACGCCTCCACCCCCGCCAGCCGGGTCTGGTCGCCCAATGTAATGATCGGCTGGTAATTGAGGCCGAACCGGCGTTCGGCGATCCCCTCGTGCACGCTGCGTTCGATCTGCTTGCGCAGCAGCGGCTTGGCTGCGACCACACGGTCGCGCCCCGCCGATTTTGCGAGGAACTGCGCCACGGCCGCCTGGTTGATCAGCTCCCAGCCCTCGGTTGCATCGATCGGCGAAAGCGCGGTGCCAACGCTCGCGGTCATCAGCAACGCGCCGCCCTTGAGCGGTTGGCGCACCACGCCCAGACACAGCCGCGCCAGATCGCGCAGCGTGGCCGCATCCGTATCGCGCAGCAGCACGGCAAACTCATCGTCGGCAAAGCGCGCAATCAGGGCGTCCCGGCCGATTTCATGCGTGATCCGTCGCGCCAGTTCGATCAAGGCCGCATTGCCCGCTGCGCGCCCGAGCACGCCGTTGAACCCAGCAAACTCATCGATATCGATCAGGATCAGCCCGACCGCCGCTTCGCGTTTGCGCAACGCCGCCGCCACCGCAACCTGAAAGCCCAGACGCGTTATCAGGCCGGTCAATCGATCTACTTCGGGTGCGCTCATGAATGGGCGAGACGGCCCGTTGCCCCGCCTCTTAAGCCTGTGTGGGCCCGATGGTGCCGGGTGTCGGAATCGAACCGACGACCTTCCGATTACAAATCGGGTGCTCTACCAACTGAGCTAACCCGGCACGGGACCTAGAACGGCTTTACCACGACAAGGATCACGATGGCGACCGTCAGGATCGCCGGTATCTCGCCCGCGCGCCGGAATGTCGTCTCCGGATAAGGCCGCAGCCCGGCCGCCATCTTGCGCGACGCGCCGGACATCCAGCCGTGAAATCCACTCATCCCCAGCACCAGCGCGATCTTGGCGTGCAGCCATCCCGCACCTGCCAGCCCGTAGCTGGTCGCAAGCATCAGTCCCAGCACCCACACCGCCACGATCGCCGGGGTCAGGATCACGCGCTTCAACAATCTCTCACGCGAAATCCACAGCGCATCCTCGGCCGATCCCGGCGCAGTCGCAGCATGATACGCCAGATGGCGCGGCAAAATCAGCAGCCCCGCCACCCAGAAGATCACGAAACTCACATGCGCCGCCTGCACCCAGAGATAGGCGCCGTTCAGCCATCCCGTCATGCCGTTCACAGCGGCCTCCGCACGGCGGCGATCAGTTGCTCCATATGCGCCACCGGCGTTTGCGGCAGCACCCCGTGCCCCAGATTGAAAATATGCGGCCGCCCCGCAAACGCGCGGCGAATACGCACCACGCCGGCTTCGAGCGCATCACCGCCCGCCAGCAACGCCAGATTGTCCAGATTGCCCTGCACCGGCAGCGCGGGCGGCAAATGCGCATGCGCCCAGTCGGGATCGATCGCATCGTCGATCGCCAGCCCGTCCACGCCCGTAGCAGCCGCGTAGGCGACGATCTTCTCGCCCGCGCCTCTCGGGAAGCCGATTACCGGCACCGCCGGGTGGCGGGCCTTCAGCGCCCCGACAATGCGGGCCGTAGGTTCGACGCACCAGCGCACGAACTCGTCCGCCGCCAGCGCGCCCGCCCAACTGTCGAATATCTTGACCGCTTGCGCCCCCGCAGCGATCTGGCCGCATAGATATTCGATCGTCGTATCCACGATCGCGTCGATCAGCCGACCGAACGCCACCGGATCGGTATACGCCAGCACCCGCGCTTCCTCGCGCGATCCCTCGCCGGCCACCATATAGGTCGCCACCGTCCACGGTGCGCCCGCAAAGCCGATCAGCGTAGTCTCGGGGCCGAGTGCCGCACGCACGCGCGCCACGGTCGCGTAAATCGGATCGAAATGCGCCAGATGCGGCACCAGCGTATCCACCTCGCCCATCGCCAGAACCGGCGCCAGGCGCGGACCCTCGCCCTCCACGAACGTCAGATCCTGTCCCAGCGCATGCGCCACGATCAAAATGTCCGAAAACAGGATCGCCCCGTCCATCGCGAACCGCCGGATCGGCTGGAGCGTGATCTCAGCCGCTGTCTCGGGCCGATACACCATGTTCAGGAACCCGCCCGCCTCCGCACGTGTTCTGCGATACTCGGGCAGGTATCGCCCTGCCTGGCGCATGATCCACACGGGGGGAGGATCGCGTCGTTCGCCGTTCAGCACGGCCATCAGGGGAGAGACGGACACCAATTCTCTTTCTTGAATCTAGATAAGGTGAGGCAGTTGTAGAGCCGGGCCAACGGGGGATTAATCCCTCCCCGCCAATCCGCCAACAGCCGCCATCGTCGCGCGCGCCAGCGAATGCGTGGGTGGCCCGCACTTGTCCCCATTGTCCACACCCGCCCTCCCAAACCATCCCGCTGTGGAGCGAAACGGCACAGCTTGCGTGGCACGCGGCGAGACCCACGGTTGTGACACACCACCCACACGGCTAAGCCTCTCTCCCCATGTTGTCCCCAGGGGCGTCCCCGATGCGTCTGCATCTCCACCTCATCTCCGATTCGACCGGGGAAACGCTCGATTCGATCGCCAAGGCGGGGCTCGCGCAGTTCGAAGGCGTCGAGGCGCTCAAACATTATTGGCCGATGGTGCGCGCCGCAGGCCATCTCGATCGCGTCCTCGATGAAGTCGCCCGCCGCCCCGGCCTCGTGCTCTATACGCTCGTCACGGGCCCCCTGCGCGATCGGCTAGAGGAACGATGCCACGTCATGGGGATCACCGCCGTCGCCGCGCTCGATCCCGTCGTGGCCGGGCTTGGCGTCGCGCTCGGTCAGTCAGCAATCAGCCGACCCGGTCGACAGCATAATATGGACGCCGCCTATTTCGCCCGCGTCGCTGCGATCGATTTCACGATGCAACATGATGACGGCGCGCATCACGAGGACTGGGAGGGTGCCGATATCGTGCTTGCCGGTGTCTCGCGCTCGTCCAAAACGCCCACATCGATCTATCTCGCCAATCGCGGCTACCGCACGGCGAACATCCCCATCGTGCCCCAGTCGCCGCCGCCGGCCGCACTGTTCGGGCTTACCCGTCCGCTGGTGGTCGGCCTCACGACGCATCCCGAACGGCTGATCGCCATCCGACGCAACCGGTTGCTTTCGATGGGGCAAACGGCCGACACCGATTATGTGGACGAGCGCGCGGTGGTTGCTGAAATCGCTTACGCGCGGCGCATGTTTGCAGACAATGGCTGGCCGGTGATCGATGTGACGCGCCGCTCGATCGAAGAAACGTCAGCCGCGATCATCAACCTGCTCCAGGAGCGCGCGGACCGGCGCGAGATCGATGCGCCCGAACCGGTCGCCGCATGAGTCTGATCCTGGCTTCCACCTCCGCCTCGCGCCGCGCCATGCTGCGCGCCGCAGGAGTGCCGCACGATGCGGTCGCGCCGGGGCTGGACGAGGAAGAGGCGAAGCTCGCGCTGGCAGCCGAAGGAGTGATCGCGGCCGACGACGTGGCGGCCGCGCTCGCCGGTAACAAGGCGCTCCGGATTTCGCTGCGCTTTCCCGACGCGCTCGTGCTGGGCGCGGACCAGGTGCTCGAAACCCAAGATGGCGTGCTGCTGGACAAGCCCGTCGATCTGACGGCCGCCGCCAGTCAATTGCGCGCGCTGCGCGGCCGCACTCACCGGCTGATCGCGGCAGCGGCACTCGCGCGCAAGGGGGTAATCGTGTGGCGCGCGCACGATAGCGCCGCGATGACCATGCGCGCGTTCGGCGATGCATTCCTCGATCGCTATCTGGCGATTGCGGGCGCGGATGTGCTGGGCAGCGTGGGAGGCTATCTGATCGAGGGGCTGGGCGCGCAGTTGTTCGATGCGGTCGCGGGGGATCATTATACGATTCGCGGTCTGCCGATGTGGCAGCTGCTCGCCGAACTGCGTGCTCGCCGCATCCTTGCGGTGTGAGGCCATGCGCCGTCCGTTCGTGCTGGGGCTGACGGGATCGATCGGCATGGGCAAATCGACCGCAGCAGTGATGTTCGCGCGGCTGCGCGTGCCCGTGTTCGATGCGGACGCTGCGGTGCGCGCGCTGCAGGGGCCGGGCGGCGCGGCGCTGGCGGCGATCGAGGCGGCGTTCCCGGGCGTCACCGGGTCGGCGGGGCTGGACCGGTCCGCACTGGGTGCGCGCGTGTTCGGCGATGTGGAGGCGCTGCGAAATCTGGAAGCGATCATGCACCCGCTCGTCGCGGCCGCGCGCGCGCGCTTCCTCGACCGCCACCGGTTTGCGCGCATGGTGGTGCTCGATGTGCCGCTGCTCTTCGAGACGGGCGGGGACGCAGCGTGCGACGCCGTTGCGGTCGTCTCCGCCCCCGCGCAGGTCCAACGCGCGCGCGTGCTGGCGCGGCCGGGCATGCACGCGGCGAAGCTCGATGCGATCCTCGCGCAGCAGATGCCGGACGCCGAGAAGCGCGCGCGCGCCGACTTCGTCCTCCCTACCGGGCGCGGCAGGGCGGTCACCCGGCGCGCGGTGCGTGCGCTCGTGCGCGGCTTTGCGCGCGCTGGCTCGCCGAACGAGGGCCACCCATGAACCCCGCTCTGCTGATCGCCCTCGTCGTCCTCGCGGGCGCGGCCACGGGGTTGCAGGCGCCCACCAATACGCTGCTTACCCGCGTGTTCGGCTCACCGGTGGGTTCGGCACTCGTCTCCTTGACGGTGGGCACGCTGATCCTAGCGGTCGCCGTGCTCGCACTCGGGCTGCGGCCCAACTGGTCCGCCGCGCGCCAGCTTCCGTGGTATGCGTGGGCGGGCGGAGCCTATGGCGCGCTGTTCGTCAGCGTGGCGGCCTTTTCCGCGCCTCGCCTCGGCATCGGCCCCACGCTGATCCTGCTCGTTTCGGGGCAGCTCGTGGCGGCGCTGCTGATCGATCACTTCGGCGGCTTCGGCCTTGCGCGCCAGCCGCTCACGTGGATGCGGGTGGCAGGCGTGGCGCTGGTGGTGGCCGGCGTAGTGCTGGTGCGGCGGGGTTAGGCCTCGAACGCGCGCAGCAGCTTGGCGACATCGCTGTTCAGCTCTGTATCCGCCACGCGCAGTTCCTCGATGCGCTTTACCCCGTGCATCACCGTCGTGTGATCGCGCCCGCCGAAGCGCCGCCCGATTTCGGGGAGCGAGCGCGGCGTGAGCTTCTTCGCCAGATACATCGCCACCTGCCGCGGCCGCGCCACCTCGCGCGCACGCCGCGGGCTGAGCAGATCGGCCAGCTTCAGTCCGTAATAATCCGCTGTCTTGCGCTGGATTTCGTCGATCGTGATCCGCCGGTCGTGCGCGCGCAACTGATCGGCGAGCACCGCGCGCGTCGTCTCCAGCGTGATCGTCTTGTTGGTCAATGTCGCATAAGCCGCGACGCGGGTCAGCGCGCCTTCGAGCTCGCGCACGTTCGACGTGATCTTGCGTGCGAGGAATTCGAGCACGTCGGTCGGGCACGCCACGTCGGGCAACTGGCCGAGCTTGGCGTGGAGCACGTTCAGCCGCAGCTCGTAATCCGCCGCATCGATGTCCGCGACCAGCCCCCCCGCCAGCCGCGACAGGATGCGATCCTGCAGGCCCGCCAGATCCTGCGGCCCCCGGTCCGCACTGATCACCACCTTGCGCCCCGACGAAATCAGCTCGTTCAGCGTGTGGAAGAACTCCTCCTGCGTCGATTCCTTGCCCGCGATGAACTGCACATCGTCGAGCAGCAGCAGGTCCAAAGCGCGCAGCCGCTGCTTGAACGCGATCGTTTCCTTGGCGCGAATCGCCGCCAGAAACTCCACCATGAAGCGCTCGGCAGACATGTAGGCAACGCGCGCCTGCGGACGGCGCTTGAGCGTCTCCCATCCGATCGCGTGCATCAGATGCGTCTTGCCCAGCCCGGTGCCGCCATGGAGGAACAGCGGGTTGAAATTGACCGGCCCGCCCTCGGCCAGCGCGCGTGCCGAGCCATAGGCGACCTCGTTCGATTTGCCCACGATAAAGCCGTCGAAGCGCAGCCGGGGTTCGAGTCCCGAGCTGTCGGCGGGCGGGGGCAATGTTTCGGGCTGCGCGGGCGCGATCCGCACGGGCGAGGTCGCAGCGCGTGCCGCGCGCACGATCAGCCGCACGCCACGTGCCTGCGGCAATGCGGCGGTCCACAGCCCGCGCAGCCGTTCGAGGAAATTGTTGCGCACCCACTCGCAGGTGAAGTGCGTCGGCAGTGCGAGCACGATCTCGCCTTCCTCGAAGCCTGCAAGCTGCAGCGGATCGAGCCAGCTCAGGAAGGTGCGCTCGCCGAACTCGGCGCGGAGCTGCGTGCGGATGTCTGCCCATGCCGGTTCGGCCGCCAAAGGCAGGGGCGTGATTGCGGGTGGCGTCGTGAAGCTAACCATGGTCCAAATCCGATGAGTTCGATTGGCGGGACGCGCCGCCGGGTTCGGAGCGGCGGACGACAACGAAGCGGCGTTAGCGGCCGCGAGCGCTCGGCTCGTGGAATGGCGCAGTTGAGCTCTGAATATCGTGCCGTGGGCAGGGTTGCCCAGCAACAAACAACCTCAACCGCGCAATTAAGCCAATGCCTGTCACGCCAATCACCAACCCCTCTCCTGTCTCGTCTACTTGATGTAAACGGCTCCCTCGCCCGGTACGCGACACTTTGTTCGCACCGACTGTGTCCGGCTTTGTTTATTTGAGCGCCGGAAGGGTAGTCCCGTCCGGCTTGAGAACAACCTAGACGGAGCTTTGCACCGTGATCAAGACCCTCATCGACGGACCGACGCGAATATACCCGATTGACACGGGCATCCGCGCCGAAAGCGGAATCGGCCCTTTTTTGCGGATTTGTGACGGCTATGTGACAATCCGAATCGTACGACTCGTGCCCGCGCGCTGCGCCCAGGCCAAAAAAAAGAGCAGCAGAAGCCGCTCTTTACGCCTTTTTCCAAGCAGTTGGCTGTGTCTCAGCCCAGCTTTGCGATCCGCTGCGTCAGGCGGGAAATTTTTCTCGATGCGGTGTTCTTGTGCAGCACGCCCTTCGACACGCCGCGCATCAGCTCGGGTTCGGCAAGCCGCATTGCAGCCTGCGCCTGCTCGGCGACGCCCGACTCGATGGCCGACTCGACCTTTTTTACGAACGTGCGGATGCGGCTGACGCGCGCGCCGTTGATTTCGGCACGGCGATCGTTGCGGCGGATGCGCTTGCGCGCTTGGGGAGTATTGGCCATCGGTCCTCGGGAGTGGTTGCTGCGGGGGGCGTTTCGTCGCTGGCGCGCGGATAAGCGCGACGCCGCAAGGCACCGTCCAAGCGGCATGCAATCGCGCGAACCGGCCTCCAAGTCAAGGCGTTGAACAAGCGCCCCCGCGCGTTAAGGTCTCTCCCGAGAGGATCGTCCCCATGTCCCAGCCGCGCGTGCGTACCGCTGTCTTTCCTGTGGGGGGCCTGGGAACGCGCTTCCTGCCCGCGACCAAGGTCATCCCCAAGGAGATGCTGCCCGTCGTCGACAAACCGCTCATTCAATATGCGGTCGAGGAAGCGCTCTCGGCAGGAATCGAGCAGCTCGTCTTCGTCACCGCGCGCGGCAAGCAATCGATCGAAGATCATTTCGATCTTGCCTACGAACTGCGCGCGCTGCTGCGCGAGCGCGGCAAGGACGATCGCCTGACCGAGCTGCGCACGACCGAACTCACGCCGGGCCGTATCGTCCATGTGCGCCAGCAGGAGGCGCTGGGGCTGGGCCACGCGGTGTGGTGCGCGCGCAGCGTGGTGGGGAACGAACCCTTTGCAGTGCTGCTGCCCGACGATCTGGTGATGAGCGAGACGCCCGTGCTGGCGCAGATGACCGCCGCCTACGAGGGCGTGGGCGGCAACCTGATCGCAGTCGAGCAGGTTCCCGCCGACCAGACGGGGCGCTACGGCATCGTCACGCCGGGTGCCAGACGCGGTGCGCTGACTGAGGTAGTAGGGCTGGTCGAGAAGCCCGATCCGTCGGTGGCATCGTCCAGGCTCGCGGTGATAGGGCGCTACATTCTCCAGCCCGAGGTGATGGACCTGCTGGGCGAGGGCAAGCGCGGCTCGGGCGGCGAAATCCAGCTCACCGACGCGATGGCGGGGCTGATCGGCCGCCAGCCGTTCAACGGCCTGGCGTTCGAGGGTCGCCGCTTCGATTGCGGCGACAAGGCGGGGTATTTGATGGCCAACATCGCCTTCGGCCTTGCGCGCGACGATGTGGGCCCGGCGGTGCGCGCCTATCTGCGCACGCTGGATCTCGGGCGCGGAGCCGAGCTTGCGGCGGTGGACGGCGGGGAGCGGAGGGTCGCCTAACCGAGATCCCGCGCCACATCGGGCCGCCGCAGCAGCGCGTCGATGTGGCTTGCGGTGTCGAAGCTCTCATCGGTGCGGAAGCGGAGTTCGGGCACCGCGCGCAGGCGCACGCGCTTGGCGATCTCCGCGCGCAGCCACTTCACATTGGCCGCGAGCGCCTTCGCCAGCCCGCTCTCGTCCTTGTGGCCGAGCGCGCGGACGAACACGGTCGCGGTGCGCAAATCAGGGGTGACGCGCACTTCGGTGATCGTCAGAATCAGCCCGTCCAACGCCGGATCGCGCGACAGCCCGCCGCGCGCGACGATGTCGGCCAGCGCATGGCGCAGCTCCTCGCCCACCCGTAGCGGGCGGAGCGAAGGAGTTTCGGTGGCGGGCATCGGCTTAGTGACCTTGCGCAACAGCTTCGGCCGACGGCGGCGCGGGCGGCTCCCACAGCTCGACGGGATTGTTCTCGGGATCGTGGACGCGAGCGAAGCGGCCGGCTTCGGGGCTATCCCACTCCGCACGTGTTTCGACCGCAACGCCGTGCGCGCCCAGGTCCGCGATCAGCGCATCCAGCCCGGTCACGCGCAGGTTGAGCATGTGGCGCCGGTCGGCGGGGAAGTAATCGCTCGTTTCGGCAAACGGCTCGAACACCAGCGGCCCGCCGCGCGCCATCCATACCCAGGGTTCGGCTTCCCGCGCCCCCGGAGCTGCCAGCCCCGCGCCAACGCCCAGCCGTTCCTGATACCAGCGCTTCAACGCGCCAGGATCGCGCGAGCGGAAGAACAGGTCACCAATCGCTTCGACACCCATCGCGCATTCCCTCAATGGCTACCGCTCGCCTACAACGTCCGCGCGCGGTTCTCCACCTCGAATGTTTCCAGCACATCGCCCGGCTTCATCTCGCCAAAGTTGGTGAAGGTCACGCCGCACTCCACGCCCGATCCCACCTCGGCCACTTCGTCCTTGAAGCGCCGGAGCGAGCCGATTTCGCCGGTGTAGAGGATCGTGTCGTCGCGCAGGATACGCGCCTTGAGCGCCTTCCTGATGACGCCCTCGGTCACCAGCAGACCCGCCGCCTTGCCCTTGCCCGCTGCGAACACCGCCTGGATGTTGGCGCGGCCCACGACATGCTCGATCCGCTCGGTGCCGAGCTTGCCCGCCATCGCAAGCTTCATCTCGTCGATCAGATCGTAGATGATATCGTAATATTTTAGCGCCACGCCGTCGCGGTTGGCGATCTCGCGCGCCTTGGCATTGGCGCGCACGCCGAAGCCGATGATCGGGGCCTTGGATGCGGATGCCAGCGTCACGTCCGATTCGGTGATGCCGCCCACGCCGCTGTGCAGCACGCGCGCCTTGATCGCGTCGGTGCTGAGCTTGTTGATCGCCGTCACGATCGCCTGCATCGATCCCTGCACGTCCGCCTTGACGATCAGCGGGAACTCCATCGTGTTCGATGCGCGACTGGCGAACATCGTCTCCAGCGTCGCGGGCATATGCGCGGTGCGTTTGCGCGTGATCAGCGACTGGCGATAATCCGCAATTTCGCGGGCGCGCGCATCGTTTTCCACGACGGAGAAAGGATCGCCCGCATCGGGTACGCCCGACAGGCCGAGCACCTCGACCGGCGTCGATGGCCCTGCCATCTTAACCTGCCGACCCTTGTCGTCGATCAGCGCGCGCACCTTGCCCGATTCGGCACCGACGACGAAGATGTCACCCACCTTCAAGGTGCCGCGGTTGACGAGCACTGTCGCCAACGCGCCGCGCCCCTTGTCGAGCTGCGCCTCGATCACGGTCGCCTCGGCGGGGCGGTTGGGATTGGCGCGCAGTTCGAGCACTTCGGCCTGCAGCAGGATCTTCTCGATCAGCTCGTCCAGACCCGTGCGCTTCAGCGCGGAGACCTCAACGTCCTGCGTATCGCCCGATAGTTCCTCGACAACCACCTCATATTGCAGAAGCGCCTGGCGCACCCGGTTCGCGTCCGCGCCGGGCTTGTCCATCTTGTTGATGGCCACGATCATCGGCACGCCTGCTGCGCGCGTGTGGTTGATAGCCTCCACTGTCTGCGGCATCAGCCCGTCGTCGGCTGCGACCACCAGCACGACGATATCGGTCACGTTCGCGCCGCGCATGCGCATCTCGGTGAACGCCTCGTGGCCCGGCGTATCGAGGAAGGTGATCTTCTCGCCGCCCTTCACCGTCACCTGATACGCGCCGATGTGCTGCGTAATGCCGCCCGCCTCGCCCTTGACGATATCGGTGCCGCGGAGCGCATCGAGCAGCGAAGTCTTGCCGTGATCGACATGCCCCATGATCGTAACCACAGGCGGACGCGGTTCGAGATCGACATCGACGTCCGCGTCGCCGACCAGCCCGGTCTCGACGTCGCTTTCGGCGACGCGCTTCACCCGGTGGCCGAAATCGGTGACGATCAGTTCGGCGGTGTCCTGATCGATATCCTGCGTGACCGTGACGGGCAGGCCCATCTTGAAGAGCGCCTTGACCACATCGGCGGCGCGCTCTGCCATGCGGTTGGCGAGCTCGGCAACCGTGATAGTCTCGGGCACGACCACGTCGCGCACCTGCTTGGCGACCGGACCGCCCGCGTTGAAAGCCCGCTTTTCCTTCTCGCGCGCACGACGAAGCGCAGC
>Ga0123337_10004142_pt1 | contig 14920 bp, 11 predicted proteins | sample frozenSSSSmetaG_FD_89792 | JGI IMG/M metagenome (GOLD analysis project Ga0123337, IMG submission 89792) | Glacier valley bacterial and archeal communities from Borup Fiord, Nunavut, Canada, to study Microbial Dark Matter (Phase II) -... | ecosystem: Environmental > Aquatic > Freshwater > Ice >... | reverse complement strand
CTGCAGGGCAAGTCGGCCACCGAATTCGGCCATACCCTGGGCACGCTGCTGACCGGCGCCAAGCAGGTCGTGGTGGCCGGCGATGCGCCGCCGCGCGATCTTGAAATGCTCGACGAGCGCGTGCGTTCGCGCCTTTCGGGTGGCCTGGTCGTCCCGATCTCCGGCTTTGATCTCGAACTGCGCCGCGCCATCGTGCAGCGCCGGGCCGACCAGTCGACCGCCCGCTATGGCATGCACTTCCCCACCCCGGTCATCGACTATATCGCCCGCGCCGTCATCAGCCATGGCCGTGACCTCGATGGCGCCGTCAATCGCCTCGTCGCCGCTAACCAGCTGACCGGCGAACTCATCACCGTGCCGCTGGCTGAAAAGACCCTGGGCGACCTGATCCGCAGCCGCGAGGCGCGCCGCGTCCGCATCGAGGATATCCTGCGCATCGTCTCGCGCCACTACAAGGTGCCGCGCAACGAGCTGCTCTCGGCCCGCCGCAGCCGCGACGTGGTGCGACCGCGCCAGATCGCCATGTTCCTGGCCAAGGCGCTAACCTCCCGCTCGCTGCCCGAAATCGGCCGGCGCTTCGGCGGCCGCGATCACACCACCGTGCTGCACTCGGTGCGCAAGGTCGAATCCATGATCAAGGACGATGTCGAGCTCGGCCAGGAGATCGAACTGCTCAAGCGCATGCTCGAGGAATAGCGGGCGCATTCAATAAATGTCGAAAATGGCGGGCCCGGTGCCCGCCATTTTTGTTGCTGCCTAGGCCTTGGGCTTCAGGGGTAAATCCTGCGCCATGAAGGCGGCAAATTCGTCCTTGTAGTCGGGATGCCAGCGCGACAGAGCCGGGCGGTTTTCGATGATGTCCATGGCGTTCCACAAGATGCGCTTGTGGTCGACCCCATTGGGCGTGTCGTCATCGGGGCAGAGGATGAAGAAGCGGTCATCGGCGATGAGCTTTTCCATATGGTCGACGACCTGCTCGGCCCGCCAGGCGCCGGGGCGATGCTCGGCCTCGCCCGTCGTGGTCCAGCCTGGGATCAATAGATGGGCGCTGATGGCGCAGTTTTCCCGCTCGCGCAGGTCGCGCGCCAGGTTTTGCGTATAGGCATTCACCGCCGCCTTGGAGGTGTTGTAGGCCGGATTGCCCGGCGGATTGGTCAATCCCTGCTTGGAGCCGGTATTGACGATCACGCCTGGCCGGCCCGCCGCCAGCATGCCCGGCAGGAAGGCCTGCACGCCATTGACCACGCCCAGCACATTGACGGCAAAGACTCGGGCCCAGTTTTCATGGGCGTCGAGGATCCCACCCGGTCCGCCCGCCACGAAGGCCGCGGCATTGTTCATCAAGAGCGTCGGGCTGCCCCAGCGCGCCTGCACCTGCTCGGCCAAGGCCAGCATGGCCGTCATGTCGGCGACATCGGCCGTGCTGGTGATGATGGCGTCGCGGCCAATCGTCTCACGCAGGCTCTCGGCGGTCGCGGCCAGCTTGGCCGCGTCGACATCGACCAGCGCCAGGCGCATGCCGGCGGCCGCGGCACGGCGCGCCGCTGCCCGGCCAATGCCGCTGGCGCCCCCGGTAATCACGGCAATGCCGCCGGCTGCAAAACTCTCGGCCATCGGGCTCTCCTCATGATTGTGCTATCGCCAATCTAGCCCCTTATGCGGCCCGGCGCAGCCCGCCGGGCGGCCGCGATAGCTGGTGGCAAACTGCTTGCTGCCCTTGCCTTTTGGTCACCAAATTGTAAATGTCCACAGCCCGGCTCGCCGGGTGTTTTCTGCTGCCGCCGTGCAGCCGCGTAGTGCCAGGGATATTGCCGCATGAAAGTCACGCTCGAACGCAATCATCTGCTCAAGTCGCTGAGCCATGTGCACCGGGTTGTGGAGCGCCGCAACACCTATCCCATCTTGGCCAACGTGCTGTTCAAGGCCGGTGACGACAAGGTCGAGCTGCGCGCCACCGACCTCGACATCGAGGTTACCGAGAGCGTGCCGGCCATGGTGTCGACGCCCGGCACCACCACGGTCCCCGCGCACACGCTCTACGAAATCGTCCGCAAGCTCAGCGATGGGGCCGAGGTTCGGCTCGAGACCGATGGCGGCGAGAACATGGTTCTGACCTCGGGCCGCTCGCGCTTCAACCTGGCTTGCCTCTCGCCTGACAGCTTTCCCGATCTCAAATCCGGCGCCTTCGGCCACGAATTCTCCATGCCGGTCACCGCCCTGCGCGAGCTGATCGAGCGCACCCAGTTCGCCATCTCCAATGAGGAGACGCGCTACTACCTCAACGGCATCTATTTCCACACTATCGACATTACCGGCACCGGTACGGTGCTGCGCGCCGTGGCCACCGACGGCCACCGCATGGCCCGCGCCGAGATCGACGCCCCCGAAGGCGCCAAGGGCATGCCCGGCATCATCGTGCCGAAAAAGACCGTCGGCGAAGTGCAGAAGCTGCTCGATGGCGCCGAGGGCGAAGTGCTGGTGGAAGTTTCCGACACCAAGATCCGCTTCACCGTCGGCTCGGTCGTGCTGCTGAGCAAGCTGATCGAGGGCACCTTCCCCGATTACGATCGGGTGACCCCCAAGAACAATGACAAGCAGATGAATGTCGACCGGGCGAGCTTTGCCACCGCCGTCGATCGCGTCTCCACCATTGCCTCCGAGCGCGGCGGCAAGGCCGTCAAGCTGCAGGCCAAGGACGGTCTGCTCGAGCTCTCGGTGGCCAATCCCGCTCACGGAACGACTTCCGAGGAACTCGCGGTCGAATTCGATACCGACGGCTTCGAGATCGGCTTCAACGCCCGCTACCTGCTCGACATCATCGGCCAGATCCGCTCCGAAAGCGCCATCTTCATGTTCAACGATGCCGGCTCGCCCACCCTGGTCAAGGACGAAGGCGAAACCCGCGCGCTCTACGTCCTGATGCCGATGCGGGTTTGAATGGGCGATATTGCTCGCAACAATCTCGATCGTCACCCTCGGGCTTGACCCGAGGGCCCTTCACTTGCAGATGCAAGTTAAGGGCAACGCCCTCGGGTCGAGCCCGAGGGTGACGGGCGGTGGGTTGAACGACATGATGGCCGGCAAACACATATGATCCGCCACCTCTCCCGCCTGCGCCTCACCGCCTTCCGCAACTATGCGGCGGCGGCGCTCGATCTCGATTCCCGCCATGTCGTGCTGACCGGCCCCAATGGCGCCGGCAAGACCAACCTGCTCGAGGCAATTTCCTTGCTCTCGCCCGGCCGCGGCCTGCGCCGCGCCAGCTTCGAGACCGTGCAGGCCCAGGGCACCGACATCGGCTGGGCGGTGGCGGCGACCGTGGAAACCGATGACGGCCCCGCCGATATCGGCACCGGCGCCTTGCCCGATGGCGGCCGCCGCGTGCGCATCAATGGCGCCAATGCCCGCTCCATCGAGGCGATGAGCGATTATCTGCGCGTGCTCTGGCTCACCCCTGCCATGGATGGCCTGTTCTCGGGCCCGGCCGGCGACCGCAGGCGCTTTCTTGATCGGCTGGTGACCACGCTCATCCCCAGCCATTCGGCGGCCGTCAGCGACTACGACAAGGCACTGCGCCAGCGCAACCGGCTGCTCGAGGATCATGGCGACACCGCCTGGCTCAGCGCCATCGAGGCGCAGCTGGCCGAGCTGGGCGCCTCCATCCACCTGGCGCGTGCCGATAGCCTCAGCCATCTGCAGGCGCTGATCGGCCAGAGTCTCGACGATGCCAGCTTCCCCGCCGCCCAGCTGGCGCTGACGCCGCTGTTCGAGGATGGCGACGAGCCGGCGTCATCGGCGGCGCTGGAGGCCGCCCTGGCCGATGCCTGGCGGGCCAGCCGCAGCCGCGATCGCGCCGCCGGGCGGGCGCTGGTGGGGCCGCATCGCGTCGATCTCGAGGTCACCTATGCGCAAAAGGGCATGCCGGCCGCCCTGGGCTCCACCGGCGAACAGAAGGCGCTGCTGATCGGGCTGATCCTGGCGCATGCGCGGCTGGTCAAGCTGCGCACCGCCATCACCCCCTTCCTGCTGCTCGACGAGATCGCCGCCCATCTCGATCCGGACCGCCGCCGGGCCCTGTTTGCCGCCCTCGACGGGCTGGGCACGCAGTGCTTTCTGACCGGCACCGACCGCGTGCTGTTTGAGGCTTTGGGCAGCCGCGCCCAGGCCATTACCGTGCGCGATGGTCGCCTGCAGCACGACTAGGGTAAAACCGGGCTCCACGGCCCTGAAAACGGCCATTTTGCTTGGGGATACCACCCCGTTCCGTTAGAACAAATGCACTCTGAAACGACTGATTCGGACCCCATGACCGATAGCGAAACTCCCGTCCCCGAAGAATATGGCGCCGACAGCATCAAGGTGCTGCGTGGTCTTGATGCGGTGCGCAAGCGACCCGGCATGTATATCGGCGATACCGATGACGGTTCGGGCCTGCATCACATGGTCTACGAGGTGGTCGACAATGCCATCGACGAGGCGCTGGCCGGCCATGCCGACCTGGTCACGGTGACGCTCAACGCCGACGGTTCGGTCACCGTCATTGACAATGGCCGCGGCATTCCCACCGGCATCCACACCGAAGAGGGCATCTCGGCGGCCGAGGTCATCATGACCCAGCTCCATGCCGGCGGTAAGTTCGACCAGAACTCCTACAAGGTCTCGGGCGGCCTGCATGGCGTGGGCGTCTCTGTGGTCAATGCGCTCTCGGCCTGGCTCAAGCTCAAGATCCGCCGCGACGGCGAGATCCACGAAATGAGCTTCACCCATGGCGATTCCGACGCGCCGCTGGTGCAGATCGACAGCTATGTCGAGAACAAGACGCCGGGCACCTATGAAGGCCGCAGCGGCACCGCCATCACCTTCTTCCCGTCCGACCAGACCTTCACCATGGTCGAGTTCGATTTCAAGACGCTTGAGCATCGCCTGCGCGAGCTCGCCTTCCTCAATTCGGGCGTGCATATCCTTCTCAATGACAATCGTCATCCCGAGCCGGTCAGTGTCGATCTCTACTACGAGGGTGGCCTCGAAGCCTTCGTCCAATATCTCGACAAGTCCAAGCTGGCGGTGATCGACAAGCCCATCACCATGATATCAGAGAAGGACGGCATCACCGTCGAGGTAGCGCTGCAGTGGAACGACAGCTACCACGAAAACGTGCTGTGCTTTACCAACAACATCCCCCAGCGCGACGGCGGCACCCATCTGGCCGGCCTGCGCGGCGCGCTGACGCGCCAGGTCACCGCCTATGCCGAAAGCTCGGGCATCGCCAAGCGCGAAAAGGTGTCGCTGACCGGCGATGACACGCGCGAGGGCCTCACCTGTGTGCTCTCGGTCAAGGTGCCCGACCCCAAATTCTCGAGCCAGACCAAGGACAAGCTGGTCTCCTCCGAAGTCCGCCCCGTGGTGGAGAACATCGTCAACGACAAGCTCGGCCAGTGGTTCGAAGAGCACCCGGCAGAAGCCAAGGTCATTGTCGGCAAGGTGGCCGAGGCCGCCGCCGCCCGCGAGGCCGCCCGCAAGGCGCGCGAACTGACCCGCCGCAAGGGGGCGCTGGAAATCTCGTCCCTGCCCGGCAAGCTGGCCGACTGCCAGGAACGCGACCCTGCCAAGTCCGAAATCTTCATCGTCGAGGGCGATTCCGCTGGTGGCTCCGCCAAGCAGGGCCGCGACCGCTCCAACCAGGCCGTGCTGCCGCTGCGCGGCAAGATCCTCAACGTCGAGCGCGCCCGCTTTGACCGCATGATCAGCTCCGACCAGGTTGGCACGCTGATCACCGCTCTGGGCACCGGCATTGGCCGCGAAGAGTTCAATGTCGACAAGCTGCGCTACCACAAGATCATCATCATGACCGACGCCGACGTGGACGGCGCCCATATCCGCACTCTTCTGTTGACGTTTTTCTATCGCCAGACGCCCGAGCTGCTCGAGCGCGGCCATATCTACATTGCCCAGCCGCCGCTCTACAAAGCCACGCGCGGCCGCTCCGAGCAATATCTCAAGGACGAGCGGGCGCTCGAGGACTATCTGCTCGATTATGGCCTCGAAGACGCCGTGTTCAAGACCCAGCACGGCACCGAGCATGCCGGCGCCGACCTGATGGGCATCCTGCAGCAGGCCCGCGACATCGTCAAAGCCATCGACAACCTCAATACCCGCTACAATCGCAGCCTTGTCGAACAGGCCGCCATTGTCGGCGCGCTCGACCCCGAGGGGATGAGCGACCCCGCCCGCATCGACAAGACCATGGACCGCGTCGCCAATCGGCTGGACCGCATTTCCGACGAGCTCGAGCGCGGCTGGTCGGGCGTCATTACCGACGAAGAGGGCCTGGCCTTCTCGCGCACCGTGCGCGGCGTGACCGAGACCCACCAGCTCGACAAGGCCCTGCTGCAGAGCGCCGATGCGCGCAAGCTGCGCCAGCTGGCGGCGCGTCTCGACGAAATCTATGGCGGCGTCCCCACGCTCACCCGCAAGGACGAGACGACCCAGATCTTCGGGCCGGCCAGCCTGTTCAAGACCGTCACCGATGCCGGCCGCAAGGGCGTGTCCCTGCAGCGCTATAAAGGCCTGGGCGAAATGAACGCTTCCCAGCTCTGGGAAACCACGCTCGACCCCAATGCCCGCACCCTGCTCAAGGTCGAGGTCACCCAGACCGACGAAGCCGACCAGATCTTCACCGCCTTGATGGGCGACCTGGTCGAGCCGCGCCGCGAATTCATCCAGGACAATGCGCTCAGCGTGAGCAATCTGGACGTCTGAGAGCCGGCCGCAGGCAAAATCGCTCCGGTGGAGCGATTTTAGGCGAGCAGGCCATGACACCTGTGGTCGAATGGCAGCCGGCCCTCGCTCCCTCCCACAAAGGAAGGATGTCGACCGCTGGTCGCGGCAGCGTAGCATCCGTTCGATCTATCGGCAGGCAGGCTGGGACAGCGAGACCGATGCGTGACCTCCACTACATTGCCCTGATCCACAAGGAGCCCGAGTCCGGCTATGGCGTGTCATTTCCCGATCTGCCCGGGGTGATTGCGGTCGCTACCACGCTTGATGATGCCATCGCGGAAGCGGCCTCGGTGCTGGCTTTTTCCTTCGAGGACTGGCCTGGTGAGAGGCCTCACCCGCGGACCCTGGAGATGCTGCGCCAGGATCCTGACTTCCGATCGGCTTCGGCAGATGCGGTGGTGGCGGTTATCCGCCCGTCCGCCGAATACTATCACGCCGCCGAGTAACCGGCGGCGATCGTTCACCCCAACAGACCGGATAGTTCGGACAAACGGCCTTTACCCGGTGCCGGGCCGTACCTAGTTAAGGCACGCTGCGCCACCCATGGCGTCACCTACCCAGGCAATTTCCATGAAAAACATCGGTTTCCTTTCCTTCGGCCATTGGTCGCCCTCGCCCCAGTCGGGCACCCGCTCGGCCGGCGATGCGCTGTTGCAGTCCATCGACCTGGCCGTGGCAGCCGAGGAACTGGGGGCCGACGGCGCCTATTTCCGCGTGCATCACTTCGCCCGCCAGCTGGCCTCGCCTTTTCCTCTTCTGGCCGCTGTTGGGGCGAAAACCAAAAAAATCGAGATCGGCACCGCCGTCATCGACATGCGCTACGAAAACCCGCTCTACATGGCCGAGGATGCCGGCGCTGCCGACCTGATATCAGGCGGCCGCCTGCAGCTGGGCATCAGCCGCGGCTCGCCCGAACAGGTGATCGAGGGCTACCGCTATTTCGGCTATGCTCCGGCCGAAGGGCAGACCGATGCCGACATGGCGCGCGGCCAGACCGAAGTGCTGCTCGAAGTGCTCAAGGGCAATGGCTTTGCCGAGCCCAATCCCAGCCCGATGTTTCCCAATCCGCCGGGCAAGCTGCGGCTGGAGCCCTATGCGCCTGGCCTGCGCGAACGCATCTGGTGGGGCTCGGCCACCAATGACACCGCCATCTGGGCGGCCAAGCTGGGCATGAACCTGCAGAGCTCGACGCTCAAATTCGATGAATCGGGCAAGCCGTTCCACATCCAGCAGGCCGAGCAGATTCGCGCTTACCGTGCCGCCTGGAAAGAGGCCGGCCATGCCCATGGACCGCGCGTCTCGGTGAGCCGGTCGATCTTTGCTCTGGTCAATGACATGGACCGCGCCTATTTCGGCAGCGGGCGTCCCGAGCAGGACCAGTTCGGCTATATCGAGCCGGAAAAGCGCGCCGTCTTTGGCCGCGGCTATACCGCCGAACCCGAGGCGCTGATCAAGCTACTGGCCGAGGACGAGGCCATTGCCGAGGCCGATACCCTGCTGCTCACCGTGCCCAACCAGCTCGGCGTCTACTACAATGCCCATGTCATTGAGTCGATCCTGACGCTTGTGGCGCCGGCACTGGGCTGGCGCTAGGTCCGCGCGTCAGCCAGCAGATCCCGGCAAAGGCGAGCACGGCCATGACGCCCGCCGCCGCTGCCAGCAGCAGGGCGGGCGCTGTGCCCAGCAGCGTCGCCAGCAGCGAAAAAATGAACGGCGCCAGCGCCGAGGCCAGCTGCCGTCCGGCATTGACCAGGCCCAGCCGCGCGCCATAGCCCGTCGTGCCGAACAGGGTCAACGGCAGCGTGCCGCCGACAATGCTGAACAGGCCTGAGCCCAGCCCGAACAGCACGGCAAAGGCCATGGCGCCCCAAGGCGAGGGCGCGGTGAGCACCAGCACCAGCACGCCCAGCGGCATCAATCCGGCGGCGATCACCGCCAGCCAGGGCTGCGGCAAGCCGCTGCCCCAGCCCATATTGACCACGCGGCTCAGCACCTGGGCCGGGCCGAACAGAGCCGCCACCGCGACCCCGGCGGTGCCGATGCCCAGCCCGGCCAGAATGCCCACCATATGCATCAGTACCGATGAGGCCAGCACCCCGGTCAGGGCAAAGCCGGCCAGCATCAGCCAGCCCAGTGTCCGCGCCTGAGTCGGCTTGGCCAGGCCAGCCAGCATGGTCGGTACGCGCCCCGCGGCGCGGCTCTGCCGCATATGGCCGGCCATTGCGAAATGCAGCGGCACGCAGGCGCCCAGATTAAGCCCGGCAAAGACCAGATAGGTGCCGCGCCAGCCCAGCTGCGCCACGAGGAAAGTGGTCAGCGGCCAGAACAGCGTCGAGGCAAAGCCGGCAATCAGTGTTAGATGCACGATCTGCCGCTGTGCGCCGGCGCCAGCGATCTGTGCCAGCGCGGCAAAGGCGAGCGGATAGAGCACGAAGGCGGCGGCCAGTTCGATGGCAAACAGCGCTGCGGTGAAAGCCGGACCATTGGGTGCCAGGGCGCAGAGCACCAGCGCTACCGAAGCAGCCAGCGAACCCAATCCCATCATCGGCCCGGCGCCATGCCGGTCGGCCAGCCTTCCCGCCCAGGGGGCCACCGCCCCGCTCAGCAGCAGTGAGGCTGCCAGCGCGGCATAGAGTGCCGCCTCCGGCCAGCCAAAGCTGGCCGCCAGATGCGGCGCCAGCGGACCGAAGCTGTAGTAGAGCGTGCCATAGCCGATCACCTGGGTGAGGCCCAGGCCCCAGATCAGCCAAGTGGGGGCCCGCGGCGTAGGAGTGGTCATTTCGGTGCTGCCGGAAAGATGGAAATGGGGATCACAGGAAAATTCAGGCGGCCGTCTCGGCTCGGGCATCGGCACAGCACTGGCTGGAGAGGAAATCCACCAGGCCGTCCATCGCCGCAAAATTGGCGCGGCAGATCAGCTGGGTGCCCTGCCGGTCCTGGCTCACCAGGCCCACGCCCACCAGCCGGTGCAGGTGATGCGACAGGGTCGAGGCCGGAATGCCCAGCCCGGCCTGCAGCCCGCCTACGGGCAGCCCGTTCGGCCCGGCCCGCACCAGCAGACGATAGGCTGCCAGCCTTGTGGGGTTACCCAGGGCTTCGAGCTGGCGAGCAATGTCTTCGAGCATGGTCGACCTCATCGCGCTATTTCGATATCTATCGAACAAGCAGATGACAGGGCGATGTCAGGGCAGAGAATAGGGCGACTGCCCGCAATTGCTGGCAGCCCAATAGCCATCGACGGGCGTGAACCGGCCGGTCGCTGACTGCTCGATCTGGGCCGCAAAGGCCATGGCCTGGCACTCGTCGCGCCCGGCAACGACGTGCACCATTTCATGCAGCACGGTGAGCACGCGCAATGCGTCGGCGCCCGACGTGAAGAATTGCGGGCACAGCACCAGCGGCAGGCGGCCATTCTCCGGCGGCATGCGCACAAAGGCGGCATAGCGGCTGCACGACCCGGTCGGTTCGCTGCGGATCTGCAACTCGACCTGGATGTCGCCACCCCAGACCACGCTTGAAAACGGCTGCAGCCGCAGGGCCGCATGATAGGCCGAGACATCGACGCCGGACGCACTGGCGTCCAGTGCCGGTAAAGCCCGATCGGCCTGGGCTAGTGCCGTCGCCAGGGCGCGGTCGAGCAGCGCCTGATCGTCCGCCCTTGCGCCGAGCGTGAGGCAGCACAGCGCCGTGGCGACCGCGATGCGCAAGACCATGCTCAATTGCGTACCGGCCGCAGCACATTGCGGATGGCAAAGCTCGACTGGATGCGGGTCACGCTGGGCAGGCGCGACAGCACCTCGGTATGCAGCCGTTCGTAATCGGCCACGCTCGATGCCTCAACCCGCACCAGATAGTCGGTCAGGCCCGCCATCAGATAGCATTCGCGCACCTCGGCGCAGCCGCGCAGCGCCTGCTCGAAGCGCCGCAGCACGTCATCGGTCTGCCGTTCCAGCGTGATCTGCACGATAGCCACGATGGTCTCGCCCGTGCTCGGCTCGTCAACAATGGCCGTATAGCCGCGGATCACCCCGCTGCTTTCGAGTTCGCGCATGCGCCGCAGGCAGGCCGAAGGCGACAGGCCCACCGCCGTGGCCAGGCTGGCATTGCTGATCCTACCATCCCGGCGCAGCTGGGCAACGATGGCTTGGTCGATCCGGTCCATCACGACAACTTTCTGCACAATGGCCGCACGATCGTGCGTCATACTCGCATTGTTGCAATATTCATCCAACAAAGCGAAGGACATTTCATCGCTTCTGCGCCAGAATTAAGGCTTGATGACGGGCCATCGGGTCCGGCGGCGCAGTGGGTGGCAAGCATGCGGGTGATCGTTCTGGGCGGCGGCGTGATCGGGGTGACCACGGCCTATTACCTGGCCAAGGCCGGTCATCAGGTCACGGTGCTCGAGCGCCAGGACGGCGTGGCGCTGGAAACCAGCTTCGCCAATGCCGGACAGATTTCCCCGGGCTATTCCTCGCCCTGGGCCGCGCCGGGCGTGCCGCGCAAGGCGCTCAAATGGCTGTTCATGGAGCATGCCCCGCTCATCGTGCAGCCCCGACTGGACCCCGCGACCATCAAGTGGTGCCTTGCCATCCTGCGCAACTGCACTTTGGCGCGCTACCAGATCAACAAATCACGAATGGTGCGGCTGGCCGAATATAGCCGTGACCAGCTCAAGGCTCTGCGCGCCGATACCGGCATTGATTATGACCACCGCACCCAAGGCACGCTGCAGCTGTTCCGCTCGGCCAAGCAGGTCGACGGCGCCCACAAGGATACCGAAGTGCTGGCCGCCGATGGCGTGGCCTTTGAAGTGCTCGATGCGGCCGGCTGCATTGCCGCCGAGCCTGGCCTGGCCGGGGCGCGCGACCGCATTGCCGGCGGCCTGCGCCTGCCGCATGACGAGACCGGCGATTGCTTTGTCTTTACCACCAAGCTGGCCGACATGGCCCGTGCCCTGGGCGTCGAGTTCCGTTTTGGTGTCACCATCGATTTCCTCATCACCGAGGGCGACAAGGTCCGCGCCATCCGCAGCTCGGTCGGCGAGCTGGAGGCCGACATTTTCGTCGGCGCGCTGGGCAGCTTTACCCCGGCTCTGGTCAAGCCGCTCGGGCTCGATGTGCCGGTCTATCCGGTCAAGGGCTATTCCATCACCGTGCCGGTCGTTCACGCCGATCGCGCGCCGGTTTCCACCGTGCTCGACGAGAGCTACAAGGTGGCGGTGACCCGGCTGGGCGACCGCATCCGCGTCGGCGGCATGGCCGAAATCGCCGGCTTCGACACGACCCTGCATGAGCGCCGTCGCAAGACGCTCGAACATGTGGTCACCGACCTTTATGGCGATGCCGGTGACGTCAGCCAGGCCAGCTTCTGGACCGGCCTGCGGCCGATGACGCCCGATGGCACGCCGGTCGTGGGCCCGACGCGCTACGCCAATTTCCATCTCAATACCGGCCATGGCACGCTGGGCTGGACCATGGCTTGCGGCTCGGCCCGGGTGCTGGCCGACCAGATCAGCGGCATCGCCCCCGAGATCGATACCCATGATCTGGGCCTGGCGCGCTACGCTTGAACAGGCCTGCCTCAATCCTGCCTGTGGCCGCCACGCAACAGCCGCGCCGCCACAGGCAACCACCCCATAAACCAGCCACATTTTTCCGAAACAAGCTTGGCCGTGATCGCGTGGTCAGCGCCTTATGGATGCCAGGCCGCGAGTCGGTCACGATTGCTCGGCGGGAACTGCTCACCCCTGGTTTCCCATTGGCGTGGAACCGGGTAGAAGCGGCCAACGGCACTTCTGTAGGTTCGCTTGATGGATTTTCGCATTTCCGCCGATGACCGCGTTGGCGGCCAGCCCAAAAAGCCGAGCCAGCCCCGCTCGCCTGCTGCCGCCAAGGGCGGCCGGGTGGAGCCCGTCATGGGCTCGTCCGCCAAGGGCCAGTCGGTCGGCGGCTTCAGCTTGGACGAGCGCCCAGCCGGCGGCTCGGGCAATGGTCCCAAGGGTGGCGGCAAGCCGCCCCGGCGCGGCAAGGCCAGCACGGCGCGGGCCAAGAAGCCGCGCAAGTCGCGCAGCGGCGGTTTCCTCATGGGCCTGCTCTGGTGGGGCTTTGTCGCCTCGCTCTGGGTCGGCATCGGCATTATCGGCATCATCGTCTATTACGGCGCCCAGCTGCCTTCTTCCAATACCTGGGCCATTCCCGACCGTCCGCCCAATATCCGCATCCTGGCCGCCGATGGCACCCTGCTGTCCAATCGCGGCCAGACCGGCGGCGAGGCGGTGACCTATCGCGAGCTGCCCTATTACGTACCGGCCGCCTTCATCGCCAGCGAAGACCGTCGTTTCATGAGCCATTTCGGCGTCGATCCGATCGGCATGGCCTCGGTGCTCCTCGAAATGGTCAAGGCGCGCGGCATGACCCGTGGCGCCTCCACCATCACCCAGCAGGTGGCCAAGAACCTCTTCCTCACCCCCGACCAGAATCTGGGCCGCAAGGTGCAGGAAGCCATTCTCGCGGTCTGGCTGGAACAGAACTATACCAAGGAAGAAATCCTCGAACTCTATATGAACCGCGTCTATTTCGGCGCCGGGGCAACGGGTATCGAGGCGGCGGCGCAGACCTATTTCGGCGTCTCGGCGCGCAACCTGTCGCTCGGCCAGGCGGCCATGCTGGCTGGCATCCTGCCCGCACCCTCGGCCTATAATCCCAAATCCAGTCCCGAACGCGCCATCCAGCGCCAGCGCCTGTCGCTGAACGCCATGGCCGAAGAGGGCTATATCACCGCCGAAGAGGCCGCCGCCGCCCAGATCGATCCCAATCAGAGCGTGCGCACCCGCGTCGCCGGCTCGGAATCCTATGTGGCCGACTGGGTCGAAAGCCTGATGACCGCCTATATCGGCGACATCGAAAGCGATGTGATCGTCCAGACCACCATCGACTACAAGATGCAGAAGGACGCCGAGTTCATCGTCAAGGAACAGGTAGCTGCCGAAGGCGCCAATCGTGGCTTTTCCCAGGGCGCCCTGGTGGCCATGGATGTCGATGGCAAGGTCCGCGCCATGGTGGGCGGCGTCGACTACCAGGCCAGCCAGTATAACCGTGCCGTCACGGCCAAGCGTCAGCCCGGCTCGACCTTCAAGCCCTTCGTCTATCTGGCGGCCATGGAAAAGGGCTACACCCCCGACACGCTCGCCGAAGACGCCCAGTTTGACTACAATGGCTGGAGCCCGCGCAATGCCACCGGCAAATATGCCGGTACGGTCACCCTGCGCCAGGGCCTGGCCTATTCGATCAATACCATTGCGGCGCGCCTGGCCATCGACGTCACGCCTGCTGCGGTGGTCGATGTGGCCACCCGCATGGGCATTTCCTCCCCGCTCGAGGCCGTGCCCTCGATCGCCTTGGGCACCCAGGAGGTCAACCTGCTCGAGCTGACCGCCGCCTATGCGCCCTTCGGCAATGGCGGCAATGGCGTCATCCCCAATGTCATCACCACCATCCAGTCCACCAGTGGCGACATGCTCTATGAGGCCTCCGATGCCGGCCCCGGTCGCGTCATCGCCCCCGAAGTGCTGGCGCAGATGGACGACATGCTGCGCACCGCCGTCGAGGTGGGCACCGGCAAGCGCGCCAATGTCGGCGGCTGGGATTTTGGCGGCAAGACCGGCACCACCCAGGATGCCAAGGACGCCCTCTTCATCGGCTTTACCTCGGCCATGGTCACTGGCGTCTGGCTGGGCAATGACAATGCCACCAAGACCACCCTGTCGGGCGGCAATGTGCCGGCCACCATCTGGTCCGAATTCATGACCAAGGCGCATGAGGGCAAGCAGATCGCCCCCATTCCAGGCGGTAGTAACCAGGGCCAGCTGGCCGCTCAGCAGGTCATCGACCCGGCCACCGGCCAAGTGGTGATCGATCCCGCTACCGGCCAGCCCCAGGTGCAATATGTCGACGCCGCCACCGGCCTGCCGGTGCAGACCATGACTGACCCGGCCACGGGCCAGCAGGTGGTGATTGATCCCGCCACCGGTCAGCCCATTGGCGCCCAGCCGATCCAGGGCCAGCCGCTGGCGCCGGCCGGGACGGCCCCGGCCGCTGGTGGCATGCTGGTCGATGCCAATGGCCAGCAGATCGATCCG
>Ga0123337_10004139_pt1 | contig 14928 bp, 11 predicted proteins | sample frozenSSSSmetaG_FD_89792 | JGI IMG/M metagenome (GOLD analysis project Ga0123337, IMG submission 89792) | Glacier valley bacterial and archeal communities from Borup Fiord, Nunavut, Canada, to study Microbial Dark Matter (Phase II) -... | ecosystem: Environmental > Aquatic > Freshwater > Ice >... | reverse complement strand
TTGAATTATCTACGAAAAAAAATCAGCAAGTTCAAGGTCTACTTACCAGCTCAATTGCAGGTTAAAAAGCGGGTGCATTTATAATAATAGCAACTTTTCGGGTTTTTATAAAACAAATAAAAAAAATGGTTCGTCTGGAATGCGCTAGTAACCAGCAGGAATGAAATATACAGGAAAGGTGACCCGTTGTTGAATTATCTACGAAAAAAAATCAGCAAGTTCAAGGTCTACTTACCAGCTCAATTGCAGGGTAAAAGCGGGTGCATTTAAAATTGTCGGAAGGGTTGCCAACCTTGTGCAGGTTCTTTTCTACTTAAAACCACTTAAAAGCGGTTGGCAACCTTGCATCGAGCTGTGACAATTTAAATACGCCCTAAAAAGCAGCCAAAATATTTGGTTGGCCAAAGGCCAATAGTAAATAGGATCTCCTGTTCACTGCCCTAAAGGACGGTGTAATTCAATTCTGTTCATTGAATTAAGGCTTTTGATAAAAGGTAATATTAACCTTTCGGGATAGTAGGCTGGTTTGTAAATAATTGTCAAAAATCGTAATATCGCTACCCAATTTTAAGCCCAAAGGGCTGGTATTATTATAGCAAAATAGACAACAGTAGAAGCTAAAACCCCGTAGGGGTGGCATTAAAAAAGTTGCCATGCTTAACTAAATAACATTGCCCTTTTTGGATTTACATGTTTTAACGGCTATGCTATAATATACCTGCCCTTCTGGCATTAAAAGAATGCTGCTTTTTTAAGACGATCTCTTAATGCACCGTCCCTGACCTCTATTCCTTGTTTGTAAAAATCCGGTTAAATTGATGGTAGATTCGTATTATAAGTTTTATTTTGCCAAAAATTACGTTTCATTTCGGAAAACCTGTTCGATTTTATTGTTCAATAAAGCTGAAAATGTACAAGAGTGCGACGCAACGATGCTGTTTATAAATCAGCGGCTGGGAACACAATATTTTAAAACTTAACCTTTTTCTTTTCAGACCATACCAGTTAAACCGGATGGACAAGAATAGGTGCAAAAAATTAAAAAAATGGGACAAGTTAAAGAAGGCGATGTTGTAAGGGTACATTACACAGGTAAATTAACCAATGGCGAACAATTTGATTCTTCTGTTGGAAGAGAACCACTGGAATTTACTGTGGGTGCAGGTATGATGATTAAAGGATTTGACGCAGCGATGCCAGGTATGGCCATTGGTGAAAAGAAAACCATCAACATTGCACCGGAAGAAGGATACGGTGAAAAATCAACAGATGCCATCATTGAGTTTCCAAAAGAAAATGTTCCGGAAGATATGAAGCTGGAGCCTGGCATGTCTTTAACCTTAAGTAACCAGGCTGGTCAGCCGGTACCCGTGGTAGTGGTTGAAGTAAGAGAAGATGTGATTGTATTGGATGCCAATCATTTTTTAGCAGGACAGGAATTGGTGTTTGATATAGAACTGGTTGAAATCGTGGAAGGATAATTCATTGAATCTTTCTGCTTCAGTCAGGAAATTTCAAGATCGTTGAGCCAATCGGATTCTATATTCAGTATGGTTTAGTTACCATTAAAGTTTTTTATTTTAGCAGTCTGTAATTTTACAGGCTGCTTTTTTTTGAGAAAATTCAGCTTTCCTCCTTATCAATTAAAATAGGTTTCATGATAAAAATTAGTCCGGATAATATGGCGGAGCGCCTGGTGCGCTATGTGCAGATTGACACGCAAAGCGATCCCAACGGGCATGCGCATCCCACCACCGAAAAGCAGAAAAACCTCAGCAAACTATTGTTGCAGGAGCTTCGTGGAATGGGTATTACGGATGCTGAAACAGATGCGTACGGATATGTATATGCGACGATTCCATCCAACAGTGATAAAAAAAATATCCCGGTGATTTGTTTTTGCAGTCATGTAGATACAGCGCCAGATTGCAGTGGAACGAACGTAAAACCTATTCATCATCGCTTCTACGATGGCCATGATATTGTATTACCCGATGACAACACACAAGTGTTGAGCCGGGCTAATTCCCCCTACCTTGAAAATCACCTTGGGCATGGCATCATTACAGCCAGCGGATTAACCCTGCTGGGTGCTGATGACAAAAGTGGCGTTGCTGCCATTATGGAGGCGGCCTTGTTTTTTATGCAACATCCTGCGATACGCCATGGCGATATCAGGATTTTATTTACCCCGGATGAGGAAGTGGGTAAGGGAACGGCCAAAGTGGATATGAATAAACTCGGAGCCAACTTTGGTTACACATTAGATGGCGGTGAAGCAGGTAGCCTGGAACATGAAACCTTTAGTGCAGATGCTGCTATCATTACCATTGAGGGCGTGATTGTGCATCCCGGTTATGCAAAAGGCAAACTTGTAAATGCGTTGAAGGTTGCTGGTGCAGTGCTGGATGCTTTACCGAAAAATGAATGGAGCCCCGAAACTACAGAAGGAAGGGAAGGCTTCGTACACCCGGTGGCAGTGAATGGCATTGCAGAAAAGGCGACCATGCAATTTATAGTGCGTGACTTTACGGTGGCAGGCTTACTAAATCACCATGAAAGCTTAAGGGCATTGGCGACAGAAGTGGTCAGTAAGTTTGTGGGCGCAACGATGGAATACAAAGTACAGGAGCAATACCGAAATATGAAAGAAGTGCTGGATCAACACCCGCAGGTGGCGGCCTACGCAGCAGAGGCCATTGAGCGTGCAGGCCTTACGGTTAAAAAAGAAAGCATCCGCGGCGGAACAGATGGTAGCCGTTTTAGTTATATCGGCATGCCCTGTCCGAATATATTTACCGGCATGCAAAACATACATAGCAAACTTGAATGGGTGGGTACAAAAGATATGGCAGCTGCCGCAGAAACGATTGTGCATTTGAGTATGATTTGGGAGGAGAGGAGTTAATTAGCTAATGTGCTAATTTGAAAAATAGACAGTTTGAAAATGATTTCAATTGTGGGACTAGGCCGAGGCCTGATCTTGTGGTGCCTCATTAAAGATTTTAATAAGAATATTTAAAATCAACTACCTTCAATTCAAATTTTAAAACAATGGAAATATTAAAAGATTTTTGGTGGGTCCTCCTCCTTTTCTTTGTGGTTGCCGGTGGTTTGTTCACCATCAACCAGGGTACCATCGGTGTAGTAACACGATTGGGTAAATACCACAGCATTAAAAGACCGGGGCTAAATTTTAAAGTGCCTTTTTTAGACCAGATCTACAAAAGGGTAAGTATTCAAAACCGTTCGGTGGAACTGGAATTCCAGGCCGTTACGATTGACCAGGCGAACGTATATTTTAAGTCGATGATTCTATTTTCGGTAATGAATGTAGAGGAGGAGACGATTAAAAATGTGGCCTTCAAATTCATTAGTGAAAAGGATTTGATGCAGGCATTGATTCGTACTGTTGAAGGTAGTATCCGTGCATTTGTATCTACAAAAAAACAGGCAGAGGTTTTGAATGTGCGCAGGGATATTGTAGAAAATGTAAAAGAACAAATTGATGTAACCCTGGAAGGATGGGGCTATCATGTACAGGATCTGCAGATCAATGACATTACTTTTGATGAAGCCATCATGACGAGCATGAGTAAAGTGGTTGCCAGTAATAACCTGAAAGCAGCGGCTGAAAATGAAGGACAAGCATTATTGATTACCAAAACCAAAGCGGCAGAGGCAGAAGGTAACGCCATTAAAATTGCTGCAGAAGCAGAGCGCCAGGCAGCTCAGTTGCGTGGACAGGGTGTGGCATTATTTAGAGAAGAAGTAGCACGTGGTATGAGCCAGGCTGCATCAGAAATGAAACAAGCCAACCTGGATACCAATGTAATATTATTCAGTATGTGGGTGGAAGCCATTAAGAACTTTGCCGAGTACGGAAAAGGCAATGTGATCTTCCTGGATGGAGGAAGTGATGGAATGGAGAAAACCATGAAACAGATCATGGCCATGACACAGCTGGAAGAAAATAAGAAAGCTGGTTTTAAATAACACCAGTCATTTCATAAAAAATTAAGTTTAGAAGCCCCGGTTTTCCGGGGCTTTTTTTATGGATAAAGAAACGCTTTTTTACCCCAAAGTAATCAATGTCGTTTACCCGGGATTTAGGGAATACCTGATCAATTGCCGTTGGGTTTAATGCCAAAGCTGGAACTTGCTCAACCTGGTCAGGACAATATCCCTGGTTAAGGACTAATCCTTTTAGAAATGCTCACTGAGCGATTTTCAGTAGAAACGCAACTGCTTTGTATATTAAAATTGTACGTCGAAATTGGGTATCGAAAATTTGTCCTTGCCTAAATGATATTGCCCGCCGGCCATTGCAACCCGATGACATTTATATTTCAAGTAAAACGACATCGAATGTTTAATGGGGTGAAACCAGCAGGTCTTCTTTTTTCAGGGACCGATTTACGCCAGATATTATTGGAATTAGAGAGCAACTTACTACCTGATGAATAAAAAATACTTATGAGGAATACAGAATCAGGCATAAAAAAATCAACCCCCAAATTGCTTTGGGGGTTGATAAAAATAGTATTTAAAAAGATCTGCTATTGCTTTTCAAAATCAGATGCTTTAGGAATGATATCAGTTGGATTGCGAAGTTTGCTTCTCTTTTTACTGTAGGCAAAATAAACAACCAAACCAATGGCCATCCATGCAAATGCAACCTTCAGGGTTTGCACGTCCAATGCTACAATCATACCCAAACAAACCAGTGCTCCTAAAGTGGAAACAACCGGCACCAATGGCGCCCTGAAAGGTCTTTCGATATTGGGTGATTTTACCCTCAAGATCCATACGCCAATGCTTACCAGAACAAATGCAAACAAGGTTCCAAAGCTGGTAAGATCGCCGGCAACACTACCAGGAATAAACGCTGCAAACAAACCAACAAAAACAAATAATATCCAGTTGGCTTTATACGGCGTTTTAAATTTTGGGTGCAATTCACCAAATGCTTTTGGAATAAGTCCATCATTGCTCATGGTAAAAAAGATACGGCTTTGTCCCATTAACATTACAAGAATTACAGAGGAGAAACCTGCAAGAATTGCCACAGTCACACTCGTACCCAGCCACTCGTAACCTTTCATGTATGTTTGAATGGTGTAGGCTACAGAAGCTTCTTTACCGGCAGTTTTAAATTCAGAATAATTGGCAACACCGGTAAGTACATGTCCAAATAAAATATAGAGGATTGTACATACCACGAGTGAACCTAAGATACCAATCGGCATATCTCTTTTTGGATTTTTCGCTTCCTGTGCAGCGGTACTAACCGCATCAAAACCAATAAAGGCAAAGAATACAATGGCTGCTCCACCAAGTACGCCGCCCCAGCCCCATTTAAAGAATCCATCATGCCCGATGGTTCCTTCAGGAATCAGGTAAGGTGTATGGTTTTCTGGTTTTATAAACTGCCAGCCAAATCCTATAAATAATAAAACAATCGCCACTTTTACAAACACAATGATCATGTTTACAAAGGCGGATTCCTGTGTTCCTTTTATCAATAATAATGTAAGTAAAAACAGGATGATTAAAGCAGGTGCATTTACCATACCCCTGGTTATTTCTACCATGCCGGATAAATTTGCAGGTAATGCTTCGTATTGATCATCACTTAAAATGAGCACACCATTTTTTACAGATTTCAACGTTTCCGGTATCAGGGTGGTAATTTGATTTACAGCATCGCCGGTAACTTTGTGTAAGGCTTCAAACGGGGAGTGGCACCATTCATACGGGATGCTCCCCCCAAGCAGATTATTTAAGTATTCACTCCATGCAATTGAAACGGTTGCGGCACCAAGAGCATATTCCATAATCAAAGCCCAGCCGATGATCCATGCAACCAGTTCACCCATCGTAACATACGAGTATGCATAAGCGCTACCAGCAATAGGAATCATAGATGCAAATTCTGCATAACATAAGCCGGCAAATGCACAGCCAATAGCAGCCACTATAAATGAAAGTGTGATGGCGGGGCCTGCTGCTTCAGCAGAGGCTGCAGCTGTTCTTACAAATAATCCGGCTCCAATGATTGCGCCAATTCCTAAAGCGATCAGGTTGCCTGCGCCCAGCGTTCTTTTCAATCCTTTCCCATCATCGGCCGCCTGCGCCATAATCTGATCAAGAGACTTCTTTGCAAATAAACTCATAGTGAATGTTGGTTTTGATAAATAAAATCCGATTACTATCGAAACGGAAAAATAAGCAATAAAATTTTAAATCAGCAACCACTTGTGTTTTTTTATAACAAAGGGTAGATAACAAGCATTAAATATTATATTGCGAACCTAATTACCATATATGGAGATAAAACCGAATAAGCCAAACCGACTCACATTATTTATTGGGATTGCCCTTGTTGCTGGTATTATTGCCGGGTTTATTTTAAATAAAACTTATGTAGGTACAGAGAATACAAAAATAGCCAATGCTGAATTACAGGCTAAATATTTACATGACAAAATGAAGCCATATGAGGCAGTAAAAGATAGTGCTGCTTTCAATGCTTTAATGGTGATACAAAAAAATGTACTACTTCAAAAAAAGCAGGCTGAGGCAGGGTTACTAATCAATGAGGATCAGAACCGTTCATTTGCAAACATTCAATTATTTACCGACTCACTTAGATCCGTCAATACCAGTCTTGCTGCATTACGGGACACCTCCAATATTGCATACAAACAATTGGTAAAGCAAAAGGAGATGATGTCTTTCCAAAAAAATGAAAGCCTGAAGGAAAGAGATAAAAAATTAGATTGGTTTACTATCCTGGCAGATATCTTTCTGCGTCTCATCAAAATGATTGTGGCACCCCTTGTCTTTACCACACTGGTAGTAGGCGTTGCAAAACTCGGCGATATAAAAGCCGTTGGCCGCATTGGAGGTAAAACACTACTCTGGTTTATCAGTGCCTCCCTGTTAAGTTTATTGTTAGGGATGATTTTAGTGAATATTTTTAAGCCAGGGATTGCGATGAATCTAACACTGCCTGATGCAAATGCCGCTACCGGAATTGACAAAGCAGCGCTTACCATCAAAGATTTTTTCTACCATGTTTTTCCGGCAAGTGCCATCGATGCAATGGCTAAGAATGAAATATTACAGATTGTGGTGTTTGCCCTTTTCTTTGGAGTGGCCGCTGCAGCAATTGGTGATTATGCGAAACCGGTGGTACATGCATTGGATGCCATTGCCCATATCATTTTAAAAGTAACCGGTTATGTAATGAATTTTGCACCACTGGCGGTTTTTGGAGCGATGGCCGCCATCATAGCAAAGCAGGGGATCGGCATTCTAAAAACCTATTCTATTTTTATCGGAGAGTTCTATTTCGGCCTGCTTGTACTGTGGATATTTTTGATTCTGGCAGGTGCTTTATTTGTTGGCAAGCGGGTTTTTACTTTAATTAAAAGAATGAAGGAACCCATCCTGCTGGCCTTTAGTACATCCAGTAGCGAAGCCGCTTTTCCTAAAACAATGCTTGAGCTGGAACGCTTTGGTTGCAAGGATAAAATAGTAAGCTTTGTGTTACCATTGGGTTATTCTTTTAACCTGGACGGTAGCATGATGTACATGACCTTTGCGTCTTTATTTATAGCGCAAAGCTATGGAATGGATATACCTTTAGCAACTCAGCTAACGATGTTGCTTGTACTCATGCTCACCAGTAAAGGGATTGCCGGTGTGCCAAGAGCATCGTTGGTGGTAATTGCCGGAACCCTTGCTACTTTTAACATTCCTGAAGCAGGTATTGCTTTATTATTGGGCATTGATCCTTTGCTGGATATGGGGCGTAGCGCAACCAATGTAGTGGGTAATAGTATTGCTACAGCAGTAGTGAGTAAATGGGAAGGCGAATTGGGAGATGGGCACCATGAAGAGAAGCATTAAAGTAATCAATCACTGCTTATCTTTACTTTTTTACGGAAAGGATAAAAAATAAGAATCAATCATCTGCATCAGATGATTCCATATTTAATGATTAGAACTAATTAACTCATGCTTGATTTCATTTTATTATTTCACTGGACAGAGTTATTGCAGCCGCAATGGTATATTGACAATGGAGGATTGTGGTTCATCGTATTTGCTGTGTTTGCTGAAACAGGTTTGTTTGCAGGATTTTTTTTACCAGGAGATTCATTGTTATTTGTTACAGGTATTTTTAGTGATAACCTGGTGAAAACAGCATTGGGGATTGACCTTGATAGTTCTTTTCTGAACCTGGTAATATTAGGAATTGTAATATCAACGGCTGGGGTGATTGGCAATTTTTTTGGCTATTGGTTTGGAAGGAAAAGTGGTCCGTTCCTGTTTGAACGAAAGGATACGTTTTTGTTTAAGAAGAAGTATTTGTGGCAGGCAAAAGAGTTTTACGACAAGCACGGTGGAGGAGCAATTGTGATGGCCAGATTTTTACCCATCATCCGCACCTTTGCACCGATCGTTGCCGGGATTGTAGCGATGGATAAAAAGAAGTTTACCTATTACAATGTAGTTGGCTGTTTTGCCTGGGTTTTTTCCATGTTATTTGCCGGTCACTATCTACAGATCTTATTTTTAAAATGGTTTAATTTTGATTTGAAGCAACATCTTGAAGTAATTGTAATCGGCATTGTTTTAATTACCACTGCACCTATCTTTATAAAATTAGTTTTTGGAAAAGCCAAAAAACCTTCACAGGATATTTCCGCCTAAAGGATAAGAATGAATCAACGATCGAATGCTATTTTTAATATTACCGTCCTGGTAGCCGCCCTTGGCTACTTTGTTGATATTTACGACTTGCTATTATTTCAAATTGTAAGAGTAGAGAGCCTGAAGGATATGGGCCTTTCAAATGCGCAGGTAAAATCCGCCGGTGAATTTATCATTAGCATCCAGATGATTGGACTTTTGGTGGGTGGCATTATCTGGGGCGTGATGGGTGATAAGAGAGGACGATTAAGTGTATTATTTGGATCAATCGTTTTATATTCCATTGCCAATATCGTAAACGGATTTGTTCAAACCCCCAACCAGTACGCACTTACAAGGTTCTTCGCAGGGATTGGCCTTGCCGGCGAATTGGGCGCAGGCATTACGCTGGTATCCGAACTGGTAAGTAAAGAGAAAAGAGGTCTGAGCACATCGCTTGTTGCCGGTATTGGATTAACAGGAGCTGTAGCAGCTTATTTTATTTCACTCAATTTCAACTGGCGTATCTGTTATTTTATTGGTGGAGGCCTGGGCTTTTGTTTGTTACTGTTGCGTATATCCGTTTTTGAAAGTGGTATGTTTAGCAAGTTAAAACAGCAGCCCGTACAGCGTGGAAATTTCTTCATGTTCTTTACGAATAAACTTCGGTTTAAAAAATACATGCTGGCCATTTTAATTGGTTTGCCTACCTGGTATGTGATTGGAATACTGGTCGCTTTTTCAAATGACTTTGGCCAGGCTTTTGGTTTTTCAGAGGAAGTGTTACCAAAAAAATCTACCATGTTTGCATACGTTGCCATCGCAGTTGCTGATGTAGTGGTAGGGCTGGTGAGCCAGTGGCTGGGCAGCAGAAAGAAAACGCTTTTTATCTTTTATATCCTCACCATCATTTCGATTATTTTCTACTTTACCATGCAAAGTGGTACCGCTGCTGGTATGTATGTAATTTGCGCCGCACTTGGTTTTAGTACTGGTTTCTGGGCCATTTTTGTAACGATGGCTGCCGAGCAGTTTGGAACAAACCTACGGGCAACAGCAGCCACTACAGTACCCAATATGGTAAGAGGGGCATTGCCTTTGATGTTGTTGCTTTTTAAAGGATTGCAATCTGTAACAGGTGATTATATTACCGCAGGTTGGATAACTGGTGCAATCGTAATGGCCATCAGTTTGGTTGCCGCCTGGTTTACAGAAGAAACCTTTGGCAAGGATTTGAATTATGTGGAAAGTTAGGTTTTGTCAAAGGTGTCCCGATGGCTATCGGGAGGTCAATTGTAAATTTTCGTAAAGGAAACAAACCAATCTCGATGCTTTCCTCTTCCTAAAGATGCTACCGCATTCGTCAGCAAAAAGGCGATGCGAGCCGGTGTAGCAAAGTTTCCTCTGTTAATAGTTCTCTAAATGTCCTAGGCAGTCAAAATCTGGCGCAATAATTATGTTAGAAGATCCTTTACTAATATTATGAATAAAAGAATCCTTTTAGTGGCAATTGTATTTTTTTGCTCGCTGGCAATAAATGCACAAAAGTTAAGTGCCGTTGTAAACTACGTAACTGGTAATGGGGAGCCTGATCACAACATCGTTTATTACCAGCAGGGACAACTACTGACCTGGGATGATTTTAAAGGAAAACCTGTGGAGGGTAATGATGCGGCCGCATTGACCAATGCAGGGTTTGGCTTAAAACTGGCATTCAGGCGGGTTGACAATGTTTCGCAGCTGATCATAAACGTAAACTGTAATTTTTCCAAAAAGGATTCCTGGGTAAAGAAGGGAAACAATACGCCATACATTTTAAATCACGAACAAAAGCATTTTGATATTGCCTATTACCATACCCTCTTGTTTATCCGGAAATTAAAAGCAGCTACCCTCACCAATGATAATTATGCAGCGGTGATTGAAAAAATTTATAAAGAAGCCGCCACCGAAATGAGCGTTATGCAAAATCAATATGACGCCGAAACAAGTCATAGCCGGGTAGCAGCAAAGCAACAACTATGGGATGAAAAAATTAGTCAGCAATTATTGTTGGAAACTAAAAAATAAGACGGGTTTAACTTATTTTAAATTCACACCATGCCCTACTAAATACTTACAATTAAAACGGGAATTTTTAGTTCGTGTCTTACTGAATTCACTGTTTCACCATAAATAAAATCTTTCAGCCCGGTATGTCCGTGCGCTCCCAAAACCAGCATATCTGCATCAAATTCTTTTGCTATCCGAACAATTTCCTTTGCCCGGTTTCTAAATCCGAGGTGGCCAATGGCTTGTAAACCCCGCTTTTGTAATGCATCGATGTACCAATTCATTCTTTCCTGATCGGCCCTTGTTTCATAGTCATCGCTGTCTTGTCCCAGTAGTTTTGCAGAAGCACTTTCAACTACATGTAATAGCAAATAATGTGTATCATCTTTTCCCTGTCCAATTGCAAACTCAATTAGTTTTTTGTCATTGTCACTAAAATCCAATGCAATTGCAATATTTTTAAATTCAGGAATAACCAGGTTATTGATCGTATTTAAATCGGGATGCATCCTGATAGATACAATTTGTTTTACCCTGGCCAGTACCGGAAATACAATGGTGTAAACGAGCAATGTGAGGAAGAGTACTCCCAGAATTAAAAGAATGATTTTTGGCAAAATTTCATCTGCTGCAAATACGCCGGCGGCTTCATTGATCAGCATTTTTAAATTCAATGAAACAAGTACAGTTGCGATGACCCAGGCAGCAATTTTTGTAACAGGACCAATAACAAAATTGCCCATAGTTTTTTTATCACTTACAAAATGTATCAGAGGGATAATGGCAAAGCCCAATTGCAGGCTCAATACAACCTGGCTTAAAACCAATAAAGCATCTACCTTTTCTTCACCATAAATCAGAATTACCAGCAGAGCTGGGATAATGGCCAGCAGCCTGGTTATTAAACGTCTTACCCATGGATTGATCCGCAAACTCAAGTAGCCTTCCATGATAATTTGTCCGGCCAATGTTCCGGTAATGGTGCTGCTTTGTCCGGCAGCAATCAAAGCAATCGCAAAAAGTTTAGGCGCTAAATCTCCCAAGAATCCTGGCAGCAGCCGGTGTGCTTCTTTTATTTCTGCCACGTGCGAATTACCTGTTTTAAAGAAAACTGTGGCAGCCAGAATTAATATAGCAGCGTTTACCAGAAATGCAAGATTCAATGCAATCGTTGTGTCAATCCGGTTAAATTTCAAAGCCTGTTTTATGCCAGCATCCGTCCGCTCAATTTTACGGGTTTGCACCAACGCAGAGTGCAGGTAAAGGTTATGCGGCATTACAGTAGCGCCTATAATACCGATACCGATATACAATGCCTCATCCGTAAGGTGCGATGGAATAAAGCCATGGGCAATTTCACCTAAATCGGGTTTGGCAAAAATAATTTCTATTAAAAAGGAAATGGCTACCACTGCCACCAGGGTAATGATAAACGCTTCCATTTTACGCATGCCCATTTTTTGGAGGTATAGTAAAAGGAAGGTGTCCAGTACCGTAATGGATACGCCCCAAATTAATGGAAGACCTGTCAGTAATTGTATTCCGATGGCCATGCCCAAGACCTCTGCAAGATCGCAGGCGGCAATGGCGACTTCGGCCAACAGGTACAATGCAAAGTTTACATATCTCGGATAGGTTTCCCTGTTAGCCTGGGCAAGGTCACGGCCTCTTACAATGCCCAGCCTTGCTGAAAGTCCCTGTAGTAATAAAGCCATCAGGTTGCTCATAAGCAGCACCCAAATTAAACTGTATCCAAACTTGCTGCCCCCAGCCAGGTCTGTAGCCCAGTTGCCCGGATCCATGTAACCAACACTGATCAGGTAAGCAGGGCCGAGAAAAGAAAATATTCTTCGCCAGCCCTTCTTTTGGTTGGTGGTGTCGATGCTTTGGTGTACTTCACTTAAAGACGTATCGGTATTTGAATAATTAATCATGGTGAACAAAAATATTTTTGGCAACCTGTTCGCTTATAATGCAAGCTGCGTGTTTTAAGACTTTAATTTCTACAGATCCATCAAAACTTAGGCGCAGGTTTACTGTCAATGCGGTGCCAATCCCAATATGATAATGCTTTAGTAGTTCCAGCATTTCCGGCGACTGGTTGCTTACTGAGCTAACGATTACATTTTTCTTTACCGGCACATCCGCAATACTCACCTGTTTAATAACAGTCATTTTTCCATTTACATCTGGTATAGGATCACCGTGTGGATCCGCCTGTGGGTAGTTAAGAAAAGCATCCAGTTTTTGAATTAATTCGATGCTGCTCACGTGCTCCAGCTCTTCTGCTATGTCGTGTACCTTGTCCCAGTCAAAACCAAGTTTGGTGACTAGAAAGTATTCCCACAACCTATGGCGCCTGACTATACTGAGTGCTATTTTATTGCCGGTTGCATTCAGGCGAAAGCCTTTGTATTTCTCATACTCCAACAGCTTTTTTGTTTGCAGTTTTTTTAGCATATCGGTAACAGACGCAGGCCTGGTTTGAATTTCATTCGCTAGAGAATTGGTGGTAACCGTAGCTGATTGCTGTTGCAGGTGATAAATGCTTTTGATATAATTTTCTTCTGAAACCGAGAAGTTCATACTGTCTAAATTAATATTTAGACAAATCTAAAAAATAAAAACCGGTTTCCCAAAAAATAGAAAGGTCGCATAATGTCAGGTGTTAAATGTGGCTTTAGGATTGATTTGAACGGACTAAATATAAGCATGAATCATTGCTGTAAATCTGGCTGAATTTTGTGCATGCAGGCATCGGCTAAGTCAATGGGGCTAGCAAGGGAGTCATTTGGTGATTGCCGAATTCATACTATTTTTTATCGGTAAATTACCTGAGATTCTCTAATCAGGTATTGACTGAATCTTAAGCATCATTTAATTAATTCCTGTTGCAGAAAAGGAAGGCCCATTTTGAAAAAGACCGATTTGCGTCATGCGTAATTACAATTCCTTCTGTGATAATAATAAAATTATTTCTGCGTTTGAATAGCAATGAAACTTTAAAATACAATGATTATTTCAAATATTTATTTTCTAAATAGCCGTTCTGATTTTTACTTTTTTATTGCGTACGCAGTACACAATAATTATTGCTTCCCATCATCTTTTCCTAAAATTTACCGTTAACTTGCAGTCCAATTTAAATTTATCTGATTTATGAGTTTTAATAATTTCAAAGTTCCTTTTGCTGTGAATGAGAATTACAGCAAACGTATTGCCTATTTTTCAATGGAGTTTGCTGTTCATCAGCCTTTAAAAATTTACAGTGGAGGTCTTGGATTCTTATCCGGCTCTCACATGCGCAGTGCATACGAATTAAAGCAGAATTTAGTGGGGATTGGTATTTTATGGAAATATGGATACTACGACCAGGCACGCAATGCAGACCAAACTTTACAAGTACAATGGAACGAAAAAATATACAATTTTTTAGAAGATACTGGTATTAAATTTCAGATCAGCATTCACGACAATCCGATTTGGGTGAAAGCCTGGTACCTGAATCCATCTACTTTTAACAGTGCGCCGATGTTTTTATTGAGCACTGATTTACCTGAAAATGATTATGTAACACAAACCATTACGCACCGTTTATATGATGGAAATGTCGCTACCAAAGTGGCCCAGTTTATCTTATTGGGTGTCGGTGGTGCCAAGTTGATGGACGAAATTAATTTTAATCCGGAACTGTACCATTTGAACGAGGCGCATGGCTTAAGTGCTGCCTTTTATTTATACAGGAAATTTGGAAATATTGAAGAAGTAAGGAAGCGTCTTGTATTTACGACGCATACGCCGGAAGAAGCAGGTAATGAAAAACATGATATTTACCTATGTCAGAAAATGAGTTATTTCTGCGGAATGGAGCTTGATGAAGTGAGAAGACTCACTGGTATCACTGATGATCAATTCAATCATTCATTGGCAGCTTTACGTTTTGCAAAATTGGCCAATGGGGTATCCCAGTTACATGGTGAAGTGAGTCGTAAAATGTGGGGTAAGTATCCAAATATTTGCGAAATTAAAGCCATTACAAACGCTCAAAACTGGACTTATTGGGCAGATAAGCAGTTGTATAAAGCCAAGGTAGATGGCAATGATGTTTGGTTTGATGACCGTAAGAGATTTTTAAAGAAAAGAGCCATGGATCTGGTTGCAGATCAAACAGGA
>Ga0123337_10004136_pt1 | contig 14939 bp, 11 predicted proteins | sample frozenSSSSmetaG_FD_89792 | JGI IMG/M metagenome (GOLD analysis project Ga0123337, IMG submission 89792) | Glacier valley bacterial and archeal communities from Borup Fiord, Nunavut, Canada, to study Microbial Dark Matter (Phase II) -... | ecosystem: Environmental > Aquatic > Freshwater > Ice >... | reverse complement strand
TGATAGGTATTTTAAATACGTTTCTAATCATTGAGTGCTTTTTAGTTATTGTCATGCTATTGAAATCATTTCTTAACGGCGATCTGAGATAAGCGTGATAATCTGCAATACGTATTTGAAATAAGCATATATATAATTAGCTCCGAAATCGTGAAATATTGATTTCGAGAGAGTTGCAGCTTGCAAAAGAAGAATTGGGTCTTGAAAATGCTTTAATAGAATATTCAAACCAGTTGAGCTTCGAAAAGTTCGAGCTGTTATAGTTAGTGAAATTAGTGGGATGTACTGGACTTGAACCAGCGACCCCTGCCTTGTCGAGGCAGTGCTCTAAACCAGCTGAGCTAACATCCCCTTCAAATATCAAAACTACATAAATAGACACTTCTTTTATTTATTTTTTATTATTTAGTGGCTGGCAAACCATATCCAGGCCATTAGTACAAATTGCAAGATAAGTCTGCCCCAAGCCATTGGACCAGTTACAGTTAAGCCTCCTACCCTCATTGGTGCATGTATCAGCATATCAAGATGAATTGGTATGAAGGCTGCAAGCATTAGCACAATACCAGTACCAGCCAGCGCCCTAGTACGCGGAAAGATCAATAATATACCCAGTGAAATTTCAAAAAATCCGCTTAGATAGACCAATGGCAAATGATAAGGTAAATATGCAGGCATAATTCTTAAATATGCCTTTGGATGCCAAAAATGATTGCTTCCAGCAATAATGTATAGAACCGCCTGTAAAAATAAACTACCCGTTTTAAACAAATTCATCAAAATCTCAGCTATCAGTTTAACCTCATATACGTAAGCATTTGCGTTTTTAGATTCAACGCTTTCTTTTAAAAATAAAAGCGTCTTCAACCTTTTCCATACCCAGCTTCGGATAATAATTTATGGCTTCTGGTGCAGCAATTAATAGCAACATGCTTTGTTCACCAATTTCTTTACGGGTAAGAGCAACTAATTCACGACCAATTCCCAGATGTTGGTATTCTTTTTTGACTGCCAGATCTGCCAGATAACAGCAAAAACAAAAGTCTGTAAGAGAGCGGGCTATACCTGTAAGTAGCTCACCGTCCCAGGCCGAAATTACCAGACCTGCGCGAGAATACATATTTGTTATACGCTCAGAATCATCAGTTGGGCGATTAATACCTGAACTATTATATACATCGATAATTGAAGCAGTAGAAGGTATAATGCCTGTTTTATAAGTGATAGTCATAAAAAGTCTTTGACCCAAGGTATAAAAACAGAAGAATCTTACCAAATCATGATTTTGGTTCTACACAGAACAGGTAGTGATAAGTTTGAAAAAAATCAAAATCAGATGTTCGTATTGTTTACTCGGGCTTTATTATTCTTGATATACCAGGTTATGGGCAGGAAGCGCGTATTTTTCGATTATCTACGGTAAACTATAGACAGATTAAAAACCTTAACGAATAACTGGATTTATGCTGATACGCCTGATCAGTTCAATACATGCCCTGGTATTATGATACGGGCATTTCCAGATACCGACCTTATCTTGCCCTATCATAGGTGAGTGATCAGCACCTACGCCCCAGTACCATTCACCCCTGTTTTTATCAAGGATATACTTTTGGGTAAATTGCCAGCATTTCAAAGAGGCATCAAGAAATATGTTTTCATTACTTATTTCCCAGGCATTAAAGAAACCCACCATCGCCTCTGCCTGAACCCACCAGTGCTTTTCACCAATCAGCATTTTATTTTCAGGTTCGTATTCGTAAAAAAGTCCACCATCAGTATCAAGGCCAACCATGGCCTGAGAAGCAAGTTTCAGTGCCTGAACTTTAAAATTCTCTATCAGATCTGTTGCTCCTATAATTTCAGCTGCCTCCAGTAATAACCAGGAAGCCTCTATATCATGACCATAAGAAACTGTAGTTGATTTCGGATTCCATTTATTATCAAAAAACAGTACCTGGCAATTAAGACCAGGGTAAATAATATGATCAGAAAAATTTTTTAGCAGGCTGCTGATATGATTTTTCAGATCTTTATCAGGCCAGATGCTGTAGAGATTGCTGAATGCTTCAAGAACATGCAGATTCGTATTCATTGACTTCTGAACGTTTACATCTTTCTGACTTAGACGCAGGTCATCAATCGGCGACCAGGTTTCGGAAAAAGCTTCAAAATACCCACCATTTTCCTGGTCCAGACTTTTTTCTATGACTGTTTCATAAAGACTGATTGCTATATCAAGCACGCTGGAAATACGGGTTGCCCGGTAATATTCAGCGAACCCATAGATAGTAAAGGCGCTGGCATAGATCTGCTTCTTTGCGTTTTGCTTAATCCCTTTATAGTTTACTGACCAGTAAACGCCACCGAATTGTTTATCAATAAAATACGAGTTGATGTACTTAAACGCACTTTCTGCATATTTCAAGTAAAAACCGTCACCTGTAAGATTAAATGCAGCAGAGAAAGACCAGAGAATTCGTGCATTAAGCACTGAACCCTTATCAGCTATGGCAATTGCTTGTCCACCTTCATTAATTTGCCCAATAAAACCTCCTTCTTTTAAATCAGGAGTATTTTTTAACCAATACTTTAATATGTCATCCAACTCCCGGCTTAACTCTTCACGATAGGTTAATAACTGTTTTTTTAGCATTTGATCAGTTCTTAGTTGACTGAGTAATTCAGTTCTGTGTAGGTATTGCCAGATTCCTTTGAATGCTTTTAGTAATATTTTCTACTGAAGATGCTGATCGAAAACCGTCAGCAGGTGAATTCATCACATAATCAAGCAGGCGGTCAACTGATGATTCTGCAACATGCATACGTGTATCAGAAGAAGCATAATAAATATACACTTTACCATCATCATCTTTAATCCAGCCGTTCGAAAAAATGACGTTTGATACGTCACCAATTCGTTCTGCTTTTTGTGGGGCGATTATATAGCCTGCGGGTTTATAAAGCACGCTGGTCAGGTCATTTAGGTCAGTCATAAACATATAGAGTACATAACGCAGGCCAGCTGCGGTATTTCTAACGCCATGAGCAAGATGTAACCAGCCTTTTGCTGTTTTGATAGGTGCCGGTCCCTGACCGTTTTTTGCCTCATAAACAGTATGGTAGCTTTTACTATCGATAATAGTCTCAGTCTCTATTAGGGCCTTTGTAATGTCTTTACATAAACCAAAGCCTATACCTCCTCCATTACCAGCTTCAATAAAGCTATCCTGAGGGCGTGTATAAAGGGCATATTGCCCTCCAACAAATTCTGGGTGCAAGACCACATTGCGCTGCTGTGAAGAGGAGGTAATCAGATCGGGTAGACGTTCCCAAACCAGCATGTCTTTTGTGCGGGTGATGCCACAAGAGGCAATAGCCATTGACTGGTCAGATTGAGAAGCCTGAGGATCTCTTCTTTCGGTACAAAACAACCCATAGATAAATCCATCTTCATGCGCCGTCAGACGCATATCGTACACATTGGTATCTGGGTTTTCAGTCTCAGGCAGATTTACCGGGTAGTCCCAGAACTTAAACCTGTCTACCCCATTCGGACTTTCAGCAACAGCAAAGAATGACTTCCTGTCATTTCCTTCAACCCTGGCTACCAGTAGATATCTTCCCTCAAATTTTATAGCTCCTGCATTAAATACGGCATTTATGCCAATACGCTCCATCAAGTAGGGATTACTACGTTCATTCATATCATAACGCCAGGTTAGAGGGGTATGTGAAGCAGTTAGAATTGGCAGCAGGTAGCGCTCGTAAATGCCATTTCCAACCGATTGCTTTGTATTTGGCATATTTATCAATTCATGATAGCGAGCTATCATTTCGGCAAGTCGCTGGTCAAAATTTTTAATCATTTTAATAGTCAGTTAGTTTGTTCCACCATGTTTTTTTCAGAACCACACTGATCACAACAAGAATTGCAACCGTAATGGCAAGAGGTAACTTTTGCATGAGCACCAGGTACATGGGTAAAATTGTCAGACATAACTGCCCGATAATACCCAAGACCACATTAAACATGTTCAGTTTAAAATTGCTATTCGGTACAAACAAAGGGTCATCAGCCATCACTAATTTATTGACTGGCCCCCAGATACCCCAAGGTCTGACTGTTTTATAAAAAGATTTTAATACCCCAAGTTCTGTTGCAGGCGTGGCATATGAACCGATGACTGAGCCTGCCAGAGAAATAAGAAATAACAGGGGGAAAAAATAAAGAAACTGTACACCTTCAAAAAAATGGGTGAACACCAAGGCCGATACAATCCCAGTGAGCATACCCCAGAAAAATCCATTGGCATTGAATCGCCACCAGTGCCATTTAAGCACGTTTGATGCAATATAGCCTCCATAGAGCGCAGAAACGATCCATTGAAGCACACTATTGATATCTCTGACGAAAAAGCCCATCATTACTCCAATAAATACGACAACGATTCCGACTATATAGTTCATACCTATGATTTTTCGGGTAGATGCCTGTGGCTCAATATATTTCAGGTAAATATCATTTACTATATAGGCTTGGGCTGCATTCAATGTACCGCTAAAAGTGCTCATGAAGGCTCCCAGTAAACCTGTTAAGACCAGGCCTACCAGACCAACCGGTAAAAATTTATTAATCACCACCGGTAATACCCGCTCGAAATCGACAATACCATTGGCATCTTTCAGATTCATCTGATGATAATATAAGAGCCCCAAGACGGTAAGCCCTATGATCAGGGCATATCTTACTGGCAATAAAATAATATTTACAAAGCCGCTCATTTTACTTGCTTCTTCTGGTGAGCGGGTTGAAAGAATTTTCTGCATATCATAATTGGGTGCGGGCCCTGCAAGTGAAGCTAAAACTCCTTTAAAAGTCATCATCATGAAGAAAATTGAAAACAGAGAATACCCGTCACTTTTGATTTTATTGTTAACCTCATCGATTATACCTGTCCAGGACATGTCTAAACGAGCTCCGAAGAATGGATTATACCAGCCTTGGGGCACATTTAATGGCTTCCCGTCTAATTGAGTAATTGCAATATAGGCCACCCAGATACAGGCAACTGTCATGATACAATATTTGATAATATCACCGACAACAATACTGTGCATACCTCCAAGTATGGAATAGAACATGGCAAAAAGGGTGAAAATAATACCGTATACATGGGGCGCATACTGGGGTGCAATGTAAAAAGGAAGGTAATCTTTGACCATATTCCAGGGAACGAATATTTCTATAAACTTGCCTAACCCCACAAAACCGTAAGCTAGAAAACCAAAACAACTCAGTAATGCAAAAACAACAACAATATTGTGTGAACCGCTGACCCCTGCCCCACTTGTACCAAAGCGGGTCTGTAGCCATTCAGCACCAGTTGTTGCATTTGACCGGCGAAGCCATCTCGACAGATACATCATTAAGAAAACCTGGTTAAAAACCGGCCATAGCCAGGGAATCCAGATACTTTTCATACCATATGCGAAGCAAAGGCTCACCATCCACATAGTTCCACTGATATCAAACATATCTGAAGCATCACTCAGGCCCAATTTATACCAGGGTAATGATCTACCCCCTAACATGTATGCTTCCTTATTCTGTCTGGCCTTTTTACTGTACCAGAATCCGATGAAGATGGTACTTGACAGGTAAATCAAAATGATTGTAATATCAATAGATGATAATCTCATAGATTTTGAAGTGATTCAGATTTTAAGTTAAAACAATGATTGTTTTTTATCTGACTCAATTGCAGATGTTGATGCTCATCACGAAATAAGGAGTTTTTTAAGCTACAGACTAATACTATTTTATCCATGAATGAACCAAAAGTGAAACTCAGGGAATTATTAGTCGGTATGTATAAATGTGAATTTGGAGAATTGAAGCAGAAACTCAATTTGTTTTACCAACTGCTTTACCAAAATAAAAAAGCAGCTACACTTGTGATGTAACTGCTTGATTATGAATGTGGGAGCTACTGGGTTCGAACCAGTGACCCTCTGCTTGTAAGGCAGATGCTCTGAACCAGCTGAGCTAAGCTCCCATTCGTTTTATAAAGGATTGCAAATATAGAGTTTCAAGGCATTGACACCAAATTAATATGAAAAAAAATGAAGAGCGATTACAAGATCGTGAAGAACAACCCGTTTACAATTATTCAAAAACGATTTGAAGTACTTCCCATGATTTTACCTGCCCAAAATTGTCAATATGGAAGGCGAAATATTGCAGCAAAAATGAAATAAGCTCTTTTCTTGCGGCCTTCGTAAAATTTACTGACACCCTATCTTCTTTTTCAGCTGATAAAATTGCCTGAATGGTTACACATACTGCGCCTACCAGAAAAGCAGGATGCTGGGGCTTTATGCTACTGAAGCATCCATTTTTAAGGTCGAAATAAATCTCATTCTCATTTTCAGCAGCAGCCGGTAGAAAACCAAGTTCTTCGCTAAGGTCAAGCAGAAAAAACACCAGAAAATTACTAAGTCGCTCCTCAATAAGGTCGAGACATAACAAATAATTAAAAATGAATTCAAATAATCTAGGATCAGGATGACCGTGACTGATAGATTTACAGATCACCTCATTCATAAACATAACCAGGGTACTTTTTACAGTATCCATTGGTATAGACTTATATGCCGGGCTGTTTCGTATTTCTGATACACGCTGAATTCCTCCATTTTCTTTATGATACACTATCATATCTAGCAAATGCAGTGATTGCATGATGGCAGGACTATACTTAGACTTATTTTTACGGACCCCGTTTATCAAATAAGATTGTAAACCAAATTCAGCGGTCAGCACCTGCAGTACAATGCTACTTTCAGCATACTTGGTACTTTTAAGTACGATACCCTTCGTTTTATGAAGCATATACCGTAAAAAAACGTGTCTGTAAGTGAGGATAGAAAATAATACATCCAACTAGTAAAGCTATGATTGCCGCAATTAAGACAGCTGCAGCAGCGATATCCTTAACTAAGCCGGCTTTCTTTGAAAAATCAGGAGAAACGAGATTTGTTAATTGCTCAATAGCCGTATTGAAAAGCTCAGCAACAACAACAAGCCCAAACATTGCAATGAGCGTTACCCATTCGATAGGTTTTAAATTAAGCCAGAAGCCGAGTGTCGTGATAACGATTATTGACAGACAATGTATTCTTAAATTCAGTTCTGAGCTTAATGCATACCTGACACCCTGATAGGCATAGCCAAATGACCTGAAAAATTTCTTCACTATTATATAAATTAATTAACCTGCCTCTGCCAGGTATAATGGGTAGAGTACTGAATTCTGAAGATGTAAATCTACACAAGAAACAAGGTCTTTTATTGTTTTCATCCGGGCAAGTTCCTGATCAGGTATGTACAGATTGTATTCATTTTCAAGGTGCCAGATTAATTCCTGAAATTCATGAGGACTTAACCCTAGATCTTCGGCCAAACGGTCGTAAGCTCTAAATACCTGTATGTCCATTAAAAAATTCGTTTTTAGTAAGTCTTTTAATTTTAAAAAAATAGACCTTTTCATGCTGTTGTAATTAGTTCATCCAATAAAAATCGCCTATAGCTTGTTACTACCAGCATTATCTTAGGCCCAAAGCCTGCTTGTATAGCTTTTTACGCTTATTTGACTGTTTCAAAGAAAAAGGTTTAACACAATCAACAATTCTTTTTAACCGAACGTTCAAATTATTCGGTTCGTATTCCGACTTCTTTTCTACTAGAGAACGAGGGCCAGATCTTCTGTTTGAAATATTCTTATTTACGATATATACCTTTAAAAACAGGCCAAAATAAATGTATTCGCTGTATTATTACAATTGAGCAGAAAAAGTCTGATTAGCTTACTCAGAAATCACGAGAGAGGCTTTTATAAAAAAAAAGATCTTCCCGTTCAAGTATGAAATGCAGAATCAGGAATAATTCTGTTCAGTTTTCAAAACAGTAATGTCTGTTTTTACCCGGGAAAAGAAAAAAACCAAGTCATTCTCATACAACGTATCTAAATTCCTTTCGTACCTGTAAAAAACTACATTTGCAACTAAAGCATTCTTTTAAAATATGTGGGCGTATATTTCTAAGGTAATTATTCGTTACCGCATACTGTTTCTACTTGTGATCAGCTTAACTACGGCTTTTATGTTTTATAAAAGCCTTGGGTCGCGTATTTCATTTATTGGCGCAAAAATACTTCCATTGACTGATACTTCATATGTTGCCTATAATCACTTCAGAGCAAAATTCGGTGATGATGGCAGTGTATTCGTTTTAGGAATTTCTGACCCGGATATCTTCAGGCTTAATGAATTTAACGACTGGTACAAACTGGGAGAGGCAGTGGGGAAGCTTAAGGGTGTTAGCTATGTTTTATCAACAGCTCATTTATTCACAATTAGAAAAGATACGGTGGCCAGAAAATTTATTGAAGGCCCGATGCTTACTGCTGCCTTAAAATCCCAGCAGGCTACAGATTCAGTTTGTGCAGAGATTTATAGACTTCCATTTTACGAAGGATTTTTGTTCAATAAATCAAATCCGGCCACCTTGATGGCCATTTCGATAAACCAAAAAATACTTAATTCAAAATTTCGTACTCCGTTGGTTCATGAGATAATGAGACTCGGTAAAGCATTTGGTGACCGTCATCATACCGAAGTACATTTTTCAGGCCTGCCTTTTATCAGGTCTATTCTTACTGAAAAAATCGCATTAGAATTCAGGTTATTCCTGGTATTAAGTATTCTGGCAACGGCCTTAATTTTATTCTTGTTTTTCAAAAGTATCTACCCTGTTCTTTTTTCTATGCTTGTGGTAATAATCGGAGTGATCTGGTCATTAGGTATATTAAACTCTTTGGGATATGAGATAACATTGCTGACAGCATTAATTCCATCATTGATGGTCATTATCGGAATACCCAATTCAACTTTATTATTGAACAGGTATCATGCTGAATTTCAATTACATGGCAATAAGATTCTGGCACTGGAAACAGCTATTGAACATATTGGATTTACCACCTTTATCGCCAATATAACAACAGCTATTGGTTTTGGGGTTTTCTTTTATACCAGAAGCCAGGTACTTGGTGAATTTGGGGTAGTTGCATTCTTAAGTATTATGAGTACTTACCTGCTCGCCCTGTTTCTAATTCCAATCTTATTTAGTTTTCTACCACCGCCAAAGGGTAAAAATATGGAGCATCTTGAAAACAAATTACTCCAACGTATTCTTGATTTCGCCTTTCAAATGTCAGCGTACCGAAGAAAATGGGTTTATGGGATAACGTTTTTATGTATTTTTTTAGGGTTTATTGGCATCCTTCGTATAAATGTAAATGGCTTTATCGTTGATGATTTACCAAAAAAGGATCCTGTTTATACCGATCTTAAATTTTTCGAGAAAAACTTTGAGGGTATACTACCCTTTGAGATCAGTATTGATACAAAGCATAAAAATGGAATTCAAAATTTACTTTTTCTGGCTAAACTTGATACACTTGAAAAATTAGTCGACCAATATCCCATCTTCACAAAAGCCATATCAATAAACAAGGTCTTAAAATATTCAAAACAGGCTTTTTATAATGGCAATCCTGATAAATATATTTTGCCTTCAAACGATGAGCTGCCATTTTTAACAGCATATGCAGGCAAGTCTATAGGTAATAACGGGCTTATAAAAAATTATGTAGACAGTTCTTCAGAAACAGCCAGAGTAAGTTTTCAAATGGCCGATATTGGCTCAAAGCGAATGAATAAATTACTAACTGTAATTAAACCAAGAATTGATTCACTTTTCCCCCCAGCAAAATTTAAGGTTCAGGTTACAGGGTCAAGTATAATTTTTATCAATGGCACGAATTACCTGGTTAAAAACTTGTTTGAAAGTCTTGCCCTAGCCGTAATTCTGATCTCATTCATTATGATCTGGTTATTTAAAACCTGGCAGATGGTACTGATTTCGCTAATTCCAAATTTAATTCCACTGGTGATGACGGCAGGAATTATGGGCTTTGCTGATATTTCATTAAAACCATCGACCATCTTGATTTTCAGCATTGCTTTTGGTCTGGCATCTGATCAGACCATTTACCTGCTTACCAGATATTGGTATAACCTGAAACAGGTAAACTTGATGCCTAACCGATTAAGGCAGGATACTTCATTGAATTCCCTCATTAAAGACAGCCTAAAACAAACAGGTGTCAGTATGATTTATGCAGCAGTTATATTATTTGCTGGGTTCTCTATTTTTGATGCGTCGCAATTTGGGGGTACAGTTACCCTGGGCATTCTGGTATCGATTACGCTCGTTTTTGCTTTAATAAGCAATCTTGTATTGTTACCCACTTTATTATTTACAATTGGACTACCATCGTCTATTCGTGTCACAAACGAGTGAGATTTAGAACCGCAGACCTAAAATCAGGGTATTATTTGACCCTGAGATTTTAAAAGCTTCGTAGCAATTGAAGGCCTCATAGCCAGATAAAATAAACCATAAAAACGATCATGATCAAGTTTTTAGTTTAGTTTGCCAAACCTTAACTATTCTACAAAGGTTATTTTTCAAAACTTGCAGCATTGTTTTTTCCAGCTGACTCCAGCCCATCGCCTGCCGAAGTATTACAATGTTTTTCCCAAATGTTATCATAATGGATAATTACGAACGTAAATTATTCTAAAACTTACTATTTATCAAATATTTACCAATAGTAAAATTGCATATGAAACGACTTTCTGAAAAGACGCGTCATTTTTGTAAATTTGTTTCATAGGTTAAATTAGTTAAATAAAGGCAATTGCTTAACCAGATCATCGATAGAAACGCTAATCATTTATATACAAACTCATTGAATTATAAAGAATATTCACAGCTTAACCTTCCTGAAACCGGTGAAGCTGTTTTAAAATTTTGGAAAGAAAACCAGATTTTCGAAAAAAGTATCACAAACAGATCTGCCGAAAATCCATTTACCTTCTATGAAGGTCCTCCTTCTGCAAATGGCAAGCCTGGAATTCACCATGTAATGGCTCGGGCTATTAAAGATATTTTTTGCAGATACAAAACATTGAAGGGTTTTCAAGTACTTAGAAAGGGTGGATGGGATACCCACGGCTTACCAATTGAGATTGCTGTTGAAAAATCTCTGGGAATTACCAAAGAAGATATTGGTAAGAAAATCTCTATTGAAGAGTACAATATAGCCTGCAAAACAGAGGTTCTCAGGTACACTGATCTTTGGAATGATCTGACTGAGAAAATGGGTTACTGGGTTGACTTAAAAGACCCATATATTACTTATGAAACCCGGTATATTGAAAGTCTATGGAGTATCCTGAAACAATTTCATGAAAAAGGATTGCTTTATAAAGGCTATACGGTACAACCTTATTCACCGGCAGCAGGCACCGGATTAAGTTCTCATGAGCTAAATCAGCCCGGCACTTACAAAATGCTTAAAGATACGAGCATCACTGCAAAATTCACCTTAAAGTATGACAAGCAATCAGCCTTCCTTTTTACAGATCCGTTAGAACCTGTAAGTTTTCTTGCCTGGACAACGACACCCTGGACCCTGCCCTCCAATTGTGCACTGGCGGTTGGTCCTGATATTACCTATGTTAAAGTTTCGACTTTTAACTTGTATACTTTTCTCCCAGAGTCAGTCATTCTGGCAAAAGAACTTGTATCAAAACATTTTACAGAGAAAGCTGGTACAGTAGCATTTGAAGATTATAGCCCTGGTGATAAACTTATTCCCTGGAGACTCATCTCAGAATTTAAGGCAGCTCAGCTAGAAGGGTTACACTATTATCAGCTAATGCCTTATGTAACCAGTGAAGAGCTTGAAAAGAATGCTTTCAGGGTTATTACTGCAAATTTTGTTACAACTGAAGATGGTACCGGGATAGTGCATACGGCGTCAATATTCGGAGCAGATGACTTTAAGGCTTGCCGTGATAATGGGGTCCCTTCTGTCATGGGTCATGATTCAGCTGGCAATGCATACCCGCTTGTAAATAAACAGGGTAAATTCACTGCCGAGGTAACAGATTTCGTTGGCAGGTACGTACGTGCAGAATATGAATCAGATGAAGTCCGGGCTGATCCAGCCTTCAAATCAACTGACGTGCTGATAAGTATATTCTTAAAAGAAGAGAATAAGGCATTCAAGGTCGAGAAGTATGAACATTCATATCCTCATTGCTGGCGCACCGATAAACCGATTCTTTACTATCCACTCGATTCCTGGTTTATTCGAACTACCGCTGTAAAAGACAGGATGGTAGAACTCAACAAAACTATTAACTGGAAACCAGAATCTACCGGAACAGGCAGGTTTGGAAACTGGCTTGAAAATCTAGTAGACTGGAATTTATCGAGATCCAGGTTTTGGGGAACACCGCTACCAGTATGGAGATCACTTGATAAGAAAGAAGAAGTCTGTATTGGTTCAGTAGCAGAATTAAGCCAACGTATAAATGAGGCACTTGCATCGGGTTTATTAACCCCTGACGAAACCAGCAGTACACAAAAAGAGGCAGATGCGCTAAATTCCGGTAAATTTGATTTACACAGACCTTATGTCGATAATATTGTTCTTACAGGCAGTTCTGGGGCCAGGCTTTATCGTGAACTTGATCTGATTGATGTATGGTTTGATTCAGGAGCAATGCCCTATGCTCAATGGCATTATCCGTTTGAAAACAAAGAGGCCTTTTCCAAGAGCTATCCTGCTGACTTTATTGCCGAAGGAGTAGATCAAACCAGAGGCTGGTTTTTCACCCTGCATGCGATATCTGTTTTACTGAATGATTCAGTAGCTTATAAAAATGTGATTTCTAATGGTCTGGTGCTTGATAAGAATGGCAATAAAATGTCAAAACGTCTTGGCAATACTGTTGACCCTTTTGAAACTATCAATCTGTATAGTGCAGATGCTACCAGGTGGTATATGATAGCCAATGCCTCGCCATGGGATAATCTGAAATTTAATCTGGAAGGTCTGGCTGAAGTTCAGAGAAAGTTCTTTGGTACTCTATATAATACCTATGCTTTTTTTGCCCTTTATGCCAATATTGATCAGTTTTCTTACACCGAGCCAGAAATAGAAATTGCTGAGCGACCTGAAATCGATCGGTGGATTATTTCAAGACTACATTCATTGACAAAAGAAGTAGATCAGTTTTATGCTGAATATGAGCCTACCCGTGCTGCCAGAAGTATTCAGGAATTTGTAGATGAGCATCTGAGTAACTGGTATATCAGGCTATGCAGGCGAAGATTTTGGAAGGGTGATTATACTGCTGATAAGGTTTCTGCCTATCAGACACTTTATCAGTGTCTTGAAACCATATCATTATTGATCTCACCTATTTCTCCCTTTTTCAGTGAGCAGCTTTTTAGCGATTTAAACGCCGTAACCAGGCGTTCAACTGTTGAATCAGTACATTTAAGCGATTTCCCGATATATAATCCTGCCTTGATCGATGTGTCACTGGAAGAGCAGATGCAGCTCGCCCAGATAGTGTCATCACTTGTGCTCTCGCTTAGAAAAAAGGTTGATATAAGAGTGCGTCAACCTTTAAACAAAATCATGATTCCGATATTGGATGATAGAATAGCATCAAAAATTGAAAACGTCAAACACTTGATTCTGTCAGAAACTAACGTTAAGCAGATTGAATTTATAACAGATACAAGCGGTGTGATCATTAAAAAAATAAAGCCTAACTTCAAAACTCTTGGCCCAAAAGCTGGAAAACTGATGAAAGAAGTTGCTCAGGCAATTCAGGAGCTAGATCAGCTAAAAATTGCAGAAATAGAAAAAAACCAGTTTCTGCAACTTACTGTTCAAGGTCAGGAGTTTACGATAACCCTTGCTGAGGTTGAAATTGCATCAGAAGATATCCCTGGTTGGCTGATAGCTACGAACGGAAACATTACCATCGCTCTTGACGTACATCTGTCTGATTCACTTAAACAAGAAGGTCTTGCCCGTGAGCTTGTAAACCGCATACAAAATCTTAGAAAGGAAAAAGGTTTTCAAGTCACAGATAAAATCAATGTTACACTTGAAAATCAACCAGTTCTGACAGCTGCGGTGAAAGAGAATTTAATTTATATTTGCGCAGAAATTTTAGGAGTGAAGTTTGACATTGTCGATTCCGGTACATTGGACGGCGATCAGATTGACATTGAAGACATAAAAGTTAAAATTCGAATAGAAAGACAATGATTGAAGAAAAAGAGAAAAGTCGGTATTCTGATGTTGAACTCCAGGAATTTAAGGCCATTATTTTAGAAAAACTAAGTGGGGCAAGAAGTGAACTGCAATATCTTGCCCAAACTTTAAGCAATCCGAACGATAACGGTACTGATGATACAGCTGGCACTTTTAAAGTGCTGGAAGATGGTTCTGCCACACTTGAGAAAGAACATATCAATCAGCTGGCAGCGAGGCAGAAGAAATTTATCGAAAATCTTGAAGCTGCTCTTGTGAGAATTGGAAACAAAACCTATGGAATCTGCCGGGAGACAGGTAAACTTATACAGAAAGAGCGATTGAAGGCAGTTCCCCATACAACGCTAAGTATGGAAGCTAAATTACGACAGTAGCCTTTTTTTTTATTTATTAAAGAGCCCAGCTGTTAATGCTCTTAGTTCATACTTTATCCGTGAGAAGAGCAATAAGACCAATTATAATTGTTTCATTAGTGGTATTAGCAGATCAGCTGCTTAAAACCTGGGTGAAATCACATATGTTTATCAGTCAGGGAATAAAAGTAGCGGGAAATTGGTTTCTCCTTGAATTCACTGAAAACAATGGTATGGCCTTTGGCTATGAATTTGCAGGAGAATATGGTAAAATATTTTTAACCCTGTTCAGAATAACTGCTGTATTCGG
>Ga0123337_10004135_pt1 | contig 14940 bp, 13 predicted proteins | sample frozenSSSSmetaG_FD_89792 | JGI IMG/M metagenome (GOLD analysis project Ga0123337, IMG submission 89792) | Glacier valley bacterial and archeal communities from Borup Fiord, Nunavut, Canada, to study Microbial Dark Matter (Phase II) -... | ecosystem: Environmental > Aquatic > Freshwater > Ice >... | reverse complement strand
CACCATGCCGAGGATGCCGTTCAGTGCGGTGCCCCAGAAGAAGATCGCCACGATGATGGTGACCGGATGCAGCCCGGTGCGGCTGCCCATGATCTTGGGCGTGAGAAACCAGCCCTCCGTCATCTGCACGAGACAGAACACACCCAGCACTAGTCCGACCATCGCCGGGCCGCCGGCCGGCTGGAGAAACGCCAGCGGCAAGGCGATGCTGAGACCCAGGATTGTGCCGAGGTAGGGGACGATGTTGAGGATGCCCAGTGCGAGGCCGATGAAGAGACCGAACTTGAGTCCCACGATGGTGAAGCCCACCGCCAGCAGCACGCCCATGATGAGGCCGATCAGCAGCTGGCCCCGGAAAAATGAAACGACGATGGCGATAAATTCTCCCACCAAAAATTCCACGTCATCGCGCAGGTCCGGCTTGAGGAAGGGCAGGTGCTTGCCGAGGTTTTGCGCGGGCTCGCGGCTGGAGAGCAGAAAGAAGAACAGGTAGATGGGCACCACCGCGAGATGGGTGATGAACTGGAAAACCGTGATCACCCCGAGACCGGCTGACTTAAGGGTGGGCAAGGCGTGCTGGGCCATCTGGCTGGCATCCTCTACCATGTTGTGGACGATCCGGTTGACCGTCTCGTTCTGCATTTGGTTTCGCGCAAGCGTGATCCAGTCGGGGTAATGAAGTTCGACATAGTGAAACGCCCGCGACCAAAACGTGGGAATGAAGGCGATGAAATCCAGCACCTGTTCGACGAGAGGAGGGGTTATCAAAAAAATGATTCCCGCGACGACCAGCACGAAGGCGCCATACAGCACGATCACCGCGCTCATGCGTCGGAGCTTCAGTTTCGATTCCAGCAGTTCCACCACGGGACGCATGATCAGCGCCATGATGCCGGCCACGGCCAGCGGCCAGAGCACTCCGGAAAGTTTGCCCACCAAAAATGAAAGCACCCAGATGACTCCAACCAGCAGGGCGATCGAGATCACGAGTGCGATAAAGCCAATGGAGAAACCCACGACGCGCCGTTGGCCATGAGTCAGAAGCTGGGATTCGACGGATTCTGGTTCGGACATGGCCACGACAACACAAGGGACGCCCTCCGGAGGCCAGCCGAAAGGCGCACGGGCCCTACCTGCCGTCTTGCGTTCGCCGTGGATTGGGTAACGTGTCGATTGCCCGTATGCAGGCCGCCACCCATATCCACGTCAAAGGTGCCCGTGAGCACAACTTGAAGAACCTCGAGTTGCGCATCCCGCGCGGCAAGCTCGTGGTCGTCACCGGTCCGTCCGGTTCCGGCAAGTCGTCGCTCGCCTTCGATACCATCTACGCCGAGGGCTACCGGAAATACATGGAGTCGCTCTCCACCCAGGCCCGCCAGGTTCTTGAACAACTCAAGCGGCCCGACGTCGATTTCATCCACGGCCTGTCTCCCGTCCTCGCGATCGAGCAGCGCACCGGCGGCGGCTCGCCCCGCAGCACCATCGCCACCGTCACCGAGATCGCCGATTATGCCCGCCTCCTCTGGGCGCTCCACGGCGAGCAACGCTGCCCCAAGGACGGCGGCCGCGTTATCCTTCGCTCGCTCGATGACAACATCGCCCGCGTCCTCCGCGAAGTCCCCGGCGAACGCATCATGCTCCTCGCGCCCGCCCTCAGCGCGAAACCCTCCGTCCTCCGCGACGAACTCCCGCGCCTCCGTCAGCGTGGCTTTCAACGCGTGCGCCTCGACGGCGAGATCAAAAACCTCGACGACGCCAACCTTCTCCCCACCGGCGCCGGCTCGAAGGAGATTCGCGTCGAGCTCGTGATCGACCGCCTCGTCGCCAGCGCCGACCAGCGCAGCCGCCTCGCCGACTCCCTCGAACTCGCCTTCCGCGAGGGCAAGGACCGCGCCATCGTCCTCGCCCAAAAATCCGCCGACGCCCCGTGGCGCGAGATCACCCTCAGCCAGTCGCTCGCCTGCGAGATTTGCGGCGACACCTTCGAGAAACTCACCCCGCGCCACTTCTCCTTCAACCACACCGAGGGCGCTTGCGGCACCTGCGGCGGTCTCGGTCGCAAGCTCCGCTTCGTCCCCGAGCTCGTCATCGCCGACCCCGAGAAATCCGTGCGCGGTGGCGCCATCAAGCCCTGGCGCATCGGCGGAAAAAATCTCATCATCAAGCACAACGCCCAGCTCAAGCAGCTGGCCGAGCAGCTCCCCTTCGACGCCGACACCCCGTGGAAAGACCTGCCCGCCGCCGTGCGCGACACGTTGCTCAACGGGGCGGGGGAGCGGTTGTTTGCCTTCAAGCTGAAACGCATGCGCGAGCCCAAGGCCATGCCGTTCCCCGGCATCCTCGCCGACCTCGAAACGAGCTGGCGTGACACCGACAGCGACGGCTTCCGCGCCCGCCTCACCACGTTCATGGTCAGCGGCGAATGCCCCGAGTGCCACGGCACCCGCCTCAACGCCCGCAGCGGCGGCGTGCGCGTCGCCGGCAAAACCATCCCCGAGTTCTTCGCCCTCGACGTCGGCACCGCCCACACGTTTGCCAATTCCCTCGTCGCCACCCTCGGCGAGAGCGACGCCCTCCGCGAGATCGTCACCGGCGTCGAGCAGCGCCTCCGCTTCCTCTTCGAAACCGGTCTCGGCTACCTCACGCTCGAGCGCGACTACGACACGCTCTCCGGCGGCGAAGCCCAGCGCGTGCGCCTCGCGACCCAGCTCGGCATGGGACTCATGGGCGTGATCTACGTCCTCGACGAACCCAGCATCGGCCTCCACCCGCACGACAACCAGAAGCTCCTCGACACCCTCCGCGAGCTGCGCGACCGCGGCAACACCGTCCTCGTGGTCGAGCACGACGAGGACACCATGCGCATCGCCGACGAGATCATCGAACTCGGCCCCGAAGCCGGCACCGAGGGCGGACAACTTCTCTTCCAAGGAACGCCCGCCGCCCTCATCGCCGCGCCGCCCTCCGTCTCGCGCACCGGCCCGTATCTCGCCCGCAAGATCCGCGTCACCAAGGATGCGAAGACCAAGAAGAGCGACGGCACCTTCCTTACGGTGCGCGAGGCCCGCGCCAACAACCTCCGCGACGTGGACGCCCGTTTTCCCGTCGGCCTGCTCACCGTCGTCACCGGCGTGTCCGGCTCCGGCAAGAGCACGCTCGTCAACGACGTGCTCGCCGCCGCCGCCGCGCGAAAACTCAACGGCGCCAAGTCCCTCCCCGGTAAACACCGCCACATCGAGAACCTCGATCTCTTCGAGAAACTCGTTCAGGTGGACCAGTCGCCCATCGGCCGCAGCCCGCGCTCGAATCCCGCCACCTACACCAAGCTTCTCGACCTCCTGCGCGACCTCTTCGCCACCGTGCCGCTCGCCAAGGTCCGCGGCTACAAGGCCAGCCGCTTCTCCTTCAACGTGCGCGGCGGACGCTGCGAACGCTGCCAGGGCGACGGCGTCATCAAGCTCGACATGCAGTTCATGGCCGACGCCTACGCGCCGTGCCCCAGCTGCGACGGACGCCGCTTCAACCGCGAGACGCTCGAAATCCTCTTCCACGGCAAATCCATCGCCGACGTCCTCGACATGACCGTGCGTGACGCCATGCAGCTCTTCCGCAACATCCCCCGCGTGATGGACAAGCTGGAGACGCTCAACGCCGTGGGCCTCGGCTACCTCACGCTCGGCCAATCCGCCACCACGCTCTCCGGCGGCGAAGCCCAGCGCCTCAAACTCTCGCTGGAGTTGAGCAAGCGTCAGCAAGGAAACGTGCTCTACATCCTCGACGAGCCGACGACGGGACTGCACTGGGTGGACATCCAGCACCTGATGGACCTGCTCTTCAAACTGCGCGACGCGGGCAACACCCTCATCGTGATCGAGCACAACCTCGACGTGATCCACATGGCCGACTGGTTGATCGACCTCGGCCCCGGCGGAGGCACCGCCGGCGGCGAGATCGTCTACGCGGGCGACCGCCCCGGCATCGAAAAGGAGCCACGCAGCCTCACGGGGCAGGCATTGGTGAAGTGGGCTCGGGCGTAGGCGTTGGAGCGAGCTTGCTCGCGAGGATCGAAATCGCGAGCAAGCTCGCTCCCACATCGGAAGGCGGAGGGCGGATTTTTTTAACGCGAAGACGCCAAGGACGGAGAAGATCGCGAAGGTCCCGGGTTGGCTTGGCGTTCTTTGCATTCCGGAACTTTGCGTCTTTGCGTTAAAGTCCGGTTCCGGCTCTGCGCTATGGTCTTTGCCATTGGCGCGCTCTTCGGATGATCTCGGGCATGAGCAACCCCATCGAAGAACTGGAAGCCAAGTTGCGGACGGCCTCGGGCGAGGTGGGGAGGACCGAGCGGCACGTCATCGATCATGTGAAGAAACGCCTGCACGTCAGTCGCGACCTCCGCCGCGAACTCGAGGAGAACATCACGTTCGGCCAGCGCCTGGCCGACCACGTGGCGGCCATCGGCGGTTCGTGGACGTTCATCCTGATCTTCCTCTCTCTGATGGTTGCTTGGATTGTGCTGAACACCGTCCTCCTCGCGCGCATGGGCACGCCGTTCGACCCGTATCCCTACATTTTCCTCAACCTCATCCTGTCCATGGTGGCGGCCATGCAGGCTCCGGTCATCATGATGTCGCAGAACCGCCACGCCGCCAAAGACCGGCGCGCGGCCGAGCACGACTACGAGGTCAATCTGAAGTCCGAGTTGGAGATCCTCGGGTTACACGCCAAGGTCGATACCCTGCGCGAGCAGCAATGGCTGGAGCTGGTCGAGATGCAGAAACAGCAAATCCAACTGCTCACCAAACTGCTCGAGGCGCGGCAGCAGGCCTGAGTGCCCGTCAGCGTTGATGAGTGCTTCACCCGGAATGAGCCCGATCTTGTCGGATTTTTAACGCGAAGACACAAAGGACAGAGAAGGTCACGAAGGGCTCGATGGCATACTTGGCCTTTTTTGCGCTTTTTGCGTTGAAACGGTTCGAGCCCAATCTTTCGGATTTCTTAACCACTGATGAAATCCGCCAATGGGCGGATTCTCTGGGAGCGGCTTCTCGCCAATGGCTCCAGCGATCAAGCGGAGGGGCGGCTGATGCCGCCGAGGTTCGGATTCGTAATCGCGAGTGGGATTATCCCCGCGTCAGCCAGTGGCGGTCGTGGCGGGCGGCGTGGAGGACTGTAGCGACGACCACCGTTTGCGTCGCTTCATCCACGGTATAGACGACGCGGTAGGGAAAGCGGTCAGGATAACGCCAGCGGTTGTTTTTGACCGGATGGCGGCGGCAATTGAGGAGAGGGTTTTCCGCGATCGCGTCCCACACCCTGATGATTCCCTCCACAAAATCGGCACCCAGTCCCGTTTGACGGGCTTCATACCAAGCGGCGGCTTCGGCGACGTCCGCTTCCACTTCCGGACGAAACTCCACCCTCCACGTCATTTCGTGAAGCGGGAGCGCAGGCGCGCCTTCATCTCATCAAGCGGCACGGCAGAAGCGGGATCACGTTTGTGATCGGCGAGACGTGCTTCAATCAAGGCCTCGTCCTCAGCCAGCAGGGAGGGTTCGTCCAAATCCAGTGCGCGCCGAATTAAAACCTGACGCTCGGCGACAGTAAGCATGGGCAGCTCGGCCAAAACCTCGGTGAAGCTCATGGGGTAAAAGTAACTGCTGCGTGTTACCTGTCAGCTGTGAAGTTCAGCGGAGTAAAGCAGGCGGGGGAGGGGCTGGGCCACCCGCCTGCCGAGGTTTGGACTCAGGCTGCGGGGGCCGGCTGCTTCTTGCGGCTCAGGCCGCTCTTGCGCTCGTCTTTGCGGACGTAGCCCATGGCCTCGCAGAGCGAGCCGTTGGAGCCGCCTACTGACTTGTCGCCCTTCACGCCGTTCACGACATCGTTGGAGGCGTCGTTGAGCGCGGCCAGCGAAGCGGACAGGGTGTTGCGGGCCTCGGTCAGGGCGGCGTCGGCCGAGATCACCGCCGCGTCGGCATCGGTCACGGCGGTGCGGAGGGTTTCATACTGGGCGACGGTGAGATCGCCAAACGACTTGGTGGCGGCTGATTTCTTCCAAGCGCCGACGATCTTGTCGGCGCGACCAGTGACTGCGGGTGAGCTGAGTGGCATGATGATTTTCTTTCGATTTGGATTAATGTCCTCCCGGAAAAGCCCGAGGGAACGCCTCCTTATATCGCCAATCGCTTGCCGCGTCATATTGAAACACCGGCCGGGATTCCACAAGCTAACGCAGCCACTTGACATGAGTGTTTTCGATGGAAGTTGCTCATATTTGCTTTGTTGAGCGCCCGCTCCACAGTGTTGAGGCTCACTACAACGTCATTGAGTGGCCCTACAATGGTGCTGAGCTGGCGATCTGTTGGTGGCCGAGGGCTTCAGGGGTGAGCGACATGCGGGACGTGGAATGTTGTGAGGCTCGCAAACGATTAGCGCAACGCTGGTTTTGGGCGGGGCTCGAGTAGCCGTGAGCGCATTGCGGGATTATGCGTTGTCTGGTGAATCCAACGGTTTGAGGCTGAGTCGGTGATTTCAGAGATTTGCTCCCGCAGTCTCGTTTTCTAAACCGCATGCCCAAGCCGTTCACACCAGGCCGCCCGTATTGGTGGCAATGCCTCACGGTGCTCTCGCTCGACGCGCCGCTCGTCGCCGTGATGTGGCAGGCACTGTTTGCGCGCGTGCTGCGAGTTGATCTTCCCTGGTATCAGCCCCTGTTGCTGGGACTCGCCGTGTGGGTTGTTTATGTTGCCGATCGTTGGATCGAGGGCTGGCGGCTGTCACCCGAGATGGTGAAAACCCAGCGGCATCACTTCTACATATCGTGGCGCTGGCCGGTTTTCGGGCTTGGGGTCGTAGTCATTCTGGCCGCCCTCGGCATCGCCGCCGTCTGCCTGCCGGCGCGGGAATGGGCCGCCAGCGTGGTCTTGGCGGTGCCAACGGGAATCTACCTGTTGTCCCACCAGCTCCTGCATCGCCATCATCCTTGGCGCGTGCCCAAGGAATTCTGCATCGCCGCGATTTTTCCTCTCGGCACCGCGCTCGGTCCCGTTGCGGCCGCTCTTCCGGGGAAAATCAATTGGCATTTTATAGGGGAGGCTTTTGACGGACGATTGGCGGCTCTTTGGCTGCCGCTGGGACTTTTCGGGCTGCTCTGCCTGGCCAACCTAGCGCTTATCTCCGCTTGGGAAGCAGAGGTTGATGTGAGTCACGGGCAGACGTCCATCGCGCTGCAGTTTCCGCGCGGCGTGCCGCTGATCCATGGGCTGCCGTGGTTGCTGCTGGCGACGGGCCTCGCCGTTGCCTTGGGGAACGGTGGCGTTGAGCGGATAGCCGGACTTTGCGTGGCAGCGAGCGCCGCGCTGCTCGTTGCCCTCGACCATCTCGAACCCCGGATCGGACGACAGGCCGCCCGCGCTTTGGTGGATCTCGCGCTGCTTACGCCCGCCGTGGCGTTGCTCTTCGCATGACCTCGCGCGAAAAAACATTCGACCGGCTTGCGCGCCCTTACCGCATGCTGGAGTGGATCGCCTTTGGTCCTTTGCTGGAAAACGCCCGGTTCCGCCATCTCGACCAGCTGCGCGACTGCAAACGCATCCTGCTGCTCGGAGATGGCGACGGCCGTGTGCTTGCCCGTGTCCTGGAGATCGCACCCGATGCACTTATTGACTCTCTCGATCTGAGCGAAGGCATGCTGGTTCGCGCCTCAAGGCGACTGTCGGCGGAGGACCGTGCGCGTGTGCGTTTTCATCATAAGGACGCCCTTACCGAGGACTATCCCGCCGCAACCTATGATGCGGTCGTCACGTTTTTCTTTCTTGATTGCTTCACGGACGCTCAAGTCGCGGCGCTGATCGCGCGCATCAAGCCGGCACTGATTCCGGGCGCGAAGTGGCTCTTTGCCGATTTCGCCGAACCTGAGCGCGGCTGGAGGCGTTGGCGTGCGAAAGGGTGGTTATGGGTGATGTATCTGTTTTTCCAGTGGCAGACCGGGTTTGCCGCTCGGCGACTTCCCGACTCTGAGGGGAGTTTGCTTCAGGCGGGATTTGAGCGGTTGGAAACAACCCTGTTCCAACATGGGTTTGTTCGCAGTGCGGTTTTCCGCGCCTCTCCCGCTTGTCTTACGGCAGACAGAGATTGAGCATGGAGTGCCATGACGCTTTCCACACACACCAAAAAGCAATTGGGCTATGCGCAGGGCTATTTTGAATTGGGGATGCTGAAGCAGGCGGCAGAGTCCCTCTCGCAGATCGCCAAGGCGGAGCGAGCGGCGTCTCCCGTCTTGGTGGTGTCGCTGGCGGTGCATACTGAGCGAGGTGATTGGGCCAAGGCGGCGGGGATCGGAGCGATCCTGTGCGAGCGCGAGCCGGGTGAGGCCTGGCATTGGATTCAGTGGGCATATGCAGTGCGACGGAGTGAGTCGCTGGCGGCGGCCAAGGAAATCTTGATGCGCGGGGTGGCGCTGCATCCGCGGGAGGCGATCTTTCACTTCAACCTCGCGTGCTACGAGGCGCAGCTCGGTCGGCTAGACGATGCGCGGGTGTTGCTGGAGACAGCGTGCGCGCTCGACGAGAGCTACATTGAGTTGGGCAAGACGGACGAGGATCTCGCGCCGCTGAGGAAGTAGCGATTAGACGGAGGGGACGGGTCACGCGGAGGCGCGGAGAACGCGGAGGAAGGACACTGAAGCGTTCAGGATATTTCTCTCCTCCGCGTTCTCCGCGCCTCCGCGTGAGCTCAGGCAGTCGGGAATTGAAGGGCGGTGATAACACCTGGATGAGTGACCACCAGTGAAAAGGAGTGTTAACCCGGATCAGGGTTTGTTAGAAGGAGCGATGCCTCTTTATCGGTTTCTGGTTTGTTTCGCGGTGCTTGGCTTTGGCGTTGGCTTCGCGTGCGGGCAGGAGGTCGTGAACAAAAACTTCGACGGCTTTCTCGACGGACCGGGGCAATTCACGGATATCCCCGGGCATGGTCGCGGGTGGCAGGTCACCAACGACTCTGTGCAGAAATCGGCGATCCGTTCGCTGCCGCTGCCGATCAAGGCCCTCTGCGGACGTCCGATCTTGGTGAACGCCGACATCCTGGCCGATCAGGTTTCCGCAAAGCCGCTCCTGTGGAATGGGATCAAGCTCATGGCGCACATCGAATACCCCGGCGGCGAGGAGTGGCCGCAGGCCGACATCCCGGTGGGGACGTATGACTGGCGGCACACGTTTGTCCGCTTTCAGATTCCCGACAACGCGACGGCCGTCACGTTGATCCTCGGCCTGGAGAAGGTCACGGGCACGGTGAAGTTCTCCGGGCTTACCGTCACGCTGGAGGACAAGTTCGTGCAGGCGCCGCCGGCTCCGGCGGGACAACCATTTTTCAAGGGGCACGACCTGCCGCGACTGCGCGGCGCGATGGTGCCGACCACGATGTCGGAGGCGGACCTCGACCACTTCACGGAACAGTGGAACGGAAATCTCATCCGCTGGCAGCTCGTGCGCTTCTACGCGAAGGGCGACGAGGTGGGTTTCGCCGGGTATGATCAGTGGCTCGACGGTCTGCTGGCACAGACCGACATCGTCGTCGCGTGGGCGGCCAAGCGGCGCATCAAGGTCGTGCTCGATCTGCATTCACCGCCGGGCGGCAAGTTCCTCGAGGGCGGCTACGTGGGGGCCAACGGCGGCTTGTTCACCGATCCGAAGGCACAAGAGCATTTCATCGAGGTGTGGCGGAAGATGGCGAAGCGTTATCGGGGCAACGCCACGATATGGGGTTTTGATTTGGTGAACGAGCCGGTGGACGACGGCACCGCGCCGGGTTGCCTGAACTGGCAGGCGCTGGCGCTCGCGGCGGGCAGGGCGGTGCGTGAGATCGATCCGCAGCGCACGCTGATCATCGAGCCGCCGAAATGGGGCGGGGCGGGCGGGTTCACGTATTTCAATCCGCTGCCGCTGGAGCGCGTGGTTTACAGTTTCCACATGTATGAGCCGATCCGGTTCACGCATCAGAAGGTGTTTCACCCTGACGATAGCGCGGTGGCCTATCCGGGTGTGATCGACGGGCAGGAATGGAATCAGGCGGCGTTGGTGAAGGCGATGCAGTCGGCGATCGATTTCGCGTCTCGCTATCGGGTTCACCTGTATGTCGGTGAGTTTTCCGCGATCCGTTGGGCGCCAGGCGCGGAGAAATACTTGGCCGACGTGACTGATATTTTTGAGGAGCACGGCTGGGACTGGTCGTATCACGCCTACCGCGAGTGGCCGGGCTGGAATCTGGAATACGGCACGGACCAGAAAGACACCAAGCCTGTCGAGACTCCCACCGTGCGTTTCGAGGTGATGGAAAAGTGGTGGCGGCAGAACGTGAAGGTCGGCGCGGGGCGGTGAGACGGAGAACGGTTTTTTTAACCACTGATGGAATCACCCAATGGGGCGATTCTCTGGGGGCGGCTTCCCGCCAATGGCTCCAGCGATTAAGCGGAGGGGCGGTTGATACCGCCGGGATTTGGTGCCGGGCATCTGTGCCCATCTGCGTAGTCTGTGGTGAAACTAGTTCGCTTTGTTTTGAGCTCATTCCGAGGCGATGGGCCGCCGATCTATGCCCACGTCGGCGAGTTTAGAAAGGAACCTGTTTCCAGAAAGAGTATGGTCAGACGAATCGCTTGCGTATTCCGCATGAGGAACGGGTGCGTGGCGTGAACGACGGCCTGCTCGGTCATGCCGGCGACCTTGGTTCGCTCGACGGACACCTTGCCGTCGTCCTTGCCGGAAATCATGAGGCTGTTGATCCAGTTGATGGACCGGTCTCCGGCGATCACGCCGAGCGGGAAGCTCACCGGCCCCAGTTTGGCGGGCGTGTCGGTGGTCGCCGTGCCGAGTTCACCCCCAGCAGGTCCGTTGATGGCGCGGAACAACGGAAGACTGCGGAGGTGGTCGACGACTTCACTGCCTTGATTGGGCGGGCCAAGCATGACCACCCGACCGAGCCGAGGATCGGCGTGGCGGGAGAAATAGCTGCGCACCAAAATGCCGCCCATGGAGTGCGTCACGAAGTGGATTTGAGTGCAGCCGGCAAGGGCCGGGGAAGAGAGGGCTTTTGCCAAGGTGTCGTCGGCCAGTTTTTCAGTCGATGCGGTGCGCGAGGGGTAATCAATGTTGAGCACGGTGTAGCCGGCGGATTGCAGGGCCGCTGCCATTTTGGACATGCTCGCGCTGGTCCGGCACATGCCATGGAGAAGAATCACGCCTTCGGTTGCATGCATGGTGCAGGGAAGAAGCAGTAGGGTAAAAACGGTGAAGATCGCGCGCATGGATGTCATTATGGTGACGCTCAACCCGAGCCGATGAGCCAGCCGGCGGCGAAGACGAGGAGGCCGCCGACCACGATCTGGAACACGGCGGAGAGCAGCGGGGTGTCCATGTAGCGCTTTCTCACCCATGCGATCACGCCCAGCTCCACCACGACCACGATGGTGGCGAGCGTCGTCGCGAGGTGAAAATCTTTCAACAGGTAGGGCAGGGTGTGGCCGAGGCCGCCGAGCATTGTCATGAGGCCGCAGACGACGCCGCGAATCCATGGCGTGCCGCGTCCGCTGAGCTTGCCGTCGTCCGACAACGCCTCGGCGAAGCCCATGCTGATGCCTGCGCCGACCGACGCGGCGAGGCCGACTTTGAACGTGTCGAGGGTGTTGCCGGTGGCGAAGGCGGCGGCGAAGAGCGGGGCGAGCGTCGAGACGGAGCCGTCCATGAGTCCGGCGAGTCCGGGTTGAACGAAGCGCAGGACGAAGAGGCGTTTCGCGGCGAGGTGTTCTTCGTGGAGTTTGCCGTCGGCGCTTTGCTCGCTATCGATTTTTTCGGCGGTGTGCTCGTGTTTCTGTTCCTCCTGGGCGAGGTCGTTGAGGAGCTGGCGGATACCGGCGTCGGTCGTGCGCTGGGCGGCCTGTTCGTAGAAGCGGCGCGCCTCGATCTCCATGAGGGCGGCCTCGCCGCGGGCGAGTTCGGGGCGGAGGGTGGTGACGGTCCAGGAGGGGCGGCGCTTGAGGAAGCCCTTCACGTCCTGGCGGCGGATGAGCGGGATGTGCTGGCCGAAGCGTTGCTGGTAGAGCGCGGTGAGCCGGTGACGGTGGCCGTCTTCCTCGGCGGCCATGGTGGTGAACAGCTCGGTCGAGGCGGGGAAGTTTGCGCGGAGGGCTTCGGCGAAGTCGCGGTAGATGCGGCTGTCTTCTTCTTCGGCGGTGATGGCCAGCGCCAGAATCTGAGCCTCGGTGAGATCGCGGAAGTGCATGATGCCGTCACCATGGCAAACTGTCGGTGCTCTGTGAATTGATTAATGTTCAGAAGCATCAGGCGATACACCGAGACAATAGCCTTGTTGCCTTCGGTGCAGATGGGTAGCCCTCACGCATGACGCCGACGCGCCAGGGTTCATTCCATATTTTCCGCTTCAAAGGCATCGATGTGTATCTGCATTGGTCCTGGTTTCTCGTCGCGGTCTATCAGATATCGATGCGCGGCACTTCGTATTCGTCGCCCGCCTGGAAGGTGCTGGAATATCTGGGGCTCTTCCTGATCGTGCTCATGCACGAGTTTGGTCACGCACTGGCCTGTCGGCAGGTGGGCGGAACCGCCGACCAGATCGTGCTGTGGCCGCTTGGTGGCGTTGCCTATGTCAACGCGCCGCAGCGCCCCGGCGCCACGCTTTGGAGCATCGCGGCGGGACCGCTGGTCAACGTCGCCCTCATGCCTATATTCTTGGGGCTGATCGTCATCGGCCACACCTACGGCTGGAAACAAAGCCATCACGATCTCTACCTGTTTTTAGGCATGATGGCGTTCATCAACAAATGGCTGCTCATCTTTAATATCATGCCCGTTTACCCACTCGACGGCGGGCAGATCCTGCGCTCGCTGCTGTGGTATCCGCTGGGCCGGGCAAACAGCCTGCTGGTCGCGACCATCGTGGGCTTCCTCGGCGGCGCCGGATTCATCTGGCTGCTGTTGAGCGATACGGAGGGCTCGAATCCCACCGATTTTATTTGGCCGCTGGCGCTGGTCGGCTTCCTCCTGATGAACTGCTGGGCGGGTTTCAAGCAGGCGCGCGCGTTGCAAAAAATCGCCAAGCTCCCGCGCCACGCTGATTTCAGCTGCCCTTCGTGCAAGGCCTCGCCGCCCGCCGGCCAGTATTGGGGCTGCGGGCAGTGCGGGAAGCCGTTCGACATCTTTACCGCCGGCGGCACGTGTCCGCATTGCGGCGCGGCGCATGACATGGCAACGTGCGTGGACTGCGGCAGTCGCAACGCCCTTGCCGCTTGGAAACACCCTGAGCTTTGACTCCGCCTTGTTTTCCCTTCAATCCATGCGCACCGTGCTTTTAATGAGACTCGCGAAACTTCTGGGACTTGGTTTGGCCGCCGTCGCCTTGATGGGGCTCGAGGGATGCGCTTCGAAGTCGGGTAAGTCCACCTATCAGGTCCAGGAAACCGGAAGTGCGCCCCGTTCGTTTCGGCCGCTCAGCGTTAAGAATTCCTGCTTCGTTGAAGCCGTTCATTTTTGCGATTTCTACGGAGCGCGGCAGGTGGGCGGCGCCAATGGCTGGGCGAAGGTGTTGGAGTGGGGCGACCGGCAAAACGATTTCACGGTCCGCGGCGGGCACGCCGTCGCAGTCTACCAGTTAAAAAGCGAACTCTGGGTCTACGACATCAACAACGGCTTCCTCTCTCTCTCGCCAACGCCGGACAAGAAACTCGATCTGACCCTCGTCACTCCGCAGATATTCAAGCGTTACCCGGGCATGACTCCAGCGCGCGTGCGCTATGTGGACGAGCTGCCGCAGTCTCCGGAGGCAAACGCGCCCGTTTACAGCATCAAGGCCGCGACGACCCAGGAGCTGCACGATGCGCTGAAGGTGGCGATAGAGCTGGGCCGGTTCCGCCAAGTTCGGGTGGTCGAATTCATCGCCCCGGTTGATTCGTATCTGCGGCCGTGTGCGGTCACGATCTTCCGGTATGGTCGCAATGTGTGCCTTTACTCGCCCTCGTCCGGCACCCGTCAGGTGGAAGCGCCGCTGGCTTCAATCGACAATCTGGCCCAGATGCAGTTGTTCGTGAAATCAGTGTTCCCGGATGCGCAGGATGTGAAGTGGTTCCAGCCGGCCAAGACCGTGGTCCTTCACTGAGGGCGCGTCATGTCCGCACCGCTTCCGGTCATCGCGCATGTGGATGCCGATGCGTTCTTCGTATCGGTCGAGCTGGCGCTGCGCCCCGAGCTGCGCGGTAAAAAAGTCGCGGTGGGCGGACGCGAACGCGGCATCATTTCGTCGGCCAGCTACGAGGCGCGTGCGTGCGGCGTCTACACGCCCATGCCAACCACGCGGGCGTTGGCGGTTTGCCCCGACCTGATCCTGCTGCCGCACGAGGGCGACTACGGTGGGGTCTCGCGCAAGATGTTCGATCTTTGTGAAACGCTCACGCCCTACGTGCAGCGCAACTCTATCGACGAGGGTTATCTGGATTTAAAACCGTGCGGATTCAAATCCGCCGCCGACGTCGAGACGGCGGTTCGCGGTTTGCAGGCGCGCATTTGGGCGGAGTTGAAGATACCCGTCTCGATGGGCCTCGCGACCAACAAGCTCGTTGCGCAGATCGCCTCGAAGCTGCGCAAGCCGCGCGGCTTCGTGGTCGTGAATCCGGGAGACGAGGCGGCGTTTCTCGCGCCGCTCGACATCGGCAAGCTTCCCGGCGTCGGCACGAAGACGGAAACAACGTTGCAGACGCAGGGAATCTGGAAAATCCGCGATCTCTTCACGCGCACCGATCGACAGCTGGAGACGTTGCTGGGGCGCGACTGGGCGACGTTTCTCGCGATGGCGCGTGGCGAGGATGACCGGTCGGTCGACACGGAGCACGAGGATGCCAAGAGCTACTCGCAGCAGGAAACCTTTGCGAAGGACGTCGGTGAT
>Ga0123337_10004129_pt1 | contig 14951 bp, 10 predicted proteins | sample frozenSSSSmetaG_FD_89792 | JGI IMG/M metagenome (GOLD analysis project Ga0123337, IMG submission 89792) | Glacier valley bacterial and archeal communities from Borup Fiord, Nunavut, Canada, to study Microbial Dark Matter (Phase II) -... | ecosystem: Environmental > Aquatic > Freshwater > Ice >... | reverse complement strand
CGTATGCATATTTCTTTCCCATTGCAATTGAGTTTGGCCTTGAACCACCCACAACCTCAATATCATCAATCCATTCACCTAATAAATATCCGGTTTTGAGTTTTTTAATGGTTTTGTTTTTTGCTAAGTCAATAACAAATACACTCATTGCTTCATCTGAATTCGCATCTCCTAAACCGGGAATCTTTTTTCCGTCAATTATTGTTCCTTCAATTGATTCTTTTGTGTTATTTGGGAATGGATGCCAATTGATCATTTGCTTATTAATATTTTCCGGATTTGTCCCTTCTACCAGTGGATAGGAATACATCCCTACATTAGCAACTAATGCTGTTTTGAAATCTGGTGATAGCGCTAATCCAAAAGGTTGTCTTCCGGTAGGGATCGATGCAGTAATTTTCTTACTTTTTACATCTATTCGAACTAACCTGAAATTTCCACGGTCAAGTACTAATAATTCTTCCTTATCCTGATTGAAAACTAAATCACTTGTAAAACTATCTTCGTAAATGGTATTTCCAAGTATACCATTTAAATCAATTTTGTCTATAATCTTAAAATTTCTATAATCATAAACTATAATTGTTCCTTCATCACCACCGCTTAGATACACATGGTTTAAGTCTGGATGAAATGCAACACCTAAAAAGGAGCCCTTCTTTAATGGGGCTTCATATTTATTTTCATAATCAGGAATTCGCGTCGAACGCATATCTGATAAATTTATTATGCTCATCACTCCATTGTGTAAAGCAATTGCAGTTTTCCCGTCAGGTGATATTCTGAGTCCAAAAGGGTCATGAGTAATTTTAATTGTTTGACCGGCCGGGCTTACATATCGGCCACTTGGCAATACTGATTTCTTATCCGGGTTTATTGAAGCATATTCTCTTAGTCCCGGAACTGAGAGATAATAATCTGCCTTTTCTTGTGATTTTAGTTCGACAATTCCATTGAAATAGCATAGTATAAAAAGTAATAGTCCGGTTTGATAATTTTTCATTTCTTAAATTTTTAACATAGGTATGATTCTAAACTAAAGTAGATATATCTATGCTGTTAAGTAATTATGAACATTTGGAAACCTTATTTTTCCACGGCCCCTGTAAATTAATTTAAGGTCAATAAGGCGTTAGGTATTTATTAAAATAAAGTTTACTTAAGGGTTATTTAGCGATTTTATAAAGTCTTTTAGTCATGAAAATAAAATGATTTGTTAATGTAAAAATTATGTTGTCTGATAAACTTTGAGTCGAACTAATTCAAACTAAAACAACTAAACAAATGAAACAGAATTCAATGATTTTTATTAAAAAATTCATTCTTCTGGCAATGATTTTAATTTTTTGTGACCAATCCAATGTATTTGCACAAAATCAACTAAAAGGCATTGTCAGAGATTCAAACAAACAAAGTTTACCTGGAGTAAGTGTGAAGATTAAAGGGACCAACACAGGCGTTGTTACTGATGCTGAAGGCTCTTTCACACTCAGATCAGACCTGAGACAAGGAACATTAGTTTTTTCTTACATCGGGTTTTTGACACAAGAAATTGCGATTGACGGAAGATCGAATTATGAAATTTCCTTAATCGAAGATGCTACCGCATTGAATGAAGTAGTGGTTACCGCCTTAGGTATCAAGAAAGATATCCGGCGCCTTGGTGTGGCTATTCAAACTGTGGATGGAGCTTCCTTAATCAAAGCAAGAGAGCCAAACGCAGTAAATGCATTGGTAGGAAAGGTAGCTGGTTTGACCATTGGAAATCAACCGGAATTATTGAGACGTCCAAATATTTCTCTAAGAGGTAATCGCGACGTTTTGTTTGTTGTAGATGGGGTGCCTATTAATTCCGATACCTGGAATGTTAGTGCTGATGACATTGAGAGTTATTCAGTATTAAAGGGAGCATCAGCAGCAGCGCTTTATGGCTCAAGAGGTAAGAACGGAGCTATTTTAATTTCAACCAAAAAAGGTTCTAAAGATAAACGTGGATTTCAGGTTGATTTTAATACCTCAAACATGGTGGATAACGGATTCTATGCTATACCAATTACACAGGATGAATATGGTCCTGGTGATCATGGAAAATATGCATTTGGTGATGGCCGTGGTGGAGGATTAAACGACGGTGATTATGATGGTGGATGGGGCCCTAAATTTGAAGGACAATTAATTCCTCAGTATGACTCACCGGTAGACCCTATCACGGGAGTTAGAAAAGGAACACCATGGCTAGCCAGAGGAAAAGATAATCTCAAAAGATTTTTAGATCCGGGATTTCTTTCTACAAACAATATTTCAATTTCTTCAACTGGTGAGAAATATAATCTGAGATTTTCAGGCTCACATATTTATCAAAAAGGTATTGTTCCAAATACCAAATTAAATATGACAAATTTTAATATTACGACTGATTATGCATTTTCTAAAAAATTAAAATTTGAAAGTAGTTTACAATACAATCGTCAGTATACTCCGAATATTCCGGATATAAATTATGGTCCTAACTCCATTATTTACAACATGACCCTATGGGCTGGAGCAGATTGGGATGTGGATGACATGAAAAATTACTGGCAGGAAGGTAAGGAGGGAATTCAGCAGATATATGCTGAATATCAGCGATATAATAATCCTTATTTCATGAGCTACGAATGGTTAAGAGGTCATAACAAATCAGATGTGATTGGTCAGGCTGCAATGACCTATGAGTTTACTCCATTTTTAAATTTAATGTTACGTACACAGGTAACAACCTGGGATTTAATGAGGAATGAGAAAATGCCATATAGTGCCGGTTCATATGGTAGAGACGAAAGAAGGGGGGACTACAGAGAAGACCGACGTAGTTTATTTGAAAACAATACAGATTTGTTGGTACGTTTTGATAAGGATCTTGTAAAAGATTTGAACGCGAAAATCTGGACCGGGGCTAACATTCGGACTTTCAATTATAATTCTCAATTTGGAACAACTGATTACTTAAATGTTCCGGGATTATACAACTTTTCTAATTCAGCAAACCCTGTAAAAATTTACAATTTTGATTCTAAAATGAGGGTGGTTTCTGCGTATTACTCAGCAGATTTTACTTATAAAGATTGGTTAACAGTTTCAACTACTGGTAGAGTAGATAAATTGTCAACATTGCCACAAGGTAACAATACATTTTTCTATCCTTCAGTAGCATTATCTACTGTAGTTTCTGATTATGTGAAGTTTCCATCAATTGTTTCCTTTTTTAAGTTGAGAGGATCATTTGCCAATGTTAAAGACGGCTTAACTCAATCAACCATTGGTACAACACCTGCAGATAGTTATCCATTAGGCTATGGTGATCAGTATTTTTCACCATACGATGGACCAACATATCAAAATTCAGCATTTTACAGTACTCCATTTACTTATAACAACCAACCTGCAGCAAGATACACGAATGTGCTGAGTAATCCGGAATTACAACCAAGCACTACTTCGCAGATTGAAATAGGTGGTGATTTGAGAGTTCTTAAGAACAGAATTGGTTTAGACTTCACTTATTTCAAATCAGATGAGGGACCACGTATTTTCAACTTGCCTATTTCAACAACCACAGGCTATTCATCTACATTGGTCAATGGTATTAAAACTGAAAAAACCGGATTTGAAATTGCATTAAATGCTTCTCCTTTCAAAAGTTCAAATGGATTGTCATGGGATATTACTGCCAATTATTCTACATTCAAAGAGACTTTAAGTGAAATTTTTCCTGGTGTAACTAACTTGAATACCTTTTTCAAGGTCGGGGATCGCTTAGATAAGTTTTATGGAAGAGCATTTGTAAGAAATCCGAATGGAGAAATTATTAATGATGCATCTGGCCGACCTGTTTATAACCCTGTAAATCAATTTTTGGGACATATAAATCCTGATTTTGTACTGGGTATCAATAACAGATTATCCTACAAGAATGTTTCATTGGGATTTCAGTTTGATGGAAGATTCGGAGGGGTAATATCTAATTATGTTCAAAGACAGACTTACAGAGGTGGCCGTCATATTGGTACTGTGACAGGTGAGATGGGCGCAGCCAGATACCAGGATTATCTTGGTGTTAAAGCATATGTGGGAGAAGGGGTTCAAATTTCAAATACTGCTGCTATTAAATATGATGTTAATGGAGTGGTGACTAATTTTTCTGAGTTAACATACAAGACTAACGATACCAAACAGTTTGTGCAGGATTATGTAAGCCGCTACTACAACTCTGATGAAGGTAACTTAATGAACAGGACCTTTGGAATGTTAAGAGAAGTGGTGGTCGGTTATAACTTTCCAACAAGATTATTTAATAACAAGGTGCAAACGTTTAGTGTCTCTCTGGTTGGAAGAAATCTGTTGTATTTCGCTGAGAAAAAAGATATCGACTTGAATCAATACATAGGTGATGGAGGTTCAGGATTACAGACACCATCTACCAGAAGATATGGCTTAAATCTTAATATCACATTCTAATTTTAAAAATATCATGAAAAGTTTAAAGTATAGTTTAATTCTAATGCTTGTAATGAGCTTCATGGGTTGTGAAAAAACTTTTGAAGAATTAGAAGTGGATTCTAACCGGCCTGTAAGCGTTCCGGCATCATTGGTGTTGCAGTCGGTTCAATATGACATGTACAATAATACTGGTAGGGCATTTAGTGCAGAAATGCGCTGGAATCAATTCTATTGTTCCAACTATAATTATTATGCAACAAATGAATATACCTGGTCAGAAGTTACAAATCACTTTTTTACCTTAAAAAATGTGATTAAAATGGAAGAGGAGGCTCGAAAGGCTGGTTTGGATGCTGTAAATCCTTATTCTGCACTTGCTAAATTTTACAAGGCTTTCTTCTATGATCAAATGTCAAAGCGTGTAGGCGACTTGCCATTGTCTGAAGGTTTGCAAGGTATAACTGTTCTTAGTCCGAAGTATGATAGCCAAAAGCAGGTATATATCCAGATTTTAAAATGGCTTGAAGAGTCAAATTCTGATTTAGGTGCATTGATTACAAAAGGAAATCAAACACTAGCAGGTGATATTTATTTTGGAGGTGATTTAAGAAAGTGGCAAAAGGCTGTCAATGCATTTCAGTTGCGAATACTAATTGAATTGAGTAAAAAAGAAACAGATGCTGATCTGGCGATTAAAACAAAATTTGCTGCAATTGTTACCAATCCTACTAAATATCCATTGATGACAAATTTGGGCGAAAGTCTTCAGTTTGTTTCAAATCAATACAATAAGTATCCATCCAATCCAGACAATTTTGGTTTTGATGCTACCCGTCAAAATATGTCAAGAGCTTATGTTGAAAGGTTAACGGAACGTAATGATCCAAGAGTAATGGTAACATGCGAACCAGCGGGATCTCAACTTAAGGCTGGAAAATTAGCTTCTGACTTTTCAAGTTATGTAGGTGCAAGTTCAGGAGAGGATTTAGCAGATATGTCTTCCAAAGCAGGGATTAACAATGGTGCAGATTTTGCTCCTGGACAATATTCATTTCAAAACAGAAGAAGGTATTATACGAACTATGTTGGAGAGCCTACATTTTTAGTTTCCTATCCTGAAATGTGTTTCAATATTGCGGAAGGTATGCACAGAGCATGGGCAAGTGGTAGTGCTTCACAATGGTATGAAAACGGTATCAAAGCTTCAATGGATTTTTATGGTATCAAGAACGGTGCTAATACCATGACCTATTCCCGGAATGGAAGTAAAGAAGCTACAGATTCAAGAACGTTTAATATTGACTTTAATCTAACAACTTATTTAGCTCAGGCAAATGTAAAATATGAAGCCGGCAATATTGGTTTAGAGAAAATCCTGACTCAGAAATATCTTGCTTTCTTCATGAATTCGGGAATGGAGGCATACTTCAATTGGAGGAGAACAGGATATCCTGCATTTTATACCGGAGTAGGTAATGGAAATTCGAACAGAATTGCTCTGAGATGGATTTATCCACTTACAGAACGCACAAGTAATGCAACTAATTACAAAGCTGCAATTGATGCTCAGTTTGCAGGAAAAGATGATATCAATGATCAAATTTGGTTAGTAAAATAGCAAGTGCTTAGTAAGAACTAAAAAACGGAACATTTTATTCCGTTTTTTAGTTTATGTGGTTTTAATGATTGCTTAACGTTTAATTTTTTATTCGTGTTCTATGAATGTTTAGTGACGTTCAATCATAAAATAGTATACCAGAAACAAATTTTCAATTCTCTTTATCCCATAAAATCTTTAGTGTGTTTAATTCTTAGAGAAAAAAATCAATGAATGAGTAATTCTATTTATGCCAGGTTCGAAATTTCCGGAAAGAAATTGGAATTAATTGAGGAAGATTTACCTGAATTAAAGGAAGGGGAGATTTTAGTAAAAAATACTTTCACAACACTTTGCCGAAGCGACTTATACACCTATAGCGGAGTCAGGAAAGAGAAATCCCCGACTATTCTTGGGCATGAAGTCACCGGGTATGTTGTAGCCTTTGGCCCCAATTATCAAAAGTTTGACTATAGGGGTGAAAAACTAAAAATAGGAGACCGAATCACCTGGGCAATTTTTGCCAGTAATCCCGATGATCCAAATTCAAAAAGAGGATATCCACAAAAAGCAAAAGATATTTTTAAGTACGGACATGAACAAATAACTGAGAAAAGTAATTTTCATGGTGGCCTATCTCAGTTTACTATAATAAGAAGGTATACTCCTCTTGTGATCCTAAAAGATATGGTCTCATATCAGGTTGCCGCCTTGATTAATTGTTCAGTTTCAACCATGGCCGCGGCTATCCGATTGGCTGGCGATTTGAGAAATAAGCATGTTCTGATTAGTGGAGCGGGAATGTTGGGAATTGTTGGGAGTGCGATGGCATCTATTTCAAGTGCTGCATCAGTTTCTACATTGGATATAAATAATGAAAGGCTAGCTATTTCGAAATCATTCGGGTCAAAATACACAGCTACTAACATTAGTGATTTTAATAAAAAGTTTGACATTATTATCGAAACAAGTGGTGTTCCGGAGGTGATGACTGGTTCGCTTCAACATTTGGAAATTGGTGGAATAGCAGTATGGTTAGGAGCTGTTTTTCCACAATCAGATCTAAAAATTAATGCAGAGTTTATAGTAAGAAATCTAATTACCATCAAAGGTTTGCATAATTACAATGATTTTGATTTAGTATCAGCGGTTGATTTTATTGAGCGAAATTATAGTGTTTTCGATTTTGAAAAGCTCATAGTAGGCGAATTTAATTTACAATCTGTTAATGAGGCTTTTGAGTATGCAATTGATCAAAATCCATATAGGGTGGGAATTGTAATAGCTTGATAATTTTCGTTCGCTTATTTCATGGTTTAATTTTAGGATGTTAATGAAAGCATTGCAAAGTAGGATTAGCAAAGAAGATTTTAATTTTTTATTAACTGCATCTTCTGCTGCATTTATTACCTATCTGAGCATGTATGCTTTTAGAAAGCCTTTTACTGCAGCAACTTTTGATCAATTATCTCTTTGGGGTATTAATTATAAAATTTTATTAATTATCTCACAGTTGTTGGGGTATACTATTTCCAAGTATATCGGCATAAAACTAATTGCTGAATTAATGCCTGAAAAAAGAACAAAGACATTGATTTACCTGATGTTATTTGCCTGGATTTCTCTGTTCTTTTTTGCTATAACACCTGTTCCATATAATTTCCCCTTTATGTTTTTAAATGGACTGCCATTAGGGATGATCTGGGGGGTGGTTTTTAGTTATCTTGAAGGTAGAAGATTTACTGAACTTCTGGGTGCTGCAATGGCTTCGAGTTTCATTGTTGCTTCCGGCCTGGTCAAAGGTGTTGGCAGATACACAATCGATCAATGGTCGGTCCCGGAAGTTTGGATGCCATTTTTAACCGGATTTATTTTTTTGCCGGCACTTATTTTCGGAGCTAAACTTTTACACAAATTGCCTCCCCCAAACAAGGAGGATATCCTGCTACGAACAGAAAGAGTCCCTATGAATTTTTCAGACAGGAAATTGTTTTTTCGGCGCTTCGTACCTGGCATCATTTTTTCTGTACTGATTTATGTAGGTCTGACGATTTTCAGAGACCTGAGAGATAATTTTGCAATTGAGTTTTGGACCGGCTATGGTTACTCAAATACTCCTGCCTTATTAATTTTTTCTGAAATTCCGATCGCAATAGTGGTGTTAATAATTATTGCTTTAATGATTTTTATCAAAGACAATAAGTTCGCATTTTTCATGAACCTTGTGGTCAACTTATTTAGCGGGATATTTTTATTAATAATTACAGTGTTGTTAATTCTCAATAAATTTGACCCGGTTTACTGGATGGTTTTGTCGGGATTTGCAATGTATCTACCCTATATTATTTTTCATACAGTATATTTTGAGCGTTGGATAGCTTATTTTAAAATCAAAAGTAATATTGGTTTTTTGATGTATATTTCTGATGCTGCAGGCTATCTGGGCAGTACATTTATTTTACTGTTTAAAAATTTTAATACCTATCAAATTTCCTGGATTGATTTCTTCAAAATAAGTGGATTAGCAACCTCAATATTGATAATAATATTATCGTTTTTAACTTTCTTTTATTTTAAAAAGCAACATTTAAAATATCAGATTTTATAAAATTGTCTAATGAGCAATAAATCAGCAATAGTAGTTGGAGCAGGAATTCTTGGCCTTGCGACAGCTAGAGCCCTGGCTACAAAAGGGTATAAAGTTAAAGTAATTGAACGGTCTCAATTCTCAATCGGAGCATCCATCAGAAATTTTGGGATGCTTTGGCCAATTGGTCAGCCTGATGGGCAACTCTATGAAAGAGCGATCAGATCCAGAGAAATCTGGATTGAATATTTAAATGCAAGTTCTATTCCATATAATTCATGCGGAAGTTTACATCTGGCCTATTCTAATGAAGAGTGGGATGTCCTGGATGAGCTATCTAATGTTTTTTGGGAAATGGGAAGACCGGTAACACTTATCAATTCTGAACAAATCGCAAATAGATTTGACGGGATAAATAAGACTAATTTAAAAGGAGGTTTATTTAGTTCTGACGAAGTTATAATCGATCCCAGGGAGGGTATCCGTAATTTACCACATTATTTAGAGCAGAAATTTGGAGTTGAATTCTTATGGGGAACAGCAATTTCCAGAGTGTTGCCGGGATCTGCTTTTTCAGGTTCAACCAGATTTGATGCGGATTTAATTTTTATTTGTTCAGGAGCCGATTTCGAAGTTCTTTATCCGGAATTTTTTAAGCAACAGGAAATAACAAAATGCAAATTACAAATGATGCGTTTTGTCCCGGAAAAGCCTGCTTATAAAATAGGAACATCCATCTGTGGTGGCTTATCCCTGTTGCATTATAAAAGTTTCACTGTTTCAAAAGCTCTGGAAGTATTAAAAGTTAAATTACAGAATGAATTTCCTGAGCATATTAAATGGGGAATACATGTTATGGTTTCACAAAATATGCAGGGAGAACTTACTGTTGGAGACTCACACGAATATGGATTAGATTTTGACCCTTTTGACAAGCAATATATAAATCAATTGATTTTAGATTATTTAAAGAATTTGATACATATCGATAAGTGGAGATTAGTGGAATCCTGGAATGGAATGTATCCTAAAATGACCAACGGAAAAACAGATATGCATGTTGAGATTGAGAGTGGGGTTCATATTGTTAATGGAATAGGTGGAAACGGAATGACTTTATCATTTGGTTTTGCAGAAGAAATTGTAAATAAAATTTAATATTGATTATGTTAAATCCTATAACAAAGCAAATAATAGGCTTATTTGAAACCAAAGGTGATTCCATGTATGGTGGTGAAGCAGTTACCCAATTAGAACATGCTTTGCAGGCCGCAGATCTGGCAAAGCAAAATCAGGCTTCTGATACCTTGATAGCTGCTTCATTACTACATGATATTGGACATTTATTACATGACTTGCCAGAAATGGCAAGTGAGGATGGAATTGATGATATACATGAAGAATTGGCAGCCAGGTTTTTGAATGAATATTTCATCGAAGCAGTTGTTGAACCCGTGAAACTACATGTACAGGCAAAACGCTATCTCTGTGCAGTGGAACCCGGTTATTATGAATCTTTATCTCAACCTTCAAAAACTAGTTTAATGCTCCAGGGGGGAATAATGAATGATCAGGAGGTTCGTGATTTTCAAAGGAACCCATATTGTAATGATGCAATCGCATTGAGGAAATGGGATGATTTGGCAAAAATCCCAAATTTGGATTGTCCTGAATTGAATGAATATATTGCTTCAATTGAAAAATCATTAAAATAAGTTTTATGAAAATTAAAATGCTTGTGTTTGATATGGCAGGAACTACTGTTGATGAAGACAATGTTGTGTATAAAACCTTGCAAGAGGCAATAGTCAAACATTCAATTGCCGTTACCTTAGATGAAGTCTTAAAACATGGTGCCGGTAAGGAAAAATTACAGGCAATTGTGGATATACTGGAACAAACGAATAACCCCTCTAGTTCTGAAGTGGTGAAGCAGATTTATAATTATTTTATAGATAAGTTAACCATTAATTATAAAACCCTTGAAATTAAAGCATTGCCAAATGTTGAAAGAGTATTCAAGGAATTAATGGATAGGAAAATCAAGGTCGTACTAAACACGGGATATAATCGTGAAACAGCCGAATCTTTAATAGAGAAGTTAAGCTGGGAGCTTTCTGTAGATTATGATTTATTGGTTACCGCAAGTGATGTTAAACAAAACAGACCTCAGCCGGATATGATCTTATTAGCAATGTCAGAATTAAATATCAACGATCCTTCTGGGATTATCAAAGTAGGCGATTCTACCATTGATATTTTGGAAGGAAAAAATGCAAATTGTGGGTTGAATATTGGAATAACAACCGGGGCACAAACAAGGGACCAACTATCCGAAGCTAACCCTGATTATATCATTGATGATATCTATAGTATTATAGAAATTATAGATAATTTAAATTATAAGCTATAGGTGGTTATTTCATCAAAAGATTCATCTGCCTGTGGTTAAAAACTTAACGTAATTATTCCGTGTAGAATTATTTCTTAAAGTGCCTTACATAACAATTTGCTGTTGATGACTTAATATTCAGATAATAGGAGTTTTAGACATTTGTTTAGAAAATTTGAAAGAATTGAATCAAATCCACTCACTCCTGTCTGAACTTATTTTCAACATCCTTTTTATTCGCTTTTCTAAAATTGCTTCCATTTTTAGACATTAGAATGAAGAAAGGAAAAAGACAAGTTGACATAATCGTGATATCAGATGTACACCTGGGTACTTATGGTTGCAGGGCTAAGGAGCTTTTGCATTATCTGAAATCAGTTAAGCCTAAAATTGTTGTCCTGAATGGCGACATAATTGACATTTGGCAGTTCAGTAAAAGTTACTGGCCCAAATCACATATGAAAGTGATAAAGCATCTGATGAACTGGTTAAGTAAAGGTGTAAAGGTCTATTACGTAACCGGAAATCATGATGAGATGCTGAGAAAGTTTGAAGGATTTAAAATGGGCTCATTTCAGATCGTTAATAAACTTGTTCTTGAACTTGATAACAATGAAAAGGCCTGGATCTTTCATGGGGATGTTTTTGACGTTACCATGCAGCATTCTAAGTGGCTTGCAAAACTTGGGGCCTTTGGCTATGATTCTTTAATTATGATCAATAGCCTTGCGAACTGGATCTCTGAGCGGTTATTTAATAAAGGAAAACTCTCATTTTCAAAGAAACTGAAGAATAGTGTAAAGAGTGCGGTGAAATTCATCAACAGTTTTGAACAAACAGCTGCTGATATTGGGATAAGTAATAATTACCAATATGTGGTTTGCGGCCATATTCATCATCCTGAAATGCGTTTAATTGAACAGGTGAATGGGAAGATTATGTATTTGAATTCAGGTGACTGGATAGAAAATCTTTCTGCTCTGGAGTATCATAATGGAAACTGGACTTTGTTTCGCTTCGATGATTCTGAAAGGGTAGCTATGCTTAATTTGCCGGAAGAAGAATCAGATGATATGAACATCAGACAATTGTTCAATCAAATGCTGACTGAATTCAACTTAAAAACTTCATGAAAATTTTATATGCAATTCAGGGCACCGGAAACGGGCACGTGACCCGTGCAAGAGAAATTGTTCCATTACTCCAGAAGGATCATGATCTTGATATTCTGATTAGTGGCATACAGGCAGATGTTGAGCTGCCTTTTGAAGTTAAATACCGTTTTCATGGCTTAAGTTTCATTTTTGGGAAGAAGGGTAATGTTGATATCGCCGAAACCTACAGAAAATCACGTTTGAAGCGTTTAATGAGTGATATTAACTCACTTCCTGTTGATGAATATGATCTGGTTATCAGCGATTTTGAACCTGTTTCCTCATGGGCCTGTTATTTTGCGGGCAAACCATGTATTTCAGTCAGCCACCAGGCAGCTGTTTTAAACAAAAATTCCCCCAAATCACGAAATTTTGATCCGATAGGGAAAGCTATACTTCGCTCATATGCACCTTCCACCAGTCAGTATGGTTTTCATTTTAAATCATACGATACTAATATTTTTACTCCTGTTATCCGAACAGAAGTCAGAATTAAAGAACCACTGAACTTGGGCCACTACACTGTATACCTGCCTGCTTATAATGATGTAAGGATTATAAAGATCCTTTCTTTAATTAAGGATGTTGAATGGCAGGTGTTTTCCAAGCACAACAAGCAATCTGTTCGGGAGGGTAATGTTTGGATAAGACCAATAAATAATGATGAGTTTATCGACAGCATGTCGAAGGCAACAGGTGTATTTTGTGGTGCGGGATTTGAAACTCCTGCAGAGGCCATGTTTCTAAAAAAGAAACTGATGGTCATACCAATGAAGGGGCAATACGAACAGCAATGCAATGCAGCTGCATTAGAAGAAATGGGGGTACCGGTCATAAAAAGTCTCAAAAGGAAGCACCTGCAAAAAATAAAAGATTGGGTTTCATCCGGAGAAATAATACCCGTAAATTACCCGGATATAACTGAAACTGTTTTGAGAGAAATTATTGCTATTGAAGCAAAAGCAAGAATCGACAAAATGACATTGCCTGGCAAGCAATCTGATTTTCAAATATCTGAGAAAACTAATTTCCTGAAAAAACTAAATAAAATTGCTACAGGAAGGTTCTGATGGTTAAAAGAGCTGATTTTGAAAAAGATTTTGTTTGGGGTGTTGCGGCTTCTGCATTTCAAACAGAGGGAGCAGTTGAAGCCGACGGGAAAGGCTTATCAATTTGGGATGAGTTCTCAAGAAAAAAGGGTAAGATATATAAGGGTCATTCAGCTGATGTCAGCAGCGACTTTTATAATCAATATACCCGGGATATTGCTTTGATGAAATCAATGCATATCGATAATTTCCGATTTTCATTTTCATGGTCCAGGATTTTTCCAAATGGATCAGGTGAGCTAAACGCCAACGGTGTGGACTTTTATGACCGCGTAATAAACCTTTGTTTAGAATTAGGGATAATACCCTGGGTAACTTTATATCACTGGGATCTTCCATTGGCCCTGCAACAGAAAATGGGTTGGGTTAACAGGGATATCGTCGACTACTTTTCTGACTATGTTGCATTTTGTATCAATCACTTTGGCGATCGGGTTAAACACTGGATGATCTTAAATGAGCCAATGGTATACACCGGGGCAGGATACTTTTTGGGCATTCATGCTCCCGGAAAAAGGGGAGCTGATAATTTTATTCCGGCTATACATCACTCTGCTTTGTCACAGGCCAGGGGTATCAGGATCGCTCAAAGCCTGAGGTCTGATCTTGAGGTTGGTACAACCTTTTCATGTTCTGCCATACATCCACATACAGACAGGGAAAAGGATCGCAATGCTGCCAAAAGGGTTGATGCTTTAGTTAACAGACTTTTTGTAGAACCTTTAAATGGAATGGGTTATCCAATCAAGGACCTTCCTTTTTTAAGAAAGATTGAAAAATACATGCATCCTGGTGATGAAATGGCATTACAAGCTGAACCTGACTTTATAGGTATTCAAAATTATACCAGGGAGGTAGTAAAGCACTCCTATTTTACACCTTATATCAATTCATCTTTGGTTAACGCTAAAAACAGAGTTGACGAAGTAACTGAAATGGCATGGGAGATCTATCCACAGGCAATGCATGAAATGCTGCATCAGTTTTCAAAATACAAATTCAAAAAACTTTATGTAACTGAGAATGGAGCCGCTTTCCCTGATATTGTAGAGGATGGGAAAGTGCATGATACTAAAAGAATAAATTACCTTCAGTCGAACATCGCCGAAATATTGAAAGCAAAAAAAGAAGGTGTTAATGTAAAAGGATATTTTGTGTGGAGTTTCACTGATAACTTTGAATGGGCCGAGGGGTATCGCCCCCGTTTCGGTTTAGTACATATAGATTATGAAACCCAAAAGCGGATTATAAAGGATTCCGGCCATTGGCACAGCAGTTTTTTGGCCGGTTTATAATAATCTTAACTCGTATATTGTATCTGACATTGAGACATAAGTAATTCTAATTCCAATATTTTAAATTTATTAAAAGATTTTTCCACGGATACAATTGCTCAGTTTTTACCGATGTGCTTTTCATGTCAGTTTCCGTTATTTCAAATCGCAGATGTCCTTTTGCCGGGCTGACCGTCCCAATGAAAAATAGCTCCGGGTAAAATAAACCTTACCGAAGGAGGTATCTTCCGGCCAATGGTAATTGGATTAGAACGCGATCTCATGCCGGAAATACTCCGGAGGAAAGGGCTGAACCAACCTATAACACACAGGTATTGCTTTCCTAAATCAAATAATTT
>Ga0123337_10004127_pt1 | contig 14954 bp, 11 predicted proteins | sample frozenSSSSmetaG_FD_89792 | JGI IMG/M metagenome (GOLD analysis project Ga0123337, IMG submission 89792) | Glacier valley bacterial and archeal communities from Borup Fiord, Nunavut, Canada, to study Microbial Dark Matter (Phase II) -... | ecosystem: Environmental > Aquatic > Freshwater > Ice >... | reverse complement strand
GTACTCATTGCATTGATATAAAAACCAAAGCAAAATGATGTTAAAACTCCTAAAATTATTAATACTGTCTTTTTCATTATTATTATATGTTTAGTGATGATGAAATAGAAGTGTTTGAAATAAGTTATATTCATAAATAGCTTAGTTGGAAACTAAAAAATTATTTTCATTTCTCAAAATTTGTTTAAAATTAACATTAAAGTTTTTAAAAATAGATCATGTTTTGTCAACTAAAATATCAATATTTCGATATCAAGATACTCATATTTTCATGGTTATATGAAGCTAAATTACGATATTTGATTAATAAGATTTAAAGACAAAAGACACTAGACAAGAAAAATATGCAACATACATTCAATGCTACCGAAACAATTTTAATGAAATTAACCATCAAACAAAAGCAATTAATATATCAAATTGCAAGGCTTGATTACAGGATTTTTAAAAGCTTAGCAATGCTTGAAACGGTGAATGTTTTGGTTAATGAGGAAGAACAAAATATAAAATCTCTTGATGCTGCTATTATAGCAGCAGGGGAAGGAAAAGTTTCCGAAAAATTTACTATATGGAAAGTAAAAGCCGAATACAAGTTATTTAAGCTTCGCTTAAGAAGAAATAAAATCGATCCTACTAAAATAATCATTAACCAATCAAAATTGGTGCAGCATCAACAAGCACTTGTTGCGCTAGTGAAAGATATTGCAAATATCAAAACACAAAAACAGGTATTAACTCCTGTAATTGAAGAAAAAGAAGTAAATAATGATAGTATGTTAACATTTTGGCTAAAATCACAACAATTACAAGAACAAAACCTTATCAACCAATCAATAAGGGGCTTTTTAAAGGATTTAAAAATGGCTTCTTAAAATAAATTGGGAATAATGATTGATCTTTAATATTGAAAGCGCACACTTAGCCCCACTTTTGGCAAAAATTTAATTATTAAACCAACCATCACTTAAAGGCTTGGGCTGATGTAAAAATGCCTCCTAGAATTTATAAGGAGGCATTTTTATAAAATTTATTAGCAATTAATGTTCTGGTGATTTTGCGTGATATGTACTGCGTTCCTGACTTAATCTTTTACCATAAATTAAATTGAAAATTGCAGGAAGAACCAGTAATACTAAAAACGTAGCAGATATTAAACCACCAATTACAACAACAGCTAATGGTTTTTGTGTTTCTGATCCAATACCTGAAGAAAGAGCAGCTGGTAATAAACCTAAACTTGCCATTAAAGCTGTCATTACTACCGGGCGTACACGACTAAGAGCACCTTCTCTCACTGCTTCTTTCAATTTCATCCCGTTCTTTATATTGTGTTGAAAAATATTGACTAAAATAACACCATTTTGAACAGAAACCCCGAATAAAGCAATAAAACCAACACCAGCAGAGATACTAAAATTTATTCCTGTAAACAAAAGTGCCAGTATTCCTCCAATTAACGCGAAAGGAACGTTTAATAAAATCATGGTAGCGTCTAGCACATTGCCAAAAGCAAAAAACAAAATCATAAAAATAATGATAATAGAAATTGGAACTACCAACGTTAATTGCTTTGTAGCTCTTTGTTGGTTTTCAAATTCACCTGCCCATTTAAAAGTATAACCTTGTTTTAATTTTATTTTTTGATTTACTTTATCCTGTGCGTCTTGAATAGTGCTACCTAAATCCCTCCCACGTACCGAAAATTTAATAGCAATAAATCTTGCATTTGTTTCGCGATACACAAAAGCCGGTCCGGAAATATTACTTAATACTGCAAATTCTTTTAATGGAATTTTAGAACCTGACCTTGAAGGAACGAGTAGTTCTTTAATTTTTTCTTCCGAATATCTATAAGCTTCGCTATACCTTACTTTAATATCAAATCTTTTTTCATCCTCATAAAACTGGCTTACTGTTTTACCTCCAATTGCCATTTCAATAACTGATTGGCAATCTTCTGTACTAATATTATACAATGCCATTTTATTTTGATCTAAATCGATTCGGAATTCAGGTTGGCCAAGGTTTTTTACAATTCCTAAATCTTCAACACCTTCTACTTTTTTTAAAGTTTCAAATACTTTTTTTGCTTCGGTATCTAAATATTTAAGATCATTACCAATAATCTTAACAGCCATTGAACCCTTCACACCAGATACAGCTTCCTCCACATTGTCGGTAATTGGTTGAGAAAAACCAAAAACAACTCCTTCATATTTTTTAAGCTTTTCTTGCATTTGCGAAACTAATTCATCTTTTGAGATATCACGCTTCCAATCATCTTTTGGATATAGATCAACAAAAAATTCTGCGTTGAAGAAACCTGTTGGATCTGTTCCATCATTAGGTCTCCCTGTTTGACTCATTACACTTTTTACTTCAGGAAATTCTCTAAAAATATGTCTGATTTGTTTTGTAAAATGATAACTTTCATCAAGATTTATTGATAAAGGCATACTTGCTCTTACATATATTGAGCCTTCATTTAAGTGAGGTAAAAATTCACTCCCAACGAACCTAAATAAAAAAATAGAAACAGCTAATACACCAGTTGCTATTAGGATACTTATTTTAGGAAATTTTAAAACAGTATCGAGTGCAGGTGCATATATTTTATTAAGAAATTTAATAACTGGATTATCTCGCTCTCTTACGTTTTTACGTAGAAGAAAACTACAAAGCATTGGTATAAGAGTTAAACTAAATATTAATGCACCTAAAAGAGCAAAGCCTAAAGTCCATGCCAGAGGAGAAAACATTTTTCCTTCCACTTTTTGAAATGAGAATATTGGAAGAAGGGCTGTAATAATAATAAGTTTTGCAATAAAAATGGATTTACCCATTTCTGTTGCAGTTTTAGATATCCAATTTAATTTTGCTCTTTTATTAAATACTTCCATTCCCAATTCATGCGATTTTTGCGCCAAAACGACAAAAATCCCCTCAACCATCACAACTGCCCCATCTATAATAATTCCAAAATCAATCGCGCCTATAGATAGAAGATTGGCCGACATACCTTTTAACCGCAAACATATAAATGCAAATAAAAGAGCAAGTGGAATAACAATGGCAACCATTATTGTGGTACGCCAATCAGCAAGAAATACTAATAAAATAAATGTTACTAATAAAATTCCAATGATCACATTTTCCGATACAGTATGCATCGTAAAATTTATTAATGTAGTGCGATCATAAAAAGGATTTATTTTAACATCTTTTGGTAAAACAAAATTATTTAACTCATCAATTTTATTATGCAAATTATTTAAAACTTCTCCAGGGTTTTCACCTTTTCGCATTAAAATAATTCCTTCTAAAACATCATCCTTTTGATCTCTCCCGGCCATCCCCAACCTTGGTTGATAACTATTTTTTACAACAGCAACATCCTTTATTTTCACAGGTGTGCCATTTACATTATCTATAATAACATGTTCAACATCTTCAATTTTGGTTAAAAGACCCAAACTTCTAACTACAAAAGCTTGATTACCTCTTTTAATTACATCTCCACCAACATTTATGTTACTTTTTCCTAAAGCTTCGAAAACATCCAAAGCAGAAAATCCGTACTCTGCAAGCAAGATTGGATTAACACTTACTTCTATTGTTCTTACCCTTCCTCCAAAACTTACAACATCTGCTATACCTGGTACGGATTTAAATTGTTTATCAAGCGTCCAATCTTGAATGGTTTTTAATTCTGTAATATCTCTTGTTTTAGAATCCAATGAATATCTAAAAATTTCACCTGTTGGTCCTGATGGAGGTTGAATCTCTGAATCTGCACCCGTTGGGAAATCGACATTTGCCAATCTATTCGCAACTTCAACTCTCGCATTAAAATTATCCACACCATCTTCAAATATCAAGGTAACTACAGATAAGCCGAAAAGGGAAATGGATCTTAAAGAAGTTTTTCGAGGAATAACATTCATTTCTGTTTCGATAGGAATGGTTACAAATCGTTCTACTTCTTCAGAGCTTCTACCTCTCCACTGTGTAATTATAATAACATTGGTGTTTGTTACATCAGGAAATGCTTCAATAGGTGTGTTCATAAAACTAAAAACACCAGCAACAATCATTAAAAATGTAAGAAAAAATATAAAAAACCTGTTTTTAAGGGAGAAATTAATTAACCCTTTTATAAAATTATTCATTGAACATTAATTGGTTCGTGATTGAATACAGAAAGAATAGAATTTTAAATGATAATAATTAGCTATTAAGTTCATTGAACAATAATAAGCTTCCCTCGGTAACTACAATTTCACCTGATTTTAAATTACCCTTTAAAAAAACATGCTCAGAGGTGCTTTTTAAAATTTCTACACTTCTTTTTTCGTATTTTTTGTTTCCTGTATCAACTACAACGAAGTATTTATCATTGTCGAAAACAATTGCTTTAAGAGGAACCGAAAGCATTTGGCCTGGCTGAGAAAGTTTAAGATGAATGGTGGCGAACATATCTGGCTTTAAAAATCCATCTTTATTATCCATTTCAACACGTACTTTCATAACACGTGAATTTTTATCTAATACATTACTGATATTAGATATTTTACCTGGGAAACTTTTATCAGGATATGATAATGTTCTTACATCTACAGTTTGACCTAATTTAATATCTGAAATATCGGTTTCATAAACGTTTGCTAAAATCCAAATTTTACTAAGGTTGGAAATCGTAAACATTGGGCTTGAGTTATCAGGGCGCATTTCCTGACCTGTATTTACATTTTTTTCTACAACATATCCAGAAATCGGCGCTTGAACAATAAAATAAGGTTGATCGGATTTTGAAGCTCCACCATATAAACGTAAAACTTGTTGAGAGCGAGCTACACTTTGTTGGGCTTTTATAAACTCTTGTTTTGAATTTATGTAATCTGTTTCTGAAGAGAAACCAGATTTATACAAGCTTTCAACATTTTGTAAATTCTTTTTTGCAATTTCTAAATTTGATTTATCAACTTCGAAATCTTTTATATAATTTGTAACATCTGCACTCCTAATGCTAACTAAAGATTGACCTTTTTTAACATATGCACCTAAGGATACTTTTACATCTTCGACGTTTCCACTTACGAGTGGAAAAACTCTAACTACACTATTTTCATCAAAAGAAACCTCTCCATTTAGAATTAAATCTTCTGTTACGTTTTTAAGTTTCACAGTATCTGTTCTATAACTTTGATCTTCTTTAGGATTTTGAAGTCCTGCTTTTTCACCGGATTCCTTCTTGTGGCATGCTATATTAAAAAGCATTAGAATTGATAAAAGAAAAATTATTTTTTTCATTAAGTTAAGTTTTTGGGATATTAAAAAAATTTGGAATTCGTAACAAAATTAAAATACTGTTGAGATTGAAATAGATTATTTTGCATATTTATCAAGTTCAATTGAGCAGTTTTATAAGATCTTATTTTGTCTAAAAACTCCAATAAACCTATTATTCTCTTATTGTAGTTTTCAGCAGCTTTAATACTAATATCAGCAAGGCTTTCTCTATAACCTGTAGGAATATTATTAACTAGATTATAAAAATTTTTTAATTTATAATGTGCGTTTTTTACTTCGCTATTTATTTGAAACTGTTGTGCTTCTAGTGCTTTCTTTGAACTAGAAATACCAATTTGCGCTATTTTTATATTACCCTGATTACGATTAAAAACCGGTAATTGAAATGAAACATTTACTCCTGAATAATTGGGATATGCATTTCCATATGAATCAAAATCACCTCCAAAAGTAAAATCAGGAATAGCATTTGCTTTTTGCAAGTTCAAATTCTTCTCAGCATTGTTTATTTGTTCTAAAGATAATTTTACATCAGGTCTGCTTGCCATAGCCGAATCTAAAGCTGTGTTTATATTTGGCAATAAAGTAGTAGGTTGTGGCATTCCATTTGGTAAAATATATTTTCCATTTTCAATACGTAATAAAAGCTGCAATTGAATTTGGTCATCAGCAATTTGATTAAGGTAATCAGTGATTGAGGTTTGTATGGTTTGTAATTCAAATTCTAAACGAGTAACATCATAAGCCGAAACTGCACCTCTTGAGAGTTGTTGTTTAAAAACCTCAACTTGCTCTTTCATTAATTTTTCTTCACTTAATAATAATATATATGATTGTTGATCATAATATAACTCAGAGTATGCTGTATATAAATTGAAGCGAAGGTTTCTTAATAAATCTTCAAAAGCCAAGGCTTGTAATTGTCTATTGCTTTCAGCAAGTCTAACTAATTTACTTCGCTTAGCAGCTAAACTAACTAATTGTGTAATAGATGCTTGAAATTCTCCATTATTATAAACTCCACTGTTTTCAACGTTTTTACCATAATTAAATACTTTCTTTGTTGCAGGATTATAAAAATTAGTTTCAAAAAAAACTGTTGGGTTATACCAAAGTTTTGCTTGTGAGATATTGGCTTGTGCTGAACTAATATTAAACCTTTGGGCTAGGAGTTGATAATTTCTTTCAAGAAAAATCTTTTCTGCTTCAATTAATGATAATCTGATAGTGTCATTAGATTGCTGAGCAACTACGGAAAGGTTTGTTAAGCCAAGTATTAAAAATAAGGCAAAAAATCCGCGAATGAAATTAAACATAATAAAATGAAATGATTAAATAAGCTATGTAAAATCAAAAAAATGATTAAAATCGGAAAAAGTATCGATAATTTTGCAAATATGGAGGAAAAATGCTGACTTGCGATTAAAATCTCATTAAAAGCGAATTAAATTTATATTAAATTATAAAGTCAAACCATAAAAGCTCATTTTTTTAAATTTCTATTTTCTTTAATTTACTTTGTGCTTTTAAATTAAAAAAATGATTTACGATATAATAATTATTGGAGGAGGAATTGTTGGAATGGCAACAGCCCTTCAAATAAAAGAAAGAAACGAAAAGTTAAAAGTATTAGTACTCGAAAAAGAAGATGTATTAGCTAAACATCAAACTGGTAATAATTCTGGTGTAATTCATTCAGGTATTTATTATAAACCCGGAAGTTTAAAGGCCTTAAACTGTATTAGAGGCTATAATCAATTAATTGAATTTTGTAATAAAGAGGACATTAAATATGAATTATGTGGTAAAATAATTGTTGCGACAAGCGAACATGAAATGATTGCATTAAATAATATTTATGAAAGAGGGATTGAGAATGGTTTACAAAATTTAAAAAGATTAAAATCCAAAGAAGAATTAAATGAATATGAACCTTATGTGAATGGGATTGCAGGAATCGTGGTTCCTCAAACAGGAATTATTGATTATACATTAGTTACAAACAAATATGCTGAAGTTTTTAAACGAAAAAATGGAGAAATAAAATTAGGCGAGAAAGTTATAAACATAAAAAATAAGCTTACAACTTCTGAAATTATTACTCAAAACACGACTTACGAAGCTAAAATAATAATTAATTGTGCCGGTTTAAATTGTGATGAAATAGCGGCAATGAATAAACATAAAATTGATTTTAGAATTATTCCTTTCCGTGGAGAATATTTTGAAATGAAACCAGAAAAAAATTATTTAGTAAAAAATCTTATTTACCCTGTCCCTGACCCTAGTTTTCCTTTCTTAGGTGTTCATTTTACTAGAATGGTAAATGGAGGTATTGAAGCAGGACCTAATGCTGTTTTTGCTTTAAAAAAAGAAGGTTATAAAAAAACTGATTTTGTATTAGGCGATGTTGCTCGTTCGTTAAGCTGGAAGGGTTTTCAAAAAGTAATGTTTAAATATTGGAAAACCGGTTTAGGAGAATATTATCGCTCATTTTCAAAAACAGCATTTACAAAAGCATTACAAAAATTAATCCCCTCTATTAAAGAAAATGATTTAATACCTGGTGGAGCAGGTGTAAGAGCTCAGGCTTGTGATAGAAATGGGGGTTTAATAGATGATTTTTTAATTTTAGAAGATCAATATATTATAAATGTTGGTAATGCTCCTTCACCAGCTGCCACTTCATCCTTATCTATTGGGCAAACTATTGCTGAAATGGCTATCAAAAGGTTTAATTAAAAATTATGTTTGAAAAGCTTAATGAAATTGATACTCAGGCTTTACTCTTCCTAAATAGTTTTCATAATGATTGGCTAGATGAAGTGATGTTTTTAATATCTATTGATAAAATTTGGATCCCATTTTATTTAATTATAATAATTTTTTTATTTAAAATTTTTAATTGGAAAAAAGCACTTTTAATTGTTACATGTTTGGTATGTGTAGTTGCATTGTCTGACAGAATTTCATCTGGCTTTTTCAAACCAACATTTAAACGATACAGACCTACACACGAGCATGCTATAATGGAAAAAATCTACACTGTTCATGATTATAGAGGTGGTGACTATGGCTTTATTTCATCTCATGCTGCAAATACTTTTGGCTTAGCTATGTTTCTTTTTTTAACTTTACATAAAAAATTTAAGAATATTAGATGGCTATTTTTATGGGCCGGGGTAGTATCCTATAGCAGAATATATTTAGGTGTTCATTATCCTTTAGATATTTTAACAGGCGCTTTATTAGGAGTTCTGTTGGCACTAATTTTTTATCAGATTTATTTAAAATGCGTACAAAATATTTTTAAAGAAGATCAAATAAATTTTTAATTCCTATTTGTCTTTCTATTGTAAATCCTTCTCCGAAAATGGTTCCGATTGTTCTTCCCAAATCCCTTGCACGGCCTTCAAGAAAATGAATAAAATCAGGGGATGAAAGTGTGGTTTGTGGTTCGTTAAGATTGGGATTGTGAAATTGAGTGTTGAAAGCTTTTATTGCTTCCATTTTTTTATCCCAATAAGGTGTAATATCAAAAATAAAATCAGGAGTTATGTATCTATCCTGTATATAATGATACACTACTTTTGGTCGCCAAATTTCTTGTTTCTCCCCATCCAAATATGTTTCAATTTTTCTCAACCCAGATAAAAAACATGCATCAGATGCTAAATCAGATCCTTTACCATGATCAATATGGCGATCTGTAACGGCATTTGCAATAACGATTTCTGGTTGGTATTTTCTAATAACAGCTATTAATTTAAGTTGCGATTCTTTATCATTTTTGAAAAATCCATCTGCTAATTTTAAATTTTCCCGAGCAGACAACATTAAAATTTTAGAAGCATTTTCAGCTTCAATTTTACGGGTTTCTGCTGTTCCTCTCGTTCCCAGTTCACCTTCTGTAAAATCAACAACGCCCACTTTTTTTCCCATTGCCACATGAGCAAGTATAATTCCGCCTGCACCTAATTCTGCATCATCAGGGTGTGCAGCCATTACAAGTATATCTAATTTCATTTAAAAATGTTTAAAAATATAAACGGAATGAGGAATGCTAAAAGTTCTTTATAGGAAATTTATTTTATCTAACTCGTATTGATCTGCCTGCACGTAAGAGAGTTCTAGGAGAAATTCCGTTAATTCGACAAATATAATTTATTGAAGATCGATACTTACGGGCAATATGACCAAGTGTTTCTCCATTTCTTATGCGATGGTAAACTGCCTGGCGAAACATATAGCTTTGTTGAAGAGAACCTGCAGTACCAAAATAGGAAAAATGTTCTTTTGTTAATGTAAAATCGTCATCTTTTAAATGACCACCATTTGTAAAATCATAAATATAAGCCGGATTAAATACATCGCCTTGGTACCTGGTTTCAAAATGTAAATGTGGGCCCGAACTATGACCTGTACTTCCTCCCCAACCAATTAAGTCTCCTGCTTTAACTTTTTGTTTTGCTGTTACTAATTGTTTACTTAAATGCCCGTAAAGTGTTTCAAGTCCGTTATCATGCCTTATTAATACATAATTTCCATAACCGTATCCATCCCATCTTACTATTCGCACAATACCATCAAATGCGGCTTTGACAGAATCGCCTGTGTTTAATGCTAAATCAGTTCCAGGATGAATACGATACCATCTAAAACCAAATGGTGATGTAACATAACTCCTTTTTATAGGAAAAGCCCAATTATGTTTTTCGTCATATAACCTAATTTTAACAGTATCTTTAAACTCGTGTGGATTTTTTCTATAGGGATCAATATTGTAGGTATCCCAATAAGCGTAATAAGTAGCTGCGGTTAAATAAACACTATCTACTAAAACTTCTTCTCGAATTTCAACTAACTCAGGTTCGCCACTATCTTCCATCATGGTATCCTCCTCTACTATTGAATGTTCCTTTTTGGGGTCAAATTGGTATGTTGGATTGTTGTTTAGGTTCTTTTTTGTCTGATTTATTTGCGGAGTAACAATTTTTTTCTTAGGAGTTTTATTCTTTCCCTTTATTTGTAAATTTTTATGAAACTTTCCTTGTTCCTGTGCTTTTACATTAAAATGGCAAAAAATAAATAAAATAAATATATAAATAAAATGAATGCGCATGTTTATAAAAAGGTAACAATAATTTAATAACTAATGATACCGGTTAATGAAGTAGTGGAAAATAACTAAAAAATTTTCGCAAATTAACGAAATTAATTTAATTCTAATTACAACGATACCCCAGTTAAAATATTGGGTTATATCAAAAGCATTAAAAATATAAAGCCTTTATGATTAAAATTTTATTTCTGCAAGTGCAAAATATAATAGTTTCAGTCCGAAAGCAATTAAGCCAATGCCCGCAATTCTGTTCATCCACTTTAAAATATTGGGAGTTAATAATTTACTTAATTTAGTGGCAATAAGGGTTTTTAATAAATCACAAAAAAAAGTGGTGATAATTAAGCCTGAGAAAAATATATAAATTTCGCTTAATTTATAATCTGGGCTAACACCTCCAATAACTCCTACCCAAAAAATTAAAACGAACGGATTAATAGCATTTAAAGCAAAACCTTTTAATATATATCTCAATGTACCCCTTCTTTCCTCAATAAGAACATCTGCTTTTGGTTTTATTGGTTTCAAATAATTCATTATCCCAAAAACTATCATTAAGGATCCACCTACAATTCCTAAAACTTCTTTAAAACGGGCTGAATCCAACAAATTAGATAAACCTACATAGCAAATAATAATATATATTATATCACTTACTGAAATCCCTACTGCCAACCAGGCACCTGCCTTAAAACCCTTTCTTATACTAGTTTGTATTAATGCAAAAAAAACAGGCCCAATAAGTAAGGCTAATAATAAACCAAGGCCAATGCCCTTAAAAAAAATTGCCATTTTAAAATATTTATTTAAATGCTCCTATTGTTATAGTAGAGCCTTTATTATTAAGGTTAAGATTAGTAACTATTTATTTTAATTTTAACAAAAGGGATAATTTTAGTAAATTATTGTAATTTTTATAAAACTCTTATAAATTAAATCTAAGGTTTTATAGACCGAAATCTTATTTAGTACTATTTAAAAAACTTTCCCATTCTTCATAAACTGCTTTTTTTAGAACTCTTGGAAATTTATGCTGCCCTCCTATTTTACCTTTTATTCTCATCCATTCGTAAAAAGTTTCTGTTGGTAAAATTTTAACATAAACATCTTTTAATGCAGCGGTTCTTTCAACAGCGTAATCATCATTTAACGATTTTAACTTTTCATCAATACTTATTCTTAATTTTTCTTCATCAACAATATCATTTGTACCAATGTACCACTGATGGGCAAAAAGTGATCCATGAGGTACGCCTGCAACTGCAAACTCTTTTACTGAAATATTATAATCTTCTGAAATCTGTTCAATAGCTTGATTCATATTTTCAACTGAAAGATGCTCTCCACACAAACTGATATAATGTTTTGTTCGTCCTGTAATAACTATTTCAGATTCTTGAATGGAAGTAAACTTAACAACATCTCCAATTAAATACCTCCAGGCTCCTGCACATGTAGTTAATAATAAAGCATAATCTTTCCCTTCTTCAACTTCACTTATCATTAAAGTTTGAGGATTTTTTACCATATTTCCTTCACCATCAAAATTATCTTCATTAAAAGGCACAAATTCAAAAAATATACCATTGTCTAATATAAGTTTCATCGCTTTTGTATCAGGTCTTTGCTGAAAAGCAATAAATCCTTCTGAAGCCAAATAAGTATCAATATATATAATTGGATGGGATAAAAGTTTTTCAAAACTTTTTTTATAGGGTTCGAAGGAAACGCCTCCATGGGCCATCACACCCAAGTTAGGCCAAATTTCATGAATAGATTTGACGTTATAATGACTTACTATCCTTTCAATTAAAATTAAAAGCCAAACTGGGCTGCCAACTAAAAATCCAATATCCCAGCTTGGAGCACCCAAAACAATTTCATGTAATTTTTTTTCCCAATCAGTGTTTTGCGCTATCTTTTTACCAGGTTTATAAAAATGTTGAAACCAAAAAGGGATTTGTTTGGCTGATATACCGCTTAAATCTCCTTCATAATAACTAGTCATTCGCTTAAGATTAGTGCTGCCACCTAGCATAAGCATACCTGTTTCAAATAATTCAGGTGGTAATTGTGGATAATTGGAGAGAGATAATATTTGATCAATGCTGCTTTTGCGAATAGCTTTACTCATTGATTTTGTAATTGGGATATATTTACTGGCAGTTTCGGAGGTGCCGCTGCTCAACGCGAAATATTTTACTTTCCCGGGCCAACATACATCGGCTTCTCCATCTTTTGCCTTATGCCACCAATCATTATAAATTTCATTGTAAGAGTAGGTTGGAATTTGCTTTTTAAAACGCTCATAAAATGAATTTCCTGTAACAAATTTTAAATCAGTAACAATGGATGTAAAATCGTAAGCTTGACCAAATAAAGTATATTCTGCTTTGCGTAATAATTTAAAAAGTTGCTTTTTCTGTATGGATCCTGCTAAAGGCTTTTTTCTCCTCTTATTGATAGTTTCTTGCAATTTAGTCCTCAATTCTATTCCTTTCTTAAGCAAATTTCCAATAATGGGCATATTTCAAATTAATTTTAAATAAGTTCTTTAAGCTAACAATATATATTATTTAAAGTAAAAGATCGACAAAACTAAGATTAATCATTTGTTTGAAAAAATATTTCTTAAAATCGCTAAAACAATTGTTTGTAATTTTGAATTGATAATAAATAAAATAGTGGACTTACTTGTTATATTTATTAATCAATTTACGTTAACACCTTTGTAAATTATGAATATACTAATATCGATATATTCATAAAATGTTTTTTAATTTATCATTTGATAAAAATTAAAAAAAAAAAATAAATTAATTTATTGATGAAAAAAAATATTTCAGTTATGGGCTCCGGCCTTGTAGGTGCAATGATTGCCGTAATTTTAAATAGAAAAGGGAATAATGTTACCGTTTATGAAAAGCGACCTGACCTTCGAAAAGTAAAATGGGAAGATGGGAGAACAATAAACTTAGCTTTAAGTGAAAGGGGTTGGAATGCGTTAAGAGTATTAGGTTTGGAAGAAAAAGTAAAAAAAATTGCAATCCCAATGCCAGGAAGAATGATCCATGATATAAATGATAAAACTATTTTTCAACCTTATGGAAAGGAAAATGAGGCGATTTATTCTGTATCAAGAGGAATGCTGAATGAATTAATAATGGATATTGCTGAATTGGAAGGTGTGAAATTTGTTTTTGAACAAAAATGCCAACATGTGGATCTCGAGCATTGTATTATTTATTTAAATAACATAGACACGGATGAACAACAAGCAATCAAATCGGATATTATTGTTGGTGCTGATGGTGTTTTTTCTATTGTAAGAAGCATGATGCAACGAACCAATCGTTTTAATTATAACCAACAATACATAGAACATGGTTATAAAGAATTAACTATACCCGCCAACAATTTAAACAATTGGAAAATAGAAAAAAATGCGCTACACATATGGCCAAGGGGTAATTTTATGTTTATTGCATTGCCCAATACCGATGGAACATTTACAGGTACATTGTTTTTTCCTTATGAAGGTGATATTTCATTTGATAAATTAAAAACTGAAAAAGAAATTCAACAATTTTTTGAAGAGTATTTTCCTGATGTAATAAAGTTAAATCCGGAGATTGTAAAAGAGTATTTAAAAAACCCTACATGTTCTTTGGTTAATATAATTTGTTATCCTTGGGTTTATAAAGATAATATTTTCCTAATTGGTGATGCTGCACACGGCATTGTTCCTTTTTACGGACAGGGAATGAATGCGGGTTTTGAAGATTGTGTTATTTTAAACGATTTACTTGAAGAAAATACTTCAAATTGGCACGAAACACTCATTAAATACCAATCATTAAGAAAAATAAATGCAGACGCAATTGCCGAGTTAGCTCTTGGTAATTTTATTGAAATGCGTGACAAGGTATCAGATGAACGTTTTTTATTACGAAAAAAAATAGAAGCACATATTCACGCAAATTATCCTACATTATGGGTTCCACTTTATACAATGATTGCCTTTCATCATGATATTTCATACTCTGAAGCACAGCAAATAGGAATTAAACATGATGAAGTAATGAAAAAAATTATGAATATTGAAAATATTGAAAATATATGGGAAGGTTTAGATTATTTACCATTTATAAATAACCTCCTGACTACCAATTAAAAATCATTATCCGTAAATTAAAAAATATTTAAATTTCAATTTTTTTCAACTAACTATTGTTTATTAAATAATTTGACCTACTTTTGCATCACTTTTTAACGAAGCAAACAAAACGGAGTGGTAGTTCAGCTGGTTAGAATGCCTGCCTGTCACGCAGGATGTCGCGGGTTCGAGTCCCGTCCATTCCGCCTAAAGTATTTTAAATTCCTATCAAGCCCTGCTAAAACAGGGTTTTTTGGTTTTTAAGTTCTTGTACATCAATTATTTTCGAACTATTTGACAATTTTTGATACTCCTTCAATAGCCTCTAAAACCTTGGATCGTCAATGGTAAAGCAAATTATCCTTT
>Ga0123337_10004122_pt1 | contig 14963 bp, 11 predicted proteins | sample frozenSSSSmetaG_FD_89792 | JGI IMG/M metagenome (GOLD analysis project Ga0123337, IMG submission 89792) | Glacier valley bacterial and archeal communities from Borup Fiord, Nunavut, Canada, to study Microbial Dark Matter (Phase II) -... | ecosystem: Environmental > Aquatic > Freshwater > Ice >... | reverse complement strand
CCGCAAATTGCCGCAGGCAAGCTCTCCCACAACAAAGGGATGCACCCTTACGTGCCCGGCCTCCAGTAGCCCAGCCAGTTGCGTATCGCCTTGCCGAAGGTGGTCAATCCACACGGAGGTATCAACCAAGATCACGCAGGATCACTCCTGCGGCGGTCAATGGGCTGCAACTGGGTTTCAGTCCCGCCAAGTCGAGCCAGCCGGCGCGCGCTTTCACGCTGCACCAGCGCCAACAGCGCCTCGCGGATCAACTGAGTCCGTTCGGTCAAGCCACTGATTTGCTGCGCCTGCGCCAGCAATTCGTCATCAAGAGTAAGGGTCGTTCGCATAAAAGTTCCGTTGAGGCATCAATTAAATCATCAAGTGATGATCAATGCTAAACCAATATTTCAGCCAGCATGCGGTCCACGCCCTGCTGCCAGGCGGGCAACGGCCAGGCTGCGCTGCAGTTCCCAGCCGACCTGGCCGTTCTTGCCGAGCAGCAGGATTTTCATGCCTGGGCCGTTTCTGCGTACTGCGTCTGTACCCAGTCGCGGTAGGCGCCGCTTTGCACATGGGCCACCCACTCGGGGTGGGCCAGGTACCACTGCACGGTCTTGCGGATGCCGGACTCGAAGGTCTCAGCGGGCTTCCAACCGAGCTCGCGCTCGATCTTGCTGGCGTCGATGGCGTAGCGCCGGTCGTGGCCGGGTCTGTCCTTGACGGTGGTGATTTGCGTGTTGTACGGGGTGCCGTCAGCCTTGGGGCGCAATTCGTCGAGCAGGGCGCAGACGGTGTGCACGATCTCGATGTTGGGCTTTTCGTTCCAGCCGCCAATGTTGTAGACCTCGCCGAGTTGGCCGGCCTCCAGCACGCGGCGAATGGCGCTGCAGTGGTCCTTGACGTAGAGCCAGTCGCGCACCTGCATGCCGTCGCCGTAGACGGGCAGCGGTTTGCCGGCCAGTGCGTTGACGATCATCAGGGGAATGAGCTTTTCGGGGAAGTGATACGGGCCGTAGTTGTTGCTGCAGTTGGTGGTGAGCACCGGCAGGCCGTAGGTGTGGTGGTAGGCGCGCACCAGGTGGTCGCTGGCGGCTTTGCTGGCCGAGTACGGGCTGTTGGGTTCGTAGCGGTGGGTTTCGGTAAAGGCGGGGTCGGCAGCACCCAGGGAGCCGTAGACTTCGTCGGTGGAGACGTGCAGGAATCGGAAGGCGGCCTTGGCCTGGCCTTCGAGTTCATTCCAGTAGGCGCGCACGGCTTCGAGCAGCCGGAAGGTGCCGACGATGTTGGTCTGGATGAAGTCTTCGGGGCTGTGGATGGAGCGGTCGACGTGGCTTTCAGCGGCGAAGTTGAGGACTGCGCGGGGCCGGTAGCGGGCCAGCAGGCCGGCGACCAGTTCCGCGTCGCCGATGTCACCCTGCACAAAGGTGTGGCGCGCATCGCCCTGAAGGCTGGCCAGGGTTTCAAGGTTGCCGGCGTAGGTCAGCTTGTCGAGGTTGATGACGGGCTCGTCCGACTGCGCGAGCCAGTCGAGCACGAAGTTGGCGCCTATGAAGCCGGCGGCTCCGGTGATGAGGATCATGGTTTCCTTATTTAGGGACGTAGAAATAATCGAAATAGCTTCGTCATAGCGAAACGCCAGGCCGTGGCGACGCATGACCCCGATTCGTCATCGCGAACGCAGCGTGGCGATCCATAGCCGAAAAAGCGCAGTCATGGATTGCCGCGCTGCGCTCGCAATGACAGGCCTCCGATTCGTCATCGCGAACGAAGTGCGGCGATCCATCGCGGGAAAAGCGCAGTCATGGACTGCCGCGCTTCGCTCGCAATGACAGGCCTCCGATTCGTCATCGCGAACGAAGTGCGGCGATCCATCTTCGAACAAGCGCAGTCATGGATTGCCGCGCTGCGCTCGCAATGACAGGCCTCCGATTCGTCATCGCGAACGAAGTGCGGCGATCCATCTTCGAACAAGCGCAGTCATGGACTGCCGCGCTGCGCTCGCAGTGACGGGGACTTGGTTCATGGTTTGTGTGCGGTATCGGCCTGATTCAGGAACCTCGCAATGACGGTGCCCCCCTCCCCGATTCGTCATCGCGAACGAAGTGCGGCGATCCATCTTCGAACAAGCGCAGTCATGGATTGCCGCTACCCCAGCAGTTCCCCATACACCGCCAGCGTCTTGCTGATCACGATCTTTTCGTCAAACTCGCGCAGCGCGCGGGCACGCGCAGCCAGGCCCAGTTGGCGCGCCCACACCGGGTCAAGGTGCAGGCGTTCAATGGCGCTGGCCAACGCTTTGGCATCTTTCACCGGTACAAGCAAGCCGTCCACCTCATGCGTGACCACCTCCCGGCAACCGGGCACGTCGGTGGTGACCAGCGGCAAGGCGCAGGCGGCGGCCTCTATCAGGCTTTTGGGCAAGCCCTCGCGGTAGCTGGGCAGCACCACCATGTCGGCGGTGGCAAACAATGCCGCCATGTCGCTGACCTGGCCCAGCAGTTCAACCAAACCCTCGGCCTGCCAGCCATCGAGCGTGGCTTGCGGAATGGCGGCCGGGTTGCCGGGGTCGGGCGCGCCGGCCAGCAAAAAGTGAATGGGCAGGCCCTTGGCCTTCAGTTGGCGCGCAGCGTCCACATATTCGGCAATGCCCTTGTCCCAGAGCAGGCGGGCCGCCAGCACCACGCGCGTGGGCTGAACATCCTGAACAGTTTCAGATTGCGGAACTGACGGCGCACGGGGCGTGAACCGTGCCAAATCCACCCCCGAGCCCATCACCAGGCGCGTCAATTCGGGCCGGGCCAGCTCCGCCTTGGCAAAGGCCGCCATGTCGTCGTTGTTCTGCAAAATCAGCCGCGCTCCCCGGCCATTGAGCACCAGCCGCATCAACCCGCGCACCACCGGCCGCAGCAGCCGCGCCTTGAGCGCCTGATTAGTAAACACATACCCCATGCCGGCCACCGCGTTCACCCGCGCCGGCACACGCGCCACCAGCGCGGCAATCGAGCCATACACCACGCATTTGATGGTGAAGTGGTGTGCCAGCGCCGGCTGCTCGCGCCGGTAGAGCCGGCACAGGTAGGCCAGCAGGCGCAGTTCCTGCAGCGGGTTCAGGCTTTTGCGATCCATGGGCAGTGCCTCCCAGCGAAAGCCCTGCGCCTGCAGGCGTGCGCCGTATTCGCCGGGCGGCGAAATCAGCAGCACCTCGTGACCCTGCGCCTGCAGCGCCTTGGCCAGTGACAAGCGAAAGTTGAATAGATACCACTCGGTGTTAGCGAAGAGAATTATTTTCACGGGTGTTAAAGCTGATTTTTGGAAATTAAACGCTATTAATAAAGTAGCAAGCTGCAACCTACGCATATGCGCCACAGCCCAAAATGACTATAAAAATATAACTACCCATCGCCCTGAGAGCGAAAAGTCCCGGGTAGGTCGGGTTAGCGACGCGTAAGCCGACATGTGCGGTTGAGCCAGGGATGTCGGGTTACGCCTGCGGCTAACTCGATCTACGACTCATAACTCCAAGGGAGCTAACTAGAAAAAATATCGATTTTCGCGCTTCAGCCGGCACTGATTCTGTCAAAGGACTCGCCGCGGCAAGGCGGCATCTTCATTAGCGCCAAAGCGCCACCCATGGATAAAACTGGTATGGCAACCACGCATAAGCATGGTCGGCAAAAAAGAGCCACACAAACAGCACCGCCGCGCAGTAAAGTACGACGGCCCTTACCCAAACCGCATTTTGGCTACTACGCCGGCCCAGTACATCGGGCAGACGGGAAAGAACAAATAGCTGTAGTGGAATCCAGTACAAGGCCACCCGATCAACCGCAGTGGACGAAGGAGAGACCACTAACAACCCGACAAAGGCCAAAGCACCAAACGACATCCAAGTCCAGAAAGTGCGGTCAGCCGGTGCCATAACAAAACGGCGACGAAACCAAAGAAACGAGGCAGCTGGCACCGCATTCATCGCCACACGAATGGCCGCACCCGACGACTCGTACTGCGCCTCGATATAACTCACCGTAAGCGCCTCAACTGACTCCTGTAATAAAAGCACATAAAACAGCACCGACGACAATCCCACCCAAAATGCGGTCCATAGTTTCTGCTTTGTTCCTGCCAGAACGGCCAGAGGCATCAAGATCACAGCCGATTTGTGAAACGTCGCAGCCAGCACCACAAACACCACAAAACGCAATAACTTGCGGTTTGACAGCGCCACCAAACCCAACATAGCCAAGCCAATGGCCGTGCCTTGGCGGGTGTATCCCATGGCCACCACCGTGACCAAATATGGAACAGCCACTAGCAATGCAAGCCAAGGCCGCGGCTGAGCTCGGCAAAACACTACCAGTCCCCAAGAAAACAAGGTGGCGCAGACCGTATTCACAAAATACGGCCCCAGCCCCCACTTGGCCGCCAACCAATTGAGCAGGTTGTAGGCCGGATCCCCCTTACGCAGGGCCTCCGGTAGCGATTGGTAACCCGCCGCTATGACGTGATTGGCGTAAGTGCCCCAATCACCGCCCACTTGATGGCGCAGTCCAATCATCAACACTAATACCGCAAACATCAGCCGCCATGGTGCAGGCCAACGCGAAGTTGGCGTTACCACGGGCCGTAGGCTAGTGCTGGCAAGTACCGCCACCAAAAAAAACAAGAGCCAGTAGGGCAACACGCTAGTGGGTCCCTTCCAGCCAGGCCTGGAACATCAGTACGGTCCAGAGCCGAGTCGTCCAGTCATGCCGGCCACTCAAATGATCTTGCCACACCTGGCGAATCGGCGCGGGGTTGAAATAGCCTTCTCGATCCAGGCGCACTTCATCCAGCAACGCTTCAGCCCATTCGCGCAGCGGACCACGCAGCCACTGACCCACCGGAATGCCAAAGCCGGCCTTGGGCCGCTCGATCAACTCGCGCGGCACGTATTTGTACAGCACTTGGCGAAGCGCCCACTTGCCCTGACCGCCGCGAATCTTCATGTGAAGGGGCAAGCGCCAGGCGAGTTCAACCACACGGTGGTCCAAAAACGGCACCCGCGTTTCCAGGCTCACGCTCATGGCGGCCCGATCTACCTTGGTCAAAATATCGTCGGGCAGGTAAGTCAGCGAGTCCCATAACATCATGCGGTGCTCGGCATCATCCACACCCGTCACCAAACTGGAATCGTCGAGTTGAGTCGGTAAGCGGCTTGCTCCGCGTACCAGATCAACATCTTGCGGCCACTCTGTCACCAGGCCGCGATACAAATCGTCAAGACTGGCGGCCGATGTCAGCCTGGCCAGCTTGTTTACCTTGTCGCCCAAGCGCGCCACACCATGGACACCGGGCAACGCACGACCCAAACCATCCCAAGCATGAATCGGAATATGCGTGAGGACGCCAGCAATCCCACGCCTTAGCCCTTGGGGTATGTGGTTCAAGCGGTTCCACACTTTTGGCCCCAGAAAATAGCGGTTGTAGCCGCCAAACAACTCGTCGCCCGCATCGCCCGACAACGCCACCGTGACATGCTGCCGTGCCGCCTTGCTGACCAGATGAGTCGGAATTTGCGAGCTGTCGGCAAAGGGTTCGTCGTACATCGCTGGCAGCAGCGGAATCACGGCCCGCGCATCGGCCGCCGTGACACGCAGGGCGTGGTGGTCAGTACCCAGGTGCTTCGCAACAGCAAGCGCGTGGGGCGACTCGTCAAACCCCGACTCCTCAAAGCCCACGGTAAAAGTTTGCACCGGACGCGACGACTGCGCCTGCATCAGCGCCACGATGGCAGACGAATCGACCCCGCCCGAAAGAAACGCGCCCAGCGGCACATCGGCCACCGCCTGCAGGGCCACGGCCTCGCGCAGCGTGGATTCCAGCGTGCTCAGTGCCTCGGCCTCGTTCTGAATCGGGTCAGCCAAACCCTGCCGTACAGCATCAGTAAGGCGCCAATAGGCTTGGGTCTTCACGGCTTTACTGGCCAAGTCAGCCACATCCAGCGACAGCATGCAGCCCGGCTCCAGCTTGAAAATATCCTGGTAAATGGAATACAGCGCTGGCACCGCGCAGTGCTGCAGATACAAGGCCAGCGCATCGCGGCTGATCGGGTTGCTAAACCCCGGGTAGGCACGCAAGGCTTTGAGTTCAGAGCCAAATATAAAAGCCCCATTCACCCAGCCGTAAAACAGCGGCTTTTCACCCAGGCGGTCACGCGCCAGCGTCAGACAGCGCTCGGCCCTGTCCCACAGTGCAATCGCAAACATCCCTACCGCGCGCTGCAAGGTCGCAGCCACGCCCCACGCAGCAAAGCCGGCCAGCAGCGTCTCCGTATCGGAATGCCCGCGCCAGCCACCGTCAAGAACCGCATCACCATCCTTGCGAGCAACGCGCGGCAATCCACGCCCGCTCCCCAAATCCGCATACGTCTCCGTCTCCGTACTCCCATCCGTCATTGCGAGCGCAGCGCGGCAATCCATCCCCGTCCCAATGCGTTCCAGCTCCGCCCGCAACGCCAAATGGTTGTAAATCTCGCCATTAAATGCCAACACATAGCGCCCGCTAGCTGAATGCATGGGCTGGTGCCCCGCAGGAGAAAGATCGACTACAGATAGACGGCGATGACCCAAACCGATACCCGCCGCTTCGTCCACCCAGGCCCCTCCGTCATCGGGGCCACGGTGGTACAGGGCATCTGCCATCTGACGCACCAAGTGCTCAAGCCCGTCGCGTTGACGGGGGGAATATTGTCCAACAATACCGCACATGCTTAAAAAACCTTCCTCAGATCAACAAACTCAAGCACGGGGCAAAGGCGAGGCGCATATATAAATGCGGCAGTGCGTACAAAGACATCACTCACGATTGGGTCTAGCCACTTGAAAAATTAACATTTCCCAGCTATCTAGGACAGTATTAACATCGAACATCTTTTCCAACCGCTCCGTCGACCCTTCGGAAAGACGCTGCAATTCTTGTGGATTCGCCATGAGTTGGCCGAGTGCAGTTGCTAGCGCATGGACTCTATTGGGTCCATCAACCAGGATACCATTTTCATTATTTCGAATCAGCGTGTTAGTGCCAGGACAATCGGCGAATCCAATCGCCGGCAACCCATGCAGCAGCGCCTCAGCAGTGGCCAACCCGAAGCTTTCATAAGTCGATGGCAAGACAAATAAATCAGCACGTAGATACTCCTGACTCACGTCAGAGACAGCCCCTGGTAACTCGACCTTGTGGTTTAAACCAAGATCGAACACCTGCTGCTCCAGCGCACCCCTTAACTCTCCCTCACCAAGTATTCGCAACTTCCAATTTGGAAATTTATGGGAAATTTCAGAAAAAGCGGCGATAAGGCATTGCTGATTCTTCTGCGGTGCGAGTCTGCCAACGGAAAGCAGTATTCGAACGCGCCCGGTGTCTTCGTGCGAAGTTACCTGTTTTCTCTTGGCTGTAAAAGACACGGGATTGGGCACCACCGTCATACGGCTACGTAGCCACCGACTATAAGAGCGCAATATTTGATCGGTAACAACAGTGATCTTGGACGCGATCAAAGGCGTCAGCTGAAGAAGCATTCTTTCTAGCCACCGACTCTGGTAATGTTCTGGGCCGATGTGCTCGCTGGCGATGATAGGCGTCCTTTTGCCTAGCAGCGCGATGCCAAGTGGCAGATAGGTACTGTGCATAAAAGCTATCACAACATCAGGTCGAATTTCTCCAATCATCCTACGATAGCCGACCATCCGACGCACTGCATCTGAAAAACTTGAGCTTCCCGTCACATTTCCGATACCAAGACAAATATGTTGAACATTGCCATTTAAGGGATAGTAAGAGCTCTGCCCAAGCGGATCGCTGGATATTATCGTGACATTATGTCCCCGACGAGACAACCCCGATGCCACGTCAACCAGCACTCTCTCCGCACCCCCTCCCTGGTTCCCCAAGGCCTTAATTGCTAAAATTATTTTCAAGTGACCACTTTCAGCGCCAGATTTCGGCTTTTAGATACCCAGAACATCAAGGTGCTTCTGTATGATTCTCTCTTCAGTGAATGGTTCTATCGCCTCTTTCAGTTGTGCAGGCGACATAGGATTTTCAATCGCCATTTGTAGTGCATGCGCCATGGCTTCAGGATCCTGCATTGGGACGAGAAATCCATACTTACCATCTTGCAAAATTTCACGAGGTCCAGTCGGGCAATTCGTTGAAACAGGTGTGCATCCGCATGCCATGGCCTCAACTAATACATTACCAAAACTCTCGGTAAGTGCACTATGTGCAAAAACATCAGAATTTGCGAAATATTTAAGTGGATTTTCAACTTGCCCCATCAACCTAACTACGTCTGACAAATCAAGCTCAACAATCAAGGCCTCAAGCTCAGCGCGTAATGGACCATCTCCAAAAATTAATAATCGAACTTTTTTTCGTTGAGAAAGCAGCTTCATAGCACGTATTAAGTCAGAGTAGCCTTTCCATGCACCCAAACTACCAGCGGCAACCAATAGCGGTCGATCCTTAGGAAGGTACCACTCATGCGCAATAGGTTCCTGCATCTTCAATTGCAAATGTTTTTTATCAACAATGTTGTAAACGCAGACATGCCGGGGTGAATCAAACACATTTCTATATTCATCAACAGTACCTTGGGACACACATGTAAGCGCATCGGCACGCCACATAACCATGCGCATAAGATACTTCAAGGTCCAACGCTTGGTAAACGGTTTTCTTGAGTAGGTATCATAAGGCGTTACGCGCGACGAACAACTAATCTTAACTTTAGATCTGGAGGCTATTGCAGCGAGGAGCACAACTATATTCAAATGATCTTCCGCCGTAAATATTATATTCGGCTTATTATTTTTAATGTATGAAACTATTAAAGCAATAAGCTTGAATACGCGCGGTTGATTAAAATTTATAATATTTACACCTTTAATCTCAGGCGCTTTTATATCACCAGGAATAAATCCAAAAACAAAATCAACCTCATTTCCACGACGGTACAGAGCTTCAGCCAAACGAATTTGAGCCTGCGGAACACCTGTAAGGGAATACCTCGCAACAAATAAAACAATTTTACTATTCATCGATTTATCATTTAAATATATATTTAACAAAGTGCATAAGTAAAACAACCTCGTTTAGGTAATATTTAAAATTAGGTATTTATTTTATGAAAATAGAGATCGCAAAATTGACTTAATTCTAGAAAAGACCATTTTCAATGGCACGCGAAATTTATCAACAAAAATATACACCGAAGGGAAACGGAAAAACAAACGATCTGCAAGGTGTAATTTTTTGTAAATCATCGGAGTTAACTTAGTACTTCGGACTTCCCGAACAATTTCATTAATTGAAAAACTTTTACTCTTCAACTCACTATTAAAAAATACCATACTGCGAGCAGTTTTTAACTTCAGTATATTCAATGCATCAGGCTGAACGTCAAGAGCAATAGATTTATAAAATATATACAGATCACTCAACTGCTTCTCAGTATGGGTAGCCGTAATACTATTTGGATTTATTCGATATCCGAGCATTGGTTTATTTATGAAGAAAACCATTAATTCATTAATGTAAATGAATGGGATGGTCATCAGATCCTCATAGTGAGTGCCTTCTTTAAATAATATTTTTTCAAAAATATTTCTTCGATAAATTCTAGTAGAGGGATACCAACACCCAACAGAAAAAATATCATGGCGGACAACTGAAAGTTTCTGTAAACCATCAAAATGGTAGAGTGAATTGTAATTTCCACTGGAAAGATCGGATACAAAATTAAATCTTTGGAATCCAAACTCAATAATATCAGCCACTCCATCTTTTAAAGTTACTTCCACTTCAGAAAAGTAATTTTGAAAAATAACATCATCACTATCAAGAAATGCTAGAAAATCACCTTTCGCCTTGCGAATTCCATTATTTCGAGCAGCGCCCGGGCCCATATTCTTTTGTTCCAGCAAGATCAACTGACCACAATCAATCCATTGTGAAAAAACTCGCTTCACAATGGGCATGCTCTCGTCAGGAGTTCCATCATTAACGACAATCACTTCAACCCACTCAGGCAACTGACTGAAGACAGAATTCAAACAAGCTTCAACATACTTCTCGGTCTTATAAACTGGAATAATTAAACTTAAAACCGGATTCATCAAGTTGCAATCCAATTAATTATTAAAATATCTATTTTTCAACTATAAAAGCTTATAAATTAAATAAATTTATTTAATTTTTCTGTATATATTTCTCATAGTGCTTCTCATACCATACAAAGTGCGCAACAACCATTGCGGTTGTTTTGAAAGAAATCTCCAAATATAAAACCGTAATTCCAATTTACCTATCAACAAGCTGCCAATAAATGGCATGGATGTAATTTGACCATTAAAAAAACTGATCTTCAAAGACCTGGCGATACTGTTATTTATAAAATAGACTACGCCAACCTTACGAGCCACAGGAATGGTGCCAAGCTCATCAACTAAAAAAGAAACTGCAAATCCAATATCCTTAATAGAATTTATTTTTGCCTGTCTTTGAATATTACCCAACCATTGCTGCTCCATTATTCCATTAGTCCCTCTGTAATAAAAAGATGTTGGGTTATCCGAAACAGCGCATGGATAAGATAAGCAAACACGCGCCCAAAATTCCGAGTCTTCACCCTGTTTCGCTAACTTGAAATGTCCGACAACCGAAAATACTTCTCGTTTTATTGCTACTGAAGATGAATGCACGTGTCCAGGGTGCTTCGCTGCGAATATAAAGTAATCGACGATTTGTCTTTTATGCTGCTTAAATTTAGCAGCTGTAAATAATCCACGGCTTGACGAGGATGATTTATGATTAGCTTTTATCTCGGTTGATTTGGTAGCCACGATCCCAACCCCCTGGAATTGCTCTATCAAAATCTTCAACTCATTTAGGTGCTCACTTGTCCAAACGTCGTCTGCATCAAGAAAGGCTACCCATTGATTCGATGCGTTCTGTATACCTGTATTTCTTGCAGCGCCAGCACCTTTATTTTCTTGAGTTACTACCTTTATTCTTGAATCGTCGTAAGCACAAATCAGAGCAAGACTATTATCCATTGACCCATCATCAACAATTATTAATTGAAATTCATTAAATGTTTGAAGCAGTACGGAGTCAATTGCCCTATTTATATACTCATCTTTGTTATATACTGTGACGACTACTGAAAACATATATATGTTACTCTTAATTTAAATTTTTGTCGATTGACTTTACTGTATATATTATTTGACTATTAAATTTCAATAGATAATTATCTGTTGTATTAATATACACCCCCACCTCATTCACTTGTTTTCCCTTAATTGCGATTTTTGTCGGAGTCTTTGCCATATACCATTCATACTCAACATCTAAATGCCCTATGTCAATTGCCCAATAGTCTTTTTTTTGCAACTCAAAGACTATTGACTTTGCTGCAGGCCCCAAAGAAACAAGAAAAAGATTATTGTTATTTTTTTTTATTGCCTCATTTACGACCTCGTCAACGCATGAAAATGCATTTTTTTCTGGACAAATAATCCTGTTAACACTTTTGGCACCATTGAGGAGATCGTTATTAATTCCATTTTTAGTATATCGACCCTCTATTAAAATAACATCTCTTTCAAACCAAATTGACTTTATTTTATCAAAATATATTTTTGAACTTACCTTATCCTTATAATCCATATAAGGTCTTGATATGAAGGCATTTCCATAAATATTATTTATTGAAAAATATTTAAGCCAGACATTTCTATGGGATAGCAAATGCGACTCCCAAAATAGTTTTGCCGGAGGGGTATACGCCAATAAACTGTTAAACACATCAGGAATGCACAGTAAGAGGTTATCACTTTTACTTGAAGCAATTTCAATTAGCGAATTTCTTAGTTTTTCGTCGCTCTTTTGGAATCCAATGTTCTTCCCTCGAATTATTATTATCTCGCCATCTCCAAAGCGGATTACTGATTTTCTATTTTTTATAATTTCATCTACGGTTTCAATAATTGACTTAACTTTAAAACAAACGCTATCTCGGCGTACAATTGCGTAGTAGTTAAATATCAAACTAGCAGCTCTGCGCCTTATTGCCAAATATTTTTTTTCTCCAATAAAATTTTTAATGTGTGGTTTTATATTTGCCATAAGAATGTTATTTTATATTTTTTGGTTTGTTTATAGACAAGTTTATGGCTTTTTACGTGATTAGTTATTACTACCTATAATATTTTTTTATTATTTTGTGGAATTTCTTGATTTTAACGTAATGATTAAGAGTGCTCGACCATTACTTTGAATATCTCATTACGCTGCATCAAGTCGTCGTATGTACCTTCATCTAATACGCGGCCATTATTCATCATATATATCCAGTCACACTTTTTAACCGTACCCAAACGATGCGCAATCATGATGATGGTTTTTTCCCCGCTGAAGTCATGCACGGCGTCCATGATCATTTTTTCGGTGATGCCATCCAGCGCGCTGGTGGCTTCGTCCAGCACCAGAACGTCAGCGTCGTGATAGAGCGCTCGTGCTATGCCGATGCGTTGCCGTTGGCCGCCCGAAAGCTGAACACCACGCTCGCCAACTAAGGTGTCTAGCCCCTGGGGCAGGGTCGCCAATAATTCGTCAAGATGGGCCATGCTGGCAGCGCGCTGTACTTTTGTTTCGTTTATGTCTTCTGGTGGCAGGCCAAATGCAATGTTTTCCTTGATGGATGAGTCGGCCAAAAAGATGCTTTGGGCTACAAAGCCCACGCTGTTTTGCCATGCGCGCAGGTTGTTGGCTTGGATAGGCACACCGTCAACCAGCAATGCGCCTTCAGTAGGCATGATTAGGCCCATCAAGATGTCTATGGCAGTGGACTTTCCAGAGCCCGAAGCACCTACTAGTCCGACCATCTTGTTGGCCGGAATGGTGAGGTTCAGCTGGTTTAAGACGCAACTGGTGGCGCCGGGGTATTGGAACCGAACACCCTGGAGCTGAATGCTTTCGGTTGGTATCAGGTGGCGCGCGCCATTCGACACAGCTGGAGCCGTGTTATCGGTGTCTGATCCAAGCATGCTGTTGCGCAGGTCTTCCTTGATACTGTCCAGCGCGGGTAGGGCTCCGCGAATTTGGGTGATACTGGAATACACCTGCTGAAAGGCAGGTAGCACTTTCATGCCCGCGAGGGCATACACCGACAGCACAGGCAAGATGGTTCCTGCATCATTTTGGTATGCGACCATGAGATACATGACCAAACCAATGACAGCGCCGAAGGCCAGCAACTCGATCGCATATCTTGGAACCTGGCTGATGATCTGATTGCTGCCATTGGCGATGGCAAAGCGATAGCTGGCTCGATCAAACCGCTGAGTGAACGTGCGTTGACGCCCCAACAACAAGGTGTCTTTGATGCCTCCAAAACCTTCGGCCATCAACTTGAACCGCAAGCTTTGTTGTGTGGTGATTTCACGCCCGTTTCGGGTCAGCTTAATGCGCACCAGCTTATATAGACCCCAATATGTCAGCGCAAACAAACCGACACCCACTGCTGCCACTGCCGGGTTGAAAACGAAGATTGCCAACGCCATGACGAATGCCATGATCAACTTGGCATTGAGCATCATGAATGCATTGATCATGCCGCCTGTGACACGTTGCGTTTCTTGCGCAATCTTGTTGGTTAGTTGGCTGCTGTTACCTGAAGCGTGAAACAACCACGGTTGCGCCATGTAGTGGGTATACAAACGGTTGCCCAGTTGCGCACCCACCAAGGTGCCGTATAGAGACAAACGCCAAAGGGTGTACATGGAAAGCAGGGCTGACACCGTGAGGGCGAACAGACTGGACGCACCAGCCAACACTACAAACTGGGCGTGCGATGCAACTCCCGACCATTGGTAAACCTTTGCTAGTAGACCCTCACCTTCCAGTTGGTTCAAGTTGCCCACCAGGGCCATGAAGGGGCCAATGGACATGACGCCGATCAATTCGGCCATAGACATAAGAATGACTAGCACCTGCAGCACCTTCAAACGGCGCCTTTGAGCCGGTTTAAGGAGCTCATACAAATCTTTTAAAGACTTAAACATCTTGTCGTTTTTTTTATTGGGTAGCCACTGGGTTCTGCGTCACGTACCACGGCATTGCCAGCTCCAACCCCTGCCCGATCCGCTGCGTGGGCGCGTAGCCGAGCATGCGCTCCGCCTTGCTGATGTCGGCCAGGCTGTGGCGCACATCGCCGGAGCGGAACTCCCTGTACACGGGCTGGCTACCTTCTAAGTGCGGGTAAAGCGGCAGCAGGTTGCGGTGCAGCTGTGCATACAGCTCGTTGAGGGTGGTGCGGTCGCCTACGGCTACGTTGTAGACTTGGTTGACGGGGGATGGGGAGCCCTCACCCCTGCCCTCTCCCAGAGGGAGAGGGAGTTCATTCACGGTGGCGGCCAGCAGGTTGGCTTGCACGACGTTGGCGATGAAGCAGAAGTCGCGGCTGGTTTCGCCGTCGCCGTTGATGTAGACGGGCTCGCCCTTGATCAGGCTGGCAATCCACTTGGGAATGACGGCGGCATAGGCGCCGTTGGGGTCTTGCCGGGGGCCAAACACGTTGAAGTAGCGCAGGCCCACGGCGTTAAAGCCGTAGCAGCGGGCGAACACGTCGGCATACAGCTCGTTGACGTATTTGGTGACGGCGTAGGGGCTGAGGGGTTTGCCGATGGTGTCTTCGACCTTGGGCAGGCCGGGGTGGTCGCCGTAGGTGGAGCTGCTGGCGGCGTAGGTGAAGCTTTTGACTTTGGCGTCGCGGGCGGCGACCAGCATGTTGAGGAAGCCGCTGATGTTGGCTGCGTTGGTGGTGATGGGGTCGGCCAGGCTGCGGGGAACGCTGCCGAGGGCGGCCTGGTGGAGGACGTAGTCTACGGGGTGGGTGGCGGGGTGCGGGTGCGGGTGCGGGTTCGGGTGCGGGGTCGGGG
>Ga0123337_10004120_pt1 | contig 14964 bp, 9 predicted proteins | sample frozenSSSSmetaG_FD_89792 | JGI IMG/M metagenome (GOLD analysis project Ga0123337, IMG submission 89792) | Glacier valley bacterial and archeal communities from Borup Fiord, Nunavut, Canada, to study Microbial Dark Matter (Phase II) -... | ecosystem: Environmental > Aquatic > Freshwater > Ice >... | reverse complement strand
CGGGATCCTGCTGACGAACTCGCCAAACCCCGCCGCATCGAGCGCCCATACCTCGACTGCAATGGCCGAACCGCTGCCGGTGCGCAGCAGCCCGGGCTTCGCCGGCGTGGTGTTAGGTAGCGCGTAGAGCGCGTACTCGGGCGTCGTGGCGGCTGCGCGGACGAACGTGCCGCCGAGGCCCACCAGTTCGGGGTTGAGGGGCAGCCCGGCAAGGTGCGCGCCGACCACCGCGATCTCGATCCTGCCCGGCGCGCGAACCGGCCCGGTGGCCGGATGGCCCTCGACCGCCGCGGCGATACTCGCGAGATAACCGTCGGCGCCAGCTTTGCCGATGAAGGTCAGGCTCGACGGCAGCCCGTCACTCCGCATCCCGGACGGCACCGCGATGGCCGCCATGTCGAGCAGGTTCACAAAGTTGGTGTAGCTGCCGAGGTTGGAGTTGAGCGTGATCGGATCAGCTTCGACCTCCGCCACGGTGTAGGCACGTGGCACCGTCGGCACCGCCAGCACATCGACGAGGCCAAGGATCGGCGCCGTGGCGCGCCTGAGGTCGGCGAGCCGGTAGGTCGCCTCGAAGGCGCTGACGGCCGTGAGCCCCCTGGCGCCACCGATGATCTTCAGCGTCGTCGGGTGGAACGCCTCGGGATTGGTCTCGATCAGCGGCTTGGTGGCCGCGTAGCGTTCCGCCACCCACGGCCCCTCGTAGAGCAGCCGGGCCACCGCATGCAGCGGCTCGAAGTCGAGCTCGACGACCGTCGCGCCCAGCGTCGTCAGCCGTGCGACGTCGGCGGCGAAGGCGGCCTCGGCGAGGGTATCGCCGAAGAACTTCCGCTGCTCGGGCCGTGGCACGCCGACCCGGAGGGCCGGGGGCAGGGCGCCGAGCACCGGCAGGGGCAGCGCGCGCGACCAGGCGTCGGCAGTGTCGAAGCCCGATGCTGCCGCCGTCACCTCGACCGCCGTTGCGACGTCGCGCGCGAACACCGAGATGGTGTCGAGCGTCCGGCAGGCCGGCACCATGCCGGTGGCGCTCAGCAGCCCCAGCGACGGCTTGAGCCCGACGATGCCGTTCATGCCCGCCGGAATGCGGCCCGAGCCGGCCGTGTCGGTACCGAGCGAAAAATCGACGATCCCGGCGGCCACGGCGACCGCCGAGCCGGAGCTCGACCCGCCAGGGATCAGGTCAGCCCGCAGTGCATTGCGCGGCACGCCATAGGGCGAGCGCACGCCGACCAGCCCGGTCGCAAACTGATCGAGATTGGTCTTGCCGATGACGATGGCGCCCGCCGCCTCGAGGCGGCCGACCACGAAGGCCGAGCCCTGCGGCCGGTAGGCGAAGGCGGGGCACGCGGCGGTGGTATCGAGCCCGGCGGCGTCGATATTGTCCTTCACCGCGAACACCATGCCGTAGAGCGGCTTGCCGGCCGGGCCGGCCGCCTCGAGCGCCGCGGCCTCGGCCAGCGCCGCGGCCTCGGGCTTGACGCTGATGAACAGCGCCGGATCGGCGTAATCGGCCAGCGCGCGATAGGCGCGGCGCAGATTGTCGGAGGGGGAGGGGAGTTTATTGGGGTCGGCGGCCATGCATCTGAACTCGAATTCACCACGCGCCAAAGATGCACATATTTGCGGCGATCACTACCCCAATGTGTACATCTGGCGGTTTGCGGGGCCCCCACCGGGCCTCCTGGTGGCGATTGCGCTGTAGCCGGTTAGCCCGTCGGCCGCTGCGACGGCAGCACCGGGATCCAGGCGTTGGGGAAGAAGCCGCGCGCATCGACCGGCCAGCTGGCCCCATCGGGGAGGCGCGGCTTGTTGCCCTCGCAGCTCCAGGTGCCGTTCGGCGCCAGCAGCCGGCTCACTCCGGGGTTGCGCACGCAGTAGTCCACCATCTCCTGCGCCGTCGGCGTCATGGCGCAGACCGGCCAGTCGAACGAGGCGCAGGCATAGATGACGCCATCGACGCAGCGCCAGCTCACCCGGTCCGGCGCCGATTCCATCGGCACGCGCAGCGCGTCGGCGATATCGGCGGTGAAGTGCGGCCCGGTATAGCGGTTGTCCACGTAGTCGATGGTCTTGACCGCGTTGCAGTAGGCGTAGGGGTCGGCAAAACCGCCGGCCGCCGACGTCTCGGCCACGGTGGGCGCTGCCGGTCCGACGGTCGCGGCGACCGGCGCATCGACGGATGCCATCGGCAGCGTCGGCTCGGCGCCGGGCAGCTCCAGCGTCGGCAGCAGGTTGGGCTCCAGACGGTCCGCCTCGGCCTTGGCGGGCTCTGCCACCACCGGTGTCGGGACGGTGGCGGCCGGCGTGGTATCGGTAACCTCGGCGACGGCGCCGACGCTGGTGGGCGCAGGCGCGCGCTCCACCATCATGTAGGCGACGACCACCCCCAGTACCACCAGCACCAGCCCGTTCGCCGCCGCGATCCAGATGAACATGTTGCGGCGCGGCGCCGGCTCGTCGTCGTAATACTCGCGCCCCCGATAGTCGCGGGGAGGTTCGCGCTCCGGCTCACGCTCGCGGCGCGGCGGCGGCGGACTGTCGCGGCGCTCCTGGCCGGCGCGGTCCATGCGGGTGGGCGGGCGGTCGAACAGCGACCGGCGCGGCTGCAGGTCCGGTCCGCCCTCGCGGTCGAACATCGATCGGCGCCCGGCCGGCGCATCCGGCCAGATCGTCTCCGCCGGACGGCGGCGTGGCTCGGGGATATCCACCGGCGCGACGTCTTCGAGTGTCAGCGGGATTTCACGGCTGGGTCGCGGCGGCGCGTCCTCGCGCGACACGGTGAGCGGGTCCATGTTGAAGGCCGCCTCGCGGGCGCGTGCTTCGTCTTCCGTGCGCTCGGGGCGCACGGGCCGGCCGCCATTGTCGCGCAGCATGGCGCGACGGTTGCGCCGGGCGGTTCGCCGCCGCCGCAATTCGAGTTCGCCCGCGAGGAACGCCATCAGCGCTCCCCCGATGGCGGCGAGGCCCGGCACCAGCAGCTCGAGCCTGAAGAACGTGGTGTCGAAGACCCCGAGCCCGATCCAGCCGAGGCCCGCCGCGCCAAGCAGCAGCGCACCCGGCCCGGGCGCCACGAAGGCGAGCAGGCCGCCAAGGATCGCCGCGCCCACCGGAACGTACCAGGCCACGGTGCCCAGCAGCTGTTGCCCGGGGGATGCGCCCCACAGCTTGAGGAATGGCGTCAGCAGGTCGATGCCGAGCCCGGCCGGCGCCACCAGTGCGAACAGCCCTGCGATCAGCCCGCAGAACAGCGCCGCAATTCTCACCACTCGGACTCCATCACTGGCGGGCGCCGCGCCCCGCCGCGCCTTCCCTTGCTGGCCCACATAGCACGCCATCATGGCGGCGCCAGTCCAGATCTATGGGGATTCCATCGTCGTCCGGCCTTGAAAAAAGCCAACAAATCCCGGCGTCTAGCGCTTCAAGACGGGGCCCGGGCGCTGTTGCAGAGGCGCCACAATCCACACTATTCGTCGCGAATTTTTCGTCCCACGCTAAGGGGGTATACGTGACGGTGGCCGAAAATGTAGTGAAATCAGGCATTTGAAGTATACCGATGGGCGGCTGGTATACGCGTCTCCAAGACTGGAAATACTTCGGGTTCCGCTCGCAGGGCCTCGACAATGTGGCAGAATCCGGCCAATTTGGGGCAAATTAACCATGAGTTCGATTCTCGGGGTTAGGTGGGGATAGAATGAAATCGAGTTTGTTTCTGTTGGCGGTGCCGTTCCTGGTGGGCACGACGGCACTGGTTCAGGCAGCCGATCCCGTTCAGGCAGTCTATGCTGTCGATGACGCGCATCCGTTGTTCTCGCTGACCGGTACGGTCGGCGGCGTGGCGATGGACCTGCCCGATGGCGGTGGCCTGTTCTTAGGTGAAGGCGCCAACGACCCCAATGACTGGCTGCTGGGCGGTACGGTTGGCCTGAACGCCGCGGTCGGCACGGGCGAGGTGCTCGGCGGGCTGCAGGGCTTCATCGGCCTCAACCTGTTCGGCACCTATGCCTATGGTGATTTCAACAAGACCAGCAACTTCACCGGTAACGGCATCGTCGTCGTGCAGGGCGGGGCTGGTCCGTTTCAATCGGACATCACGATTGGGACCAGCAGCACCGCCACCAACGGTTCCGCCGACCTCACCTCCATCCACAACAATGGGCAGGGCGGGAGCGAAAGCTTTACCGCTCATGCGGAGACCGATATTGGGCCGGGCGCGCAGGATGTGCCCTACACCTCGAACGGTGGAGCCGGCGACAGCTTCCAGTGGGGCGGCTTGCAGACGCGCGTCAACGGTGCCGGCGGTAGTGCTACGGCATACGCCGCGCTGGCCGACGAGTATGGTGGCGTCTTCATCGCCAGCGGCAATCTCGACGGCCTCAACCTGACCCAGAGCTACAAGACCGAAGCGCTGTATCTTGGCGGCGACGTCACCTTCGGCCTGTCCGGGCAGAACGGCACCACGACGCTGCAGGGCTATGTCGGCCCCAGCTATCGCTACCTGGCGCAGCGCAACACGACGACCTCCGACCTGTTCGTCGATGTGCCCGAGTATGTCGGCGCTGCCGACTTCCCGTATTTCAGCATGTCGACCACCGACACGTACTCGTCGCACTACATGGGCGGCATCGCCGGCCTGCAGGCGACGATCCCGACCAGCGCCACCACAGCGATCACCCTCGGCGTTGAGGGCGGCGCCTACTACACCATGGCCTCGGTGACCAGCGATGGTAACTACCAGGTGTGGGGCGGCGACCTTGTGTCCGGCGGCAGCATCCCCGATGTCGCGCCGGCGCCGGGTGCGGTTGCGCCGCTCGAGGTGGTTGCCGATGGCGTGACGTACGAGGCGGATACCATAGCCTTCGCGGCCCGCGGCACCGTGGCCTACACCATGGCCATTGCGCAGAACGCCCAGCTCACCTTCTCCGGCTCGGCCGACTACCTCTCGGCGGTCGCCCAGACGGCGGTCAACACCACCCTCAACAGCTACGATGACGACGACATCGGCGGCGTCCACTACCAGTCTGGCGGCACCAACGACCGGATCTCGTGGGGCCAGATGCTCAATCTCAGCGGCTCGGTTTCGCTCACCGGCCAGTTCTGATCGGCCTCGCGCTGACAATCGATCTTAAGGGCGCGTCCTCCACCGGGCGCGCCTTTTGTTTTGTGGTCTGAACTACCACCGTGCAGCTCCCCCGCTGGACCGGGGCCACGTGGCGCCGCTGATCGAACGGCTGGCGGCGGTGGAGGCACCCTGAACTGCCGCGCGTGGAGATCTCGGCGCCGGGCCGCGGCGCCAAACGAGCTCCTACTCACCCAAGAGCGGCGCGCGTTGCTCGGATCACGGTCCGCTGGCGATGCGGAGCCGTGCGAGTATCGCGGGGTATTTGTCGCCTCGTCATCCGAGGTCGGGCACAGCGCAAGGCGCCGACGCCCCGAAATTGCCGGCCACCAAAGAGGAAACGGCGCGCACCGTCTGGTGCGCGCCGCCTGATGGTCTGCTGCAGTAGCTAAGGCTTACCAGTTGCTCTGCGTGAAGGTCACGCTGTTGCCGTTGCCGACCTGGCCGACTGCCGCCCAGTTGCTGCTATCCGACTGGTCGACTTCCGTCGTGTTGCCGTGGCCGATCTGGGTGGACGAAGCCTGGTTGTTGGTGCCGTTCTGGTAGATGCCGGACTCGTTGAACGTGCCTGCCTGCGTGGTGCTGGCGGTGTTGTTCGCACCGATCTGGTCGGTGCGAGAGTCGTTGAACGCGCCGAGCTGGGTGGTGGTCGCGTCGTTGTTGTAGCCAACCTGGTCGGTCTGCGACAGGTTCAGCAGACCCACCTGCGTCGTGTCGGCCTCGTTGTGGCGGCCGGCCTGGAAGGTGGCCGAGCCGTTGAGGACGCCGATCTGGGTGGTGCTGGCGCTGTTATCGATGCCGCCCTGCAGCGTGATCTGGCCGTTGAGCATGCCCAGCTGGAAGGTCTCGGACTCGTTGCCGTAACCGAACTGGCCGGTCACCGAGCCGTTCAGCAGGCCGAACTGCATCGTAGTCTGCGAGCTGCCGCCGACCTGGAACACGGCGTTGCCGTTGGCCCAGCCGACCTGCAGCACGCCCGAGTAGTTGCCCGGGCCACCACCGCCGCGCTGGAAGGTGTAGGAGTAGTTGTCGTCGCCGATCTGCACCGTCCAGGCCGTGTTGGTCTTCAGGTTCGTGGCGTGCGGCACCGCGATCCACGGGCACCACCACTGCCCACAGGTCTGCTGGAAGGTGAAGTAGCCCGAGCCGTTCGACGTCTCCTGGTCGGTCACCTGGGTATTGTCGTCGCCAACCTGCAGGCCACCAGCGGTGTTGGAGCTCCAGCGGCCGGCCTTCTGCTTAAAGCGCATGTTGTTGTCGTCGCCCACCTGGGCACCAACGGCAATGTTGCTCGAGTTCAGGTTGCCGAAATAGCCCGGGGCATCCTGCTGGCTGTTGTTGTTGGATTGGTTGTTGTTGCCGAACTGGCCGATGACGCCGACGTTGAAAGCGAAGGCGGGGGAGGCCAGGAGCGCCAGCGCAGTGCCAGCGAGCAGAAGCGAACGCATGTAATTCCTCCATGAGCAAAGATGAAAACTCAGCTCCGGAAGACATCCGGTTTGCTGTTGAAAACATCCAAGCTCAAGTGGAAATCGAAGGCCAAACGTCTATCGTATTCAGACTTGGCTACAGAACATAATTAACGGGACGCATTAACCAGAGAGTGTCCACGTTTGAATGTGGCGATAGTACATCCGTACCTGCAGGTCGTTCACGCTGATGCGCGTTGCGTACGATTGATGCTGCTCGCGGTATGTCTGTCACGCCCGCTGTTGCCAGCCGTGGCCAGGCAGCCGGCGGGCGGCATCGGGCGCGCCGGCGAGTAGGGCCAGACGTGGCAGGAAAACATAATGATAACAGCGAGATAACCGGGGAGGCCGCTGCGCCGGACTGCCCCGGCCGGACCGTGGGTCCAGACGCCGGCCGGCAGCGACTCCGGCGGGCTCGTCTTCGGCGGTCCGGCCCGCCGGTAACCATCATTATGGTATATACATTGCTAACGGCCACGCATCCGGATTAGCTTTGCCCATCGAGCAGGCGGAAGGGCTAGTCCGCCGGCACGTGAAGTAAACCGGCGTTCCTTTATGGAGGGGCCCGCTGGGTGGGAGCTAAACAATCGTAGCCGGTGTGTATTGCCGGACTACGCGCGTGCCGTATGCGGCGGGTGGCGCGCGTCAGTGAGTGAGTGCTGACGATGGGATATTCGCAGAACAGCCTGACAAGCTGCATTTATGACATGGCCCTGGGCCGGTCGAGCTGGGACAGCATCCTGGACATCCTCGCTGCCACGTTTCCCGGCTGCCTGGTGACGGTTTCAGGCGACAATCTTTCCACGGGCGTCAATCTCGCCTTCGCCCAGCGCGGTCTCGCGCCGGCAGCGGCGGCCAGCTACATCTCCACCTATTCGGGGCTCAACCCCACGGTGAGCCAGGGCAGCGATCTTGCGCTCTATCAGGTGTTCCACGACGACGCGCTGGTCGATCGCATCGAGGCGGCGCAGGGCCGCTTCCACCGCGAGTGGTTGAGCCGCCAAGGCGATTTCGCCGCCTCCACCGGTGTGGTGGTGCTGCGCGAGGGCGCCCGCCAGCTCACCATCCAGGTCTACTACTCGCACCTGCGACAGGCCGACCTTCGCCCGCGCATCGCCGCCTTTCTGGGCGAGGCCGCGCAGCATTTCGGCCGCGCCTTCGAGATCGCCAGCCGCACCCGCTTCTCCGATGGCCGCGGCTACCTCGAAAGCGTCGTCGCGGACCTGCCGTTCACCGTGTTCTTCGTCGATGGCGACCTGCGCATCCACTACGCCAACTTCCACGCCGAAACCCTGCGCCGCCAGCATGTCGGACCGTTCTCGACCGCCGATGGCGTGCTGCGTGCTTCCGAGGAGGGGGCCGACGCCCAGTTGCGCCAGCTGGTCGCCAAGGTCATTTCGGCCAAGCGCACCCCGACCTCGGTGCTGCAGCTCAGCCGGCCCGACAGCGACGAGCGGCACTTCGCCATCGCCCGCCTCGCCACCCGCTCGAGCCAGCACTATCAGTTGCACGACGCCATCCTCGACTCCGGCCCGCTGGTGATGCTGGTGGTGCATGGCAGCCTCGAGATGAGCTCGCTGCCGACCGACCTGCTGTGGCGCGCCTTCTCGCTGACCGAATCCGAGGCCCGCCTCGCCGAAGCGCTGCTCAGTGGCGCGACGCTCGCCGATTTCGCCAAGGAGCGCGAGGTTTCCAAGCAGACCCTCCGCAACCAGCTCGTCGGTGTCATGCGCAAGACCGGCACCCGCCGCCAGTCCGAACTGGTTTCGCTGCTCACCCGCCTGGCGCTCACCTGCCTCTGACATCCTCCCCGGGGGGGCCGGGGAGGGGACCATGCGAAGCATGGTGGAGGGGGCTGCACTGCCGCCCACTTGCCTTTCTGCCCCGCCTCGTGACTCAATGGACTTATGAAAGTCCTCATCCTCGGCGGCGGCGTCATCGGTACCACTTCGGCCTATTACCTGGCCGAGGCCGGCCATGAGGTCACCGTGATGGAGCGCCAGCCGGGCGCCGGCCTCGAAACCAGCTTCGCCAATGCCGGTGAACTCTCCTACGGTTACGCCTCGCCATGGGCCGGGCCGGGCATCCCCGCCAAGGCCATCAAGTGGCTGCTGATGACCGATGGGCCGCTGGTGCTGCGCCCCAAGCTCGACCCGAAGATGTGGATCTGGGGCCTGCAGATGCTGGCCAACTGCACCCACGCCGCCTATGCCCGCAACAAGGGCCGCATGGTCCGCCTCGCCGATTATTCCGACGCGCAGATGCCGGCGCTCCGGGCGTTGCCCGGTCTCGCCTTCGACGGCCGCGAGCAGGGCACGCTGCAGCTCTTTCGCCAGCAGAAGCAGCTCGACCATGCCGGTGAGGACATCGCCGTCCTCAAGCGGTACGGCGTCCCTTACGAAGTGCTCGACCCCAGCGGCTGCATCGCCGCCGAGCCTGGCCTCGCGACGGCGACGGTGCCGTTCGTCGGCGGCCTGCGCTTGCCCAACGACGATACCGGCGACTGCAAGATGTTCACCGAGAGCCTCGCAGCGATCGCCACGGCGAAGGGCGTCGCCTTCCACTTCGGCACCACCATCCGCGCGATCGAGAAATCCGGCGGCGCCATTACCGGCGTCGAGACCGACAAGGGGCGCTTCACCGCCGATGTCTATGTCATGGCGCTCGGCAGTTATTCGCCACGGCTGGCGCGCGAGCTTGGCCTCACCCTGCCGATCTACCCGATCAAGGGCTATTCGCTGACGGTGCCGATTGCTGACGCCGCGGTCGCTCCGCTCTCCACCATCATGGACGAAACCTACAAGGTGGCGACCACCCGGCTCGGCGACCGCATCCGCGTCGGCGGCACCGCCGAAATCGCCGGCTACGACCTCACCCTGCACCAGTCGCGGCGCGGCCCGCTCGATCGCTCGCTGCGCGAACTGTTCCCCCGGGCCGGCGACACCGCCCGCGCCAGCTATTGGTGCGGCCTGCGGCCGATGACGCCAGATGGTACGCCGATCCTCGGCAAGGCGCTGAGCAACCTCTATCTCAACACCGGCCATGGCACGCTCGGCTGGACCATGGCCGCCGGCTCGGGTCGCGTCCTCGCCGACCTGATTTCGGGCCGAAAGCCCGAAATCGACACCTCGGACCTGGGCTTGTCGCGCTACTCGGCGTGAACTTGGGCCGGTCGCGTTGGTCCGCGCTTCACCCGGGTCTGCCCGTGCGTGGTCTTCACCCACACATGCGGCCGCGTCACCAGCTCCCACGTGGCGCGCACCACCGCCACCCCGTGCAGAATCCAGTAGAACGGCAGCAGCGCCTGCACCGGTAGCAGGTCGAGCCGCCCCAGCCGCGCCAGCCCCGCCACCACCAGCAGTGCCGGCCCCATGTAGCCGACGCAGAAGATCGTTCCCGCCAGCACCTCCCACCAGCTGATGGCGATCGGCCCCTCCATCGTTATCAACGCCGCGATGAGCGAAATCGCGAACGCCGTGTGGAGCGGCCCGGACAGCAGCATGCTGCCGACATAGATGTGGAAGCCGACGAATCCGATCCAGCCGAGATCCCTGAGCAGGGCGCGCCAGTCGCGGTCGTGCACGATCAGCGTCTGCATCCAGCCTTTCATCCAGCGCGCCCGTTGCCCCAGCCAGCCGTGCAGCTTGATTGGCGCTTCCTCGCCGGTCCGGCTGGCGATCGTCGCCGTCTTCAGCCCCAGCCGCGCCAGCCGGACGCCGAGATCGGCATCTTCGGTAACGTTGAACGGGTCCCAGCCGCCCACTGCCCGGAGCGACGATGTGCGAAAGTGGTTGCTCGTCCCGCCCAGCGGCATCGGCAGGCCCAGTCGTGCCAGGAGCGGCAGCATCAGCCCGAACTGTCCCGCGTACTCGCCCGCGAACCATGCCGCCAGCAGGCTTTCGCCGGCATTGTCGATCACCAGTTCGGCCTGCAGGCACTCGAGGTCCGGATGCGCCGCAAACGTGCTGGCCGCCAGTCGCAACTGGCCCGGCTCGGGAATATCCTCGGCGTCGAACACCACCAGATGCTCGCCGCGTACCATCGGCAGCGCATAATTCAGCGCCTTGGGCTTGGTGCGGGGCAGGGCGTCGGGCACCAGCAACAGTTCGAACCGCGGGTCGTGAAGCTCCGCCTGCACCGCCTCCACGGTGGCGAGGCTCTGCATCTCGACCACAAAATGGAGGTCGAGCTTTTCGGGCGGATAGTCGATCTGCCGGAGCGCATCGGCCAGCGCGCGCACCATCGGCGCCTCGTCGCGCAACGGCACCAGCACGCTGTAGACCGGCAGGTCCGCGTCATCGAGCAATGCAACGGCGGGACTTTGGTGCTGGGGGCTCAAGGCCGCCGCCAGCCGCAGCACCGCCGGTACCAGCAGCAGAAACCCGACCAGCGGCAGGAAGACCGGGCGGCTGATCCAGGGCGCCAGCGTCACCAGCGCCAGGATGGCGGCCAGCAGCAGTGCAAATCGCACCCGTGCGGCGAACGGCGCATCGAGGTGGCCCGCCGCATTGCGCCACTTCTCCCATAGCCGGTGGCGGGCGCGCTCCATCATCGCCTCCTCGCCCAGCAGCGCCAGTTCCGCCCGGATCGCCGGCGCCGGCACGATGGCGATGTGGCGCTTGAGATCGGGGCGAATTTCGTGCAGTAGCTTGAGCTTGATCATCGTTTCGAAGCGCGGGGCGGCATAGACCACCTGCCGGTCCAGCACGGGACAGCGCAGTGCGCGGATTTCGCCGAACCGGTCGATCTTTTCGATCACCGGCTTCGTGTTCCCCAATTGTGGGATTCGCTCGAAGAATTCGAGGCCGGCCCAACTGGCGGCGCGCTGCATCACCAGTGCATCGCCCAGTCCGAACCGATGCGCGCAATAGTCGAGTGGATCGACCTCGAGCTCCAGTGCTGCCTCCAAGTGCAGCACCGCATGCTCTTCAGTCGGCGTGAAGTCACCCAGAACTGACTGTAGGAGTGCCCCCGCCTCCGACATTCGCCCGCCAATACAGGTTAAGTATAACTTCGATCAGGGAGACAGTTAGCGATGATGTGCGGGTCGAGGTCAAGCCTGAAACTGGCGCCGGAAACTGCCGATCCGGAGAAGTGCGGCCGCCCCTCGCCAATTCCGGCGAATTCGGCGATAAGCCGGACAACGCCCGCCTTCGGGAAGCCCATGCGCGCCATCGCCTTCGCTCTTTGTCTGTTGCTCGCGACGCCGTTCGCCGCTTTCGGCCAGGCGCTGCCCTATCACGTCGATCCGGGCGCCCGCGACATCGTGCCGAACCTCGTCGCCGTGCCCGCTATCCGCTTTCTCACCACCGCCGACTACCCGCCCTTCAACTTCCGTGACGACAAGGGCGAACTCGTCGGCTTCAACGTCGATCTGGCGCGGGCGCTGTGCGCCGAACTCAAGATCGCCTGCACCGTGCAGGCCTGGCCGTGGGACCAGGCGTCGAAGGCGCTCGAGGACAACCAGGGCGATGCGCTGATTGCCGGCCTCGCCATCACGCCCGAGAACGGCGCGCTGTTCGACTTCTCGTCGATCTACCTGATGCTGCCCGGCCGCTTCGTCGCCCCGCTGGCGGCAGCGCCCGGCTTCGATCCCTTTGCTCTCGAGGGCAGGAAGGTCGCGGTGCGCAAGGGCTCGACGCACGAGGAGTTCCTGCGCCGCTACCTGCCGGCCGCGCAACTCGTCGAGTTCGACGGCGAGTTCGCCGCCCTCGATGCGGTGGAAAAAGGCGCCGTCGATGCCTATTTCGGCGACGCGCTACGCGCCTCGTTCTGGCTCAACACCCATATCGGCTGCTGCGATTTCGCCGGCCAGCCGTATTTCCGGCCCGACCTGTTCGGCGAAGGTCTCGCCGTGGCGCTGCCCCCCGGCCACGACGCCGTCCGCCAGGCCATCGACTATGGCCTGACGAGGCTGAAGCGCTCCGGTGCCTACGACGAACTCTACCTGCGCTGGTTCCCGGTGAGCTTTTACTGAAGACGGCGGAAGGTCGAAAGTTCGGAAGTCGAAAGTCGGAGCGAGCGCACTTTCCGACTTCCGACCTTCGTTCCTTAGGCCTTGCGCATCCGCGCCCGTGCACTGGCTTCGATTGCGCCGGTGATGAGGCTGTTGACCGTCAGCCGGTCGCGCACCATCTCGAGCAGGCGAAGCTCTTCCTGCGGCAGTTGCACGTCGATCACTGCGACCTCCACCGCCAGCGCGTAGGCGGTGTCGTGCAGGCGCTCGGGGATGACGGCAGTTGCGGCGTCGAGCACGCCTTCGAAGCCCTCGGCATTGGTCTTGTCGACCGCCTCGTTGGCAACGTGGCTCAACTGGTCCATGTCGTAGCCCTCGAACACCGGCGAGCGCACCACGAGGTCAGCGATCGCATCCAGCTCGTTCTGCGAAATCCCCTCATCCGACGAGGCGGTGACCACCATGATGTGGATGAGTGCGTCCTGAACTGAGAGAGCCATGGTGTCCTCGGGCTGGCAAAAGCCCCGCATAACTAGGCAGCTACATCCCGCTTGGCAACCCACGCACCCTTCGTTTGCTTGACGCACCCGGCGCGGGTGGTGCATTGAGCCGCATTCCCTCCATCGCCACTGAGGCAGCCCGTGCCCGCGCCCCTTCCGACCCTCGATCCCGCCTTCTTCGATGCCGCGCAGACCGCTCGCGCCTGGCCCTTCGAAGAAGCCCGGAAACTGGTCGCCCGCGTGCAAAAGCGTGGGCTGACCGAAGTGCTGTTCGAGACCGGCTACGGCCCCTCGGGCCTGCCGCATATCGGCACCTTTGGCGAAGTGGCGCGCACCACCATGGTCCGCACCGCCTTCCGGCTGTTGACCCGCGACGAGATCCCAACGCGCCTGCTGTGCTTTTCCGACGACATGGATGGCATGCGAAAGATTCCGGAGAACGTCCCGGATCGCGCCGCGCTCGAGCCCTATGTGCAGATGCCGCTGACTGCCGTGCCGAACCCTTTCGGGGGCGAGCACAAGAGCTTCGGCGACCACAACAACGCCATGCTGCGCCGCTTCCTCGACACCTTCGGCTTCAACTACGAGTTCGCCAGCGCCACCGAATACTACAAGGCCGGAAAGTTCGACGAGGTGCTGATCCGTGCCGCCGAGCGCTATGCAGAGATCATGGGCGTGATGCTGCCGAGCCTTGGCGAGGAGCGTCAGGCGACCTATTCGCCGTTCCTCCCGATTTCGCCCATTTCCGGCCGCGTGCTCTACGTGCCGATGAAGGCGGTCGATGCCAAGGCCGGCACCATCACCTTCGCCGACGAGGACGGCACCGACGTCACCCTCCCGGTCACCGGCGGGCACGTGAAGCTGCAGTGGAAGCCGGATTTCGGCATGCGCTGGGCCGCGCTCGGCGTCGATTTCGAGATGTTCGGCAAGGACCACCAGACCAACCAGGGCATCTACGACAGGATCTGCGAGATCCTCGGCGGCGTGGCGCCGGAGCACTACGTCTACGAACTGTTCCTCGATGATCTGGGCCAGAAGATATCGAAGTCGAAGGGCAACGGCCTCACCATCGACGAGTGGCTGACCTACGCTGGCACCGAGAGCCTGTCGCTTTACATGTTCCAGAAGCCGCGTGTGGCGAAGCGGCTGTTCTTCGACGTCATCCCGCGCGCCGTCGACGACTACTACCAGTATGTCGCGAGCTATAGCGGACAGGACGCCGCGGCCGCGCTCGAGAACCCGGCCTTCCACATCCACTCGGGCAAGGTCCCGGTGGTCGACATGCCGATCACCTTCGGCCTGCTGCTCAACCTCGCCTCGGCCGCCAACGCGCACGAAAAGTCGGCACTGTGGAACTACATCACCCGCCGCCTGCCGGGCGAAACGCCCGTCACCAACCCCGAGCTCGACCGGCTCGCCGGCTACGCGGTGCGCTACTTCAACGACGAAGTGAAGTCGAAGAAGGTCTTCCGCGCCCCGACGGACAAGGAGCGCACGGCGCTCGCCGACCTTGCCGAGCAACTCACAGGCAAGGACGGGCTCGAGGCCAAGGAACTGCAGGACATCGTCTACGCCGTCGGCAACGCCCACACCTTCGATCCGCTCCGCGACTGGTTCGGCGCGATCTATCAGGTGCTGCTGGGGGCGGATCAGGGCCCGCGGTTCGGCTCGTTCATCGCACTGTATGGGGTGGAAGAGACGCGGAAGCTCATCGCCGATGCGCTGGCGGGGAAGCTGGTCAAGGACGTGGCCTGACGCCTGAGCTTGGAGTCCCGGTCGGGTGGCTAGGCATCGAGTACGTGGCTCCCCCCTCCACCGCCTACCGGCGGCCCCCCGCAAGCGGGAGAGGATAAGGCGAGATCGTGCCACAGCGAAACCTCTCCCGCCTGCGGGGGAGGGGGACCAGCGAAGCTGGTGGAGGGG
>Ga0123337_10004119_pt1 | contig 14965 bp, 11 predicted proteins | sample frozenSSSSmetaG_FD_89792 | JGI IMG/M metagenome (GOLD analysis project Ga0123337, IMG submission 89792) | Glacier valley bacterial and archeal communities from Borup Fiord, Nunavut, Canada, to study Microbial Dark Matter (Phase II) -... | ecosystem: Environmental > Aquatic > Freshwater > Ice >... | reverse complement strand
GAAGCACAGCACCAAAATTGGTTTATTTCCAACTTGTGCAAGGTGTTGACAACGGTAGGCTAAAATCATGGTTTTTCCTGAACCAGCCACGCCATGAATTACCCGATGTCCATCACCTAGACTCCGCGCCAACTGTTCCTGTTGCAAGTCCATAATCCTGAGAATGTCGGGGATTTGCAGCTGCGGCGATTCTTCTTCAGTGGCCGCGGTGTCTAGCTCAAGCAAAGATAACTGTTTGGCAGTAATGCGTAAATCTGGGAAGATGTGCCAACGGATTCTGTCAATTTGACTCCTGGTGAGTGTCTTACCAAATTGATATGCCGATAAATCCCAAATTCGTTGTTGAAATTCACCTGCATCTGTTTTTGGAAGCATTTCATCTTTGCAGATAACTAAGTTTTCCTCAAATACTGCGGGTAGTTCACTGTTGTTAAAATCCTTGCGGGTAATGTTGGTGAACACCACGCCGTAACCGTAGGGAATAACCAGTTTACCTTGATATTTACCTTCTTGCTGCACCAAAAGAGAATCTTTTTCTAGCATCTTGTTCACTGCTAGGGCATAATCTCTTGCCTGTTGTAGTGGGTGTTTAACTTCCTTTATTCCATCTTCAGTAAGCAGTGTGACTGTGGAGGGGTTAATATTTTGAATAGTTTCTAACTTCCAGTCTTTCACCTCAAGAATGAACAAGCCCCGGCTAGGGTGCAGCACTATAAAATCTGGGTGCAACTGCTTCTTACCTACTGGCACGTCATACCAAAGTAAATAATCATCCTCTAATTTCTCCTCTAAGCGCTGCGCTAACCTCCTCTCACCGGGGGTCATCCGCATTGAGCAACTATTAAATGAAGGAATTAGAGTAGTCATAAATGGTAGATATTTATACGGTTTAGAAGCGATTGGGGTTTCCTCTAAGAATGGGGGCGAGGGGCGATCGCTATCCTATTGATTAGAGTCATCTATCGTAGTTTGAATGACAATACCACCAAATCGAGCTTCATCAGCCCAGCATTTCACTCCGTTAATATAGCAAGTATGACTTTGGTATTTCTCTTTGGTTTCTGTGACAATTGCCTCAAATCCTCCACTAATTGAGGTATTAAAGAAACTCAACTTTCGGCCTTGAGCATCACTTGCTTTGCCATAGCAATTATTGCAAACTGCGCGTGGATATCTTGTGAGATGTCGAACTGGAGTCGAACAGATGGGGCAAGGATAAAATTCAGTATTACTCATATATCTTTTGAGTTGAAATCAACCTATTTCACTTATTAACTTTGGCTCTTCTAAAAATGCACTCATAAATTCCTTTGCGCGAATACTCCTCTCCAGTCAAGGCTCTACGCGCAAAAACCAATTCCCACCCTTCATCGCCCAATTTATTTATGCCTATATCAAAAACAATATCGTCAAAGCTTTCAATTTTATATTCATACTGCAAATTTTTGGGTTGTTGTTGCCACCACAAATTAAAAACCAGTATCCCTACTATTCCTCCTAAAAAGACAGTGTTAATTATTTCTCTAAATTGAACTAAGATATTAAATACATTAAACTGGTTTGATTTAGGCTTTGAATTTGAAGAAGAAGTTTGTGTGTTTAGAGCAGGTATTGGTAATATTTGATGAACTTGTAAATTAATAGTTTGCCGCCAAGTTGGATGCTTACTACCAGTTACCTGCCCACGAATATATAAAGATTTGATTTTTGCTAAGTTTAATTTAGCTACAGCTTTTTGAACATAATCAACAAAAAATGATTGTTCTGGAACTTCTTTAGCTTCAGCAGTTATGGTGAGGCTATCATCTTTAATACTTACCTGAACTGTTATTTCTTTGGGTTCTAGGGCTTTATTCATCAAGGTAACAATTGCTTGAGTATCACCCTGTTTTGCCTGTTCTAAAAGGTTTGTTGCAGTCATATTAAATCATCATTGAATCAGAACTTACTGTAAACACTAGACTTTCTTGCTTATTGTGCGATCGCCTTCTCAAGTTATCCCTTAAGAATGGGGTATGTCATTAGTCCCGGTTGTCGTTGCATCTGGTTACTAGATTTTCTTTCTACGAGACGAGACGCTCAACGCGAAAGCTTGATTGGGGCGATAAGCCTAACGGCATGGCTTTCACTTAACGCATTTTAGATAGAGCCTCAATTTATAGCCTGGATATCAAGCTTGAATTTGGGTTTGAGGCTGTCTTGTTTGTGTATTGCTAGGTGCATTTAGTTTGCGGGATAATGCCAGCACATTCATAGCAAATTGCTGATAAAGTTCTGGGGACTTATTCATGAAAACAACTATTGCATTCCGATGGCTGTAAATTGCTAAATACCGCCGTTTATTAGCTATTGCATAGACAATTAGGGCTACTGCTGCAACAAGTAAAATTAAACCTAGTCCAAAAGAGTTTCTGAATGCACCCAAAGATGAAAAAGCTAGGAATCCTCCAAAACCCAATAATGCATAAATAGGGGCTTCTAATGTTTCTACTGAATCAATATTTTGAATGCGTATCCAAGTCTCTCTCTTCTCTAAGCCAGTCTTGGCTGTTCCAACAAGAATATCACCTGTAACTTTGACAATAATTGTTCCTCTTGCTGGAACTAGCACATTTGCCCAAACTTGGGCGGGAGTGCCTGTGATTTCAACGACTTGCTGATTAGTTCTCATGTTTGTATTACCGTTCATTAGATGCCTCACCTGATGTTTAAAATTGCAATCAACAGTTAAATGTAGAAACTAAAATAATTGTGCGATCGCTTTTGGTAGGTAATTCTTATTTATCTTTTAGCCATACCATTGGCAATTAATGCTTCTCTATATAACCAAGCTTCTCTAGCTGTTTTAAAACCATCCATCCACTTCTTTTCTTTCGTATCTTTAATTCGATATCCTACTCCCCAAGTGTCATTTTCAAAGCAATAGTATATTTTATAAAGCATTACGGGTTGAGCAAAATCATTTCCACAATCACTGTCATGTACTATCACAGAACCATCTTCTTGAATACCGTAAAATCGACGCTTTTCTTTGTTGATGTTCACCTCTAAAATATTCCCTAAATGGTTAGAATGTAAAATAATAATTCCATTTTCTTTGACCGTATGAAAGTTTCTGTTATGCTTAGACATTGCACTTTCCTTGTAATATAAATACCCTTGAGTTTCTGAACAAATACTCATTTACCCGCATTAACGAGAGCAACCGATATATTCTTTAATAAGTAGCTTCAATTCTTTAGTAATTGGTAAACTGTCAATTTCTCTACAAAGGTTGTGCAAAGGTTCACCTTTAGCTTTTCTCTCTTGATAAATTCCCTGTAGTAGTGCTGTCAATCCATATCTGGTTAGTGCATCTGATGCTAACCCTATTATTCCAAGTAATACAATACCGCCAACCATTCCGCCTGGGCCTAACATGGCTAATGCCGCAGTAATTGCAGCAGCACCAGCTAAACCAGTTGATGCCATTGTGATGAGAAGTACAACAGCTGGTAATCCAATGCCTGCTAATTTTCTAACAATTTCATCCATGATTATGATCTCTTATATTTAAACGAATGCTTGGTATTTTCTCTAAGAATGAAGGAGCGATCGCATCCTTAACTTTTCCTCTAAAAATCTGGTTTAAACCACTCATAGCAAATCAACTTAATGTCTTTTTGCTGGATAATTTCTACTGGTCTTATGTCTTGGTCATCTGCAAGTTCCTCATATTGGTCAGTGTCTACAAAATATTCATCTAACTCAGAAATGAGTAAGCTGACATTTTTATGTTGTTTGAAATTCTCCCAAACTGCCTTAATGTCTCGTTCATAACTGCGAGAGTTAACTGTGGTGATAACTTTTAATACTCGTTCTTTGGCTTCTTCATCAATTGGTTCACTTTGAAATAAATCAGGTTGGGTGAGGGCATGATGAATACTTTGTAATAGTTTGGGCATTTGCGGTTTAATGCCTTTAGCTGTTTGCTGTTGTTGGAAAGAGTTAAACAGATTGCCTATGGCTCTTTCTAAAACAGAGAAAATGCGGTTATCAAACTGGACTGGTGGTAATTCATCAGGTTTGGGAAAGTCTGATTGTTGGCATTTAAGCCAGTTAAAAATGGTGCGTTTGTCGCTAATCAACCTATTAGGGTCTAGGGAGATAGCATTATCAATGCGTGGGTAAAAATGCCAAAAGTGCTTGTCTTGTACCCGAAACGCAAAGAATATTCCCCCATCAGGAACGTTGGGATGGGGTATGGGTTTATTCCAGGTGCTATGAATACCAAAGGGGATATCATCAATTAGTTCCTTGCTTGCTTGCTGTAAAAACTCTAGTAACGGTAATCTCATCTCATCTAGGGATACCAAATCAGATGCTTGTTCTAGTTCTTCTAAAATGGCTTGTTTTTCTGCATCGGTGTCAGCCATCTTAAGTTTGTACAGTTCGTCTAATGATTTACCAGAAATAGTTTCACCTAGTACACTACCGTCTAGCCCTACTTCTCGGTCAATGGTAGCGATGCGCTCTTGTAATCTTCTAACTAGCCCTAATAAATCGTCTAGTCCCTGTTCTGGAAAGCAGTTGTAGATAAACAATTCATCATAATCAGTGCCTAAGCGGTCAATGCGTCCTGCCCTTTGAATCATACGTACTGGGTTCCAATGCAGGTCATAATTAACTAACACCCCAGCATCTTGCAGGTTTTGACCTTCTGATAGTACATCTGTACAGATAAGAATATCAATTGGGTTTTGTTGCAGTAGAGTTAATTCCTCATCACTATCAGTTTGGACATTAGCTTTAGGTGCAAACCGTTTAACTTTCTCTTCCCGTTGTTTACCGGGGGTTGCACCAGTCAATAACTCAATCACAGGGGCTTGAGTGTTGACTTGCATTTCGGTTAACCAAGCTTTATCTGTAATTAATTGTTTATATAAATACTCAGCCGTATCTTTGAAGTAGCTAAATACTAAAATCTTTTTACCTTGCAGTTGGGTTTTGAGTAGGTCTTTGAATGCTGCTAACTTGCGGTCATAGTCTGTGTTAGCTGTGGCTGAGGATTCAATTTTTTCTAAGGTGACAATAATGTTATTTAAAATTCTCAAGTCAGCTTGAATCTGCTGCTGGAGTTGATTTAGGTCATAGTCTTTAGAGTCAACTTCACTTAGTGATGCAATAATGGCATTAACTGAGCTACCTTCTTCTTCATCTTCAGCAGCTAATACTAACTTACGAAAGTTTTTACTATCTAACAGTTTTCCTTGCTGAGTGAGAATTTCATAAAAATTAGTCTGAAAGTCTCGCTGGTTGCGAATACTATTTTTAAAAGCAAGTAGTGAACTTTCAAATCGTTTAAAATAAAGGGCTTTTTGGAGGGCAACTAGGGCATCATTACGCTTGACTTCATTTTCTTCCCCTTTATCCTTGCGCTTTTTAAAAGCCTTAATGTTATAAGCAGGTAAGTTAAGCTTGTCAATCTGAGTGGCTATCCCCGTATACAGCCCAGCAAAGCTATCTTCAAAATTATAGGTAAACTGTTCTAACTGGCGTTTAGGAAAGTGAATGAGTTTACCATTAATGCGAATTTCTTCACCTGCTTGTTGCCTTCTAATCACGTCCTGGCGGCTACGTCTCACCATTGTTTGCATGAGGAGTTCTGTAATTTCTACCCCACCTTTAGCTAAGGCTTTAAAATAAGTCTTGAGGTTAGAAATACCCCATTCTCTGTAATAAGTTTCACCACCACGGGTAATTAGTAAAATTTGATGATAAAGGTCAAATATGCTGTTATTAATAGGGGTAGCGGTTAGTAACACTACCCGTTTATTGCGCTTACCACTGCTAACTAGTTTTAATAAATTACGGTAGCGATTGGTGGCACTGTTGCGGAAATTATGAGATTCATCCACCACCACGATGTCATAACGAGCGTAATCTTGAACATTAAAGCTTTGACGGCTGATTTCTTCATGTGAGATAATATCAGCTTTAATGCCAAATTCATCTAGTTTTTTGTCCCACACTAATTTTTTAAGTTGAGCCGGACAAACCACCAAGGCACGAGGCACAAATCTCGGTTTCTTAAGTTTAATTAGGTAATAGTCCAGCAGCCGCAATCCAATAAAGGTTTTCCCCAAACCCACAGCATCAGCAATAACACAGCCATCATGTCTTTCGATGAGTCTAACTGCTCTCTCAAATCCCTCTTGTTGAAAACTGGCTAGTTCTAATGAGGTGCGATCGCTCTCGCCAATGATGGTATCTTCCTTAAATAGTTCGTATAGTGCTTTGAGGAATATTTGGTAGGGGGTGTAAGCTTTACTGCCAAATTTGGAGGCGTTGAGGGCATCAATTAGCTTGGTTTTGTAATCAACATCAACACTAGGGTCATTCCAAAATCCTGCAAACCAGTTATGTCTGAGGTCGTGAGCGATCGCACCAACTTTGTTGACAACGTTTAACTCGGTATTCCCTTCTAAGCCGGCTGGGGTGAAGTTGGAAGACCCGACGATGCTGTAATTATTGAAGATATAGGCTTTGGCATGAAGAAACTGATTTTTATCTCCATGCGCTCCAAACAGTCTCACCTCAACGTCATGCCTTTGCAGATAGGCAATCATGCGCTCTATCTCATTCTGGTATTTAGAATTTAGCGGTTGGGTTTCTAACTCCTCTTGAATGTTTTTCTTAAAGTAACGGATTAAGTCAATGCGATCGCTCTCTGCTGGTCTAATGGTGGGGTCACGTCCAATGAGTAAACGCAGGCTGGTTAATTGGTTCATGGCAGCTTCTAGGCGTACCCATGCCTCGATGCGGAAAAATCCGGTGGCGATGTCGAGGACTATTTGGTTTTCATCCTCAATTAAGGTTTGGAGGATGGTTTGTAGTTTATGGCGGGAGTTGTCGATGTAGTCGGGGAGGGGCATATTTTACCTAATTTTCTTTGACCATTTCTTAAAAGTTTTTTCGTTTATCCATAAATCTTATAGACAATTTCATCAATATCCTTTTGTAGTGATATAGCTAGTTTGTCACTAGTAGTTTCTAATATTTTTTCAACTAGCGCGATGATTTTTTCTTCCTGTTCTAGCGTTGATCTATTAATAGGAATAGATGCTAAAAATTTTGATGAGTACTCCAAACATTGCCCCATTTTTTTTGCATTTTTTACACAAAAGCTTTCTACAAATTTGCTATTTAAAAGACCTAAAATATATTTCATGTTAATATTGGAATTATTTTTAGGAGTTAAAATAAAGCTAGTTGTTAATGAGATGAATTTTCGATTAGTATATGCAAACTTATTAGAAGGAGAACGATAATAACAAATTATTTGCTCTAGCACTTTATTGTTAAACAAATCATCATTATATCTCACAATTTCATACCATTTTAGTCCTTCATTCTTAACAGCATATCTTTCTTCTAGCTGTTTTTTAAATTCAGTCAAATACCTCAAAGCATTAGGATATAAAGAAATATCAATTCCTCTATTGGTTTTTAATAAAAATGATTCCGATTGTTTGAATGAATACTTATTTATGCTTGAGCTTTCAATTAGATGCTCAAGTAATGTATGCTCAATCTTATAGAAATTGATTACTTCTTGACTCACGATAAAAATATCGTCCTTTCCCGTAGCTACTCCTTTTCCGATATAGCAGAGTTCTTCCAACTTAGAAGTAACAGTATTTAGTTGGCTATTTGATTCTTGAAAAGTCCACGGCTTCTCACTTAAATCTTTCAGCAATAATTGTTTAATAATATAACAATCATCATTACTCCTGATTGAATGTCTTGTAAAAATAGACTCAAGATTTTCTTGTAATCCAGCTAAATCAAAGAGAATGCTATATAAAAACCTTTTTTCATCATGAATTTTATTGGTTTTTAAAAGTTCTAAAATGCAGGTATCAACTTCGGCACTTTCAAATACTTTTACGCATCCAAAATCAACAACTTTTTCTATCTCGTATTTGCTAACAATGAATTTTCTTATTTTATCTGCATAATATGACTTGGTAAAATAGCTTGCTGTGATCAAAGACAGAATACCTTTATTTTTAAGGATATTATTGGCTTTTTCAATAAAAAAATATAAAATATCTGCTTTTCCTCTATATGTAGTAAATTCAGTTTGATATTGTAAAATTGTATTTTTGTCATTGATTTTTTGAATATTTAGATAAGGTGGATTCCCTATCACAATATCAAAACCACCCTTTTCCTGAAACACCTCATTAAAGTGCAGATGCCATTGAAAGAAGTTAAGCGATCGCATCCCCTTTTCCACCTCAGCAGCAAACTTATTCGATTCGGCTAGCTTCTCGGTAATTTGTGCCTGTTCCTTCTCTTGAGCCTTGCTGACTTTCCCATTCATCGCTTTAATCTTGCGCTTAAGTTCTTGCTGCTTGCTTACCCAGAACTGGTAACGGTCTTCTACCGCCACACGAAATACATTAGCCTCTATTGCTAAAATCTGCTCTCTGAGTTGGTGACGTTCCTCAGCCTGAGCATCAAAATAACGACGTTGTAGATCCAATAGAGGCTGAATAGCTATTTGAATAGGAGTAACACTTTCTATCATTAATTGATCTCCTCTAGGTGTTTCAAACTCTCCTTTTTTCTTCTTTGTCGGAATAGTCGGAATGTTTTGGGGAGGTGGAATCAACTGCTCACCTTGAATAGTAGAAATTAGTGAATCCCCACACATCAACTTATAATCAAGGTTGGGCAGAGGGTCTACTTTATCAATTGTGGGAATATCTACTACAAGCGATAACCACATCCGCAGCTTGGCAATTTCCACCGCTTCCGGCTTAATGTCTACACCATAGAGATTATTAGCAATAATGTCTCGCTTCCATTGACTGATAGTGAAACTACCTCTTTGTACGGGTCTACCGTCCATTAGATGAGCGATCGCTTGTTTGACTGACAAAATTACCTGCATCATCCCCATTGGGAATGCACCAGAACCCACAGCAGGGTCACAAATCCTCACAGAATCTAGGGCTTGCTTCAGTTTCCTAGCTTGTTCTCTTGTCAACAGTTGGTTAATATCCTGTCCTGGTAGTTCAGAGTCATATTCTGTAAGTTTCTTGACTGCTTCCAAGTCCATACCTGTCGAATCTGCTAAGTAACGACTCAAGGATTCCACACACATGAACTGGACTATTCCGCGTGGAGTGTAGAAAGTACCGCTTTGTCCCCGTTCTTCAGCTGCCAACATATTCTCGAATACTTTACCCAGCATCTCAGGGTCAACGGCGGCGACATCTTCATCACCCTGAACGTTTTCGGAGACGGTGAAGTTATAGCTGTTAAAAAACCTGAGAATACCTTTATCGCCACTGGGGTCAAAAACAGAGTTAGGCAATTCAATGTGTGGGGGTGTCTCTACACCTGCTGTATCAATCACATCTAAACCATAATCTCGCTCAAACAGTCCACCATTGAGATAAGGAATCTTACCCCAAGGGGAATCCATATCAGGGCGCTGTTTGTTGAGCATTTCAAAAAACAATCGCTCTAGCACCTGATGATAAAAATTTTTGTTCTCTAAATCTGAGCATAGTTTGTTGTATTGATTCTTAAGAAAATTGCGATCGCCTGCCAAAAATTCCTTTTTCTGTAAAAAGTAGAGGAACATAACTCGCCCCAGGAGTCGTTGAGAGAACTGATGCAGCCGCCTGGAGTCATTAAAGTAAGAATGCTGATTGTTAGCTTTAATAACCCGTTGCAGTTCCTCAAAGATTTCTCGATAACCCCGATAGAACTCTTTAGTGAGTTTCTCTACATCAAAAGCTTCTTTCTGAACGTTATAAAGTTCTAAGGGAGAAAGATTGCGGGCAGCAATAGCCTCTAAGCGGTCACGGTCGTAGTTAGTGGGATTAGCCCTGTCAATCAATAACTTGCGAATGCTAACTTTTAAATTCAGGTCAGCATCAAAGGTTTTGCGGGGATTGACCAACATCAATTGGTCATAGTTTTTTGTACCCAACAGCAGAAAATTAGAGGGTCGTCTACAAAGACTTTGAGCCAGCGATCGCATTCTGTTGCTGGCGGTACTATTCGAGAGCCATTCGTTTTCTTGAAGCTGAAACAGCAAAACTTGCAGCGACTCATTACCATACTGATGATCGGCAATCATGTATGCGTTCCAAATGGCTTCTGCACTCCGAGCAGGTAGCTCTAAGTCATCAATAGCTAATTGTTGAGCAGAAGCGTTGTAGCCAATTTTTTGAAATAAAGATGCTACGTTTTCTGGATTCTCTATGTGCCTGACATCATCTAGTTGGAGTAGTCGCCCCTTCATTCCCGTATTTCCCTTGACTAAAAAATTACTTCTCCCAAACCCTTGCTGTGTATCGACCGTAATTAATCTGAAGAAAGCAGCTTAAATCCGCGATGGGCAAAACCCACCGCACATACCAAAACTGAGCAAACAGCTAATTCGGTAAATACTTAGCCAATAAATCCTGACCCTGAGCGCCCATCTCATCAAGCTTCTGCTCAATAAGCTTCATCGCCATCGGCGAGGGTGTTGAGCGTCCATTTTCCCAACGATTAATCGTGGTATAAGTAACGCCTAGAGTGGCTGCAAATTGTTCTTGCGTTAGCGCAGCCAAAAGCCGCAGATCACGAATGATCTGCCCCACCTCTGGCTGTTTGATAGCCAAGGCTTTTTTGATAGTCATTTAACTTCTAAACTTGATTCACTAGCTTAAGTAGCTGGTGCTATATTATCTATTACAAGTTAGTCATTTTAAAGCTGCATACACACCGTATATACACTGAAATATGTTTTTATAGTAAAATTTCTTACTTGAATGAAGGGGAGTTTTTTAAGTGATGTTGAACTTAAATTCTTAGAGGAAAAGTTTGGATGAGCGTAGGTGTAGCCCGCCGTTAGGCATCGCCCCCCTTTGTCCCAGAACTACCCCGCAAACATGGGAAGCGATCGCTCTCCCGTTTTCCTCGCTTGAACTAGCTGCGATCGCAGCTAGTTCTAGGGGAAAGTCAGTTAAGAGCGTAGTTTACCGCCGTAGGTCTTACCCTGAGCAGTTCGACAGGTGTGACAGTGAGCTTTGTCGAACTGCTCACTGTCACACCTGTGCCGAACGCGTAGAGCGTCTCGTAGAGAAGGGCATCGCCTCAAGAAATGGGAACCCTGTTAATAGTTGCGTTTCTCACCGTCATGAAATTCTTAAACTTCCTCAAACCCAAACCAGCCCAACCAACTATTGATTGCTACGGGCAACAAAGCTGCGGCGTTAACCAAGAGCAGATGCAATCGCTAATGGAATGGCTGTTTGCTAGCTTAATGGCGGCTGGGTATAACGGAAAATCGCACATTATTTGGTACGACAGCGATAACCCAGACTCCAGCCTAGAGCAGAAAGTTAAAAAAGTTGTGCGCTCTGGTGAGCCAATCTTTTTGTATCGTTGCGGTGGTAGGGTGCAGTCGCCGCCTAAAGAGAACTTACACAAGCGATCGCCTGCGCTCTTGAGCCAACAGTTCATAGTCAATAGTTCATAGTCAATAGTTACTGCGGATTGCTTTCGCCTATTTCCTGAAATTCAAATGCCTGCGGCGGTAAACTACGCCATTTTCCATAATTTCGTGTATAGTACATAAATACTATGAAAGTTAGCTCTATTACTTCTAAAACAGTGAGTATCGAGTATAATGGCTGCGCCGTTTCCTAAAAGTGATGTCCACCACACCCCTACCAAGCCAGCAGCAAGTTAACGCGACTCTCAAGCATGAATCAATTACAGGAGTAGTAGAACGCCTAACCTATTACAGTCAAGAGTCGGGTTATACTGTGGCACGTTTGCAACGCCCTGGTGCAAAGGAACTAACTACAATTACTGGTAGCTTTGCAGATATTCAGCCAGGACAAACGCTGCAACTAACTGGGTTTTGGCGCGAACATCCCCAATATGGTTTGCAGTTTCAAGTTGTTAACTACAAAGAAACCAAACCTGCAACTCTCACAGGAATTGAGAAGTATTTAGGTAGCGGTCTAATTAAAGGTGTGGGGCCTGTTACTGCTAAACGGATTGTTGCTCATTTTGGTATAGAGACTCTAGATATTATTGAAAACCAAATCGAACGCTTAAAAGAGGTGAATGGCATCGCCAAAAAGCGTATTGCCATGATTCAAAGAGCCTGGAATGAGCAAAAAGCCATTAAAGAAGTGATGGTATTTCTGCAAGGTCACGGCGTTAGCACCACCTATGCAGTCAAAATTTACAAGCAGTATGGTGATAAATCCATAGATACAGTTACCCATAATCCCTACCAGCTAGCGACTGATATCTATGGCATTGGTTTTCTTACTGCTGATAAAATAGCCCGTAATTTGGGGGTTCCCGCAGATTCCGAGTTTCGCTACTGTGCAGGGATGACCCATGTATTGAGTGAAGCAGCAGAAGATGGACATTGCTACCTACCACAGAGTGAACTGAGTGAGAACGTGATTAAACTGCTCACTACTGAGGAGCATCAACCAACAGAAGATGCCATCACTCAGACTATCAAAGATATGGCTTTAAAAGATGAGCTAATTAGAGAACGTGATGCCGATAAAACGCTCAATTGCTACAAACCTACTTACTTCTATACTGAACAAAACTTAGCTCAATTGGTACGAGAACGCCTCACCTACCCCATCAGTTCTGATATTCCTCGCGTCCGCGCTTGGTTGGAGCGTTTTAGCAGTAGCCGCAAAGTTTCACTATCACCCGAACAGCAACAAGCAGTAGAGATGGCTGCTTACTCTCGATTCACAGTAATTACAGGTGGCCCTGGTGTCGGTAAGACATTCTGCACTAGCACCATAGTCAGTTTGTGGAAGGCAATGGGTAAATCAATTGCCTTGGCTGCACCAACTGGACGGGCTGCCCAAAGATTAGGCGAGATGACGGGACTAGAAGCTAAGACCATTCATCGCCTTTTGGAATTTGACCCCAGAACTCGCAGTTTTAAAAGAGATCGCACTAATCCCTTACCCCATAGTGCAATTATTGTAGACGAAGCTAGTATGCTCGACTTGTTTCTAGCGTATTCTTTGGTTCAAGCTGTGGCAGACAATGCCCAACTCCTGTTGGTGGGAGATATTGACCAATTGCCATCGGTAGGTGCGGGTAACGTGCTGGCTGATTTAATTAATTCGGGAAAAGTGCCTGTGGTGCGCCTCACTCAAGTATTTCGCCAAGCTGCTACTAGCAAAATTATCACTGCATCGCATCTAATTAACCGGGGACAATATCCCAACATTGAATCAATTTCTGACACACCTGAATCTGATTGTCTTTGGCATGGTGGAGGATTACAACCAGAACATGGAGTGCAGGCAATTAGCGAGTTGATTACTGATTTTATTCCCAAACTTGGTTTTAATCCTGCTAGTGATGTACAAGTGCTTGCACCAATGACACGGGGATTAGTCGGTACACGCAATCTCAATAATGTACTGCAACAATTGATTAATCCACCTAGTCCAGAAAAAATTGAAGTAACCAGGGGTGGGACTATTTTTAGAGTTGGTGACAGAGTAATTCAATTAACCAACGATTACCAACGCGAAGTTTTTAACGGCGATGTAGGATTTATTACTACTATTGATACTGAAGAACAGGAAGTAATTGTACAGTACCAAGAGCGGGATGTTACTTATGATTATGCTGACATGAATGAGCTTGCTTTAGCCTGGAGCGTTAGCATCCATAAAAGCCAGGGATCTGAATACCCAGTAGTAATTTTGCCTTTGTACACGCAACATTACATGATGCTGACTCGGAATTTACTTTATACAGGGTTAACCCGTGCCAAGAAGCTGGCGATTCTTATAGGCAGCAAGAAGGCAATCAGTATGTGCGTTCGTTCTACAAAATCCCAAGAGCGATATACCAGATTGCAAGAGAGGTTACAAGCAGCGTTACAATCCGGCTAGTTAATGAGCATTCTGCGATCGCCCCCATAAAATTCTTAGAGGAAAAATTGCCTTTCCAGCGTAGTTTACCGCCGTAGGCATCGCTACCTGTACTGGATAAACTGGTGCTATGCCGAAATTACCAGAGTGCGATCGCCTACTTTCCTCTCTACAAGACGCTACTCGCGTTCGCTTGTAAATGCTTGTCAGCAATGCCTAACGGCGGCAAGCAACGCTTTGGCTCTACAATCAGTTCATTGGAATTATATTGGGGACAAATATGTTTTATTTATGTCATCAATATTTCCCTCAAATCAGCAACAAAAATTATCTATATGAGAAGCATTGTTGAGATTTTACCTAAATTTTGATGTTCCGATATTTGGAAATTACACTTACAAAAAGTTCCCCCGTTGAATTCCATCTTTCAGATTAATATTTCTATAAATTTTGCAGCTTTAAAATTCGGAAATTCGGAAATAAATTAGCATTTTTTAGTGACATAAAAGGGTTATTAATATTTTTTTATCTTCGGAGAATAGGAGGATTTTTTTTACTTTTAAACTACGATTTAAATCAAGGATAGTTAACTGTCCTTGATTTAAATCAACAGCATGGAATTAATCTGATGAATAGAATTAAAATTGCAGATTTAGTATCAACTCATTCTGATAACTATCTCCAGAATTTATCGGAAGAAGAAGAAGCAAGAGTGATTGGAGGTTTATGGCCTCTAGTTATTGGGATTGCTATTGGATGTGCTTTACTTTTAGCACATGATTAATAGGTAGTAGATAGTAGAAGCCACTCCACACAACTTCATAAAATTTTTCAGATTCTAGAATGCGACATCCTTCTAGACCTTAGCCCCCATAAACTCATCGGGGCTTTTATTTTTATCTATCATACAGCCCAGCCATCAAGCGAACGCGCAGAGCATCTCGTTGGCGCAGCCTAAGAAGAGAAGAGAGTCAAAGTTTCACGCAAGAAGCGATGTCTACTTTAAGGGGCTACGCCTACGCCCTTCATAAATT
>Ga0123337_10004118_pt1 | contig 14965 bp, 3 predicted proteins | sample frozenSSSSmetaG_FD_89792 | JGI IMG/M metagenome (GOLD analysis project Ga0123337, IMG submission 89792) | Glacier valley bacterial and archeal communities from Borup Fiord, Nunavut, Canada, to study Microbial Dark Matter (Phase II) -... | ecosystem: Environmental > Aquatic > Freshwater > Ice >... | reverse complement strand
CCGGAAACAGTTAAAGCGGCACCGGCAACAATTGTAATATCGTGGATTGCTACAGTTCCGGAAATTAGAGGGTAATTAACCAGGCCAGCTGGTATTATTACATCAGCAGTACTGGCCGGCACGCCCCCGCAAGACCAGTTACTGGTATTATTCCAGTCGTTACTTATGGTACCAGCCCAGGTGTTTTGGGTACCAATTGTAACAGAAGTGGAAGTAATAAACTGCCCGCAATCGCCGGAAGCTGCAATTGTGTAGGTTACACTGTAAACACCAGTAGTGCTTGCACCTAAATTTATTGAACCTGTGGTTGCGTTAATTGATAATCCTGCGGCGGAAGAAAAGCTACCCCCGCCCGTTCCTGTCATCGTTACAGTCGCTGTTCCTGCATTGGAGCAATAGGGCGATGCTGTATAGGCAATGGTTGTGGCCCTATTACAAATTCTGCCAATTGCAAAATCACCAAAGGTTGCAACCCCTGTTGCCTGTATACTGGTGGCAGCAGGGAAGGCGGTTACAGGTACCAGCCAGGAGGACCCGTTATAATTTTCCACGCTGAATTCAGCAGTGTTGGCACCTGCATCCACATCGGCAGCAACAAAGTTAAAGGTAGCGGCATAATTAGTAAATCCTATTCCACTGTTGCTTAAAGTGAAGTAACGGTTTACACTTGTGGAGGCACTGATAGTAGAACTGCTGATATTTGGGTGATCGCCTGCGGTTGTAACATTTGAAAATGCCAGCGATACCGGTGTGTAAATTGATGCATCGCCCACTTCAAAACTTTTGATGGTTGCACCTGTTGCAACATTTTTTTGTAGTTTACCGTTCACCCAGCCCGTGTTTTGCGCCGCGCCGCTAACCGTGCCGGTTGACGGTTGTATGAGCAGGTTATTTCCTGTTTCTATATTTCCTGCAACAAAATTTAATATTCCATTTACGGTTGCATTTGAAAGCAGTGTAGTTAAACCGCCCGCCTTATTAATCGTAAGATTATTAAAAGCCGAAAGATTATATACGTCCTGCTGACCAGCACCATTCAGGATAAAAGTGGATGTACCACGGTTAATCGTCCCATTGTTCTGAATATTGCCTCCAACAGAATGGGTGTAATTACCCGCATGTAAAACAGCCCCACTGTTTACTGTAAGATTATTTGTCATGTTCCAGGCAGAAGATGGTGTAATACCGGCGGCATTGGTATTGGAGACTATTACATTGTACAATGCTGTTGGGCTACCCGCCAGCGTTATAGCACCAGCACCGCCAAAAACGACATTGCCGGTACTTGAAAAATTAGTTCCAAGATTGATGGTGGCGGCTGTGGCAGGAATAAAATTGATAGTGCCGGAACTGGTGATTGTTCCATTATTGCCCACACTTCCCAATATATTGTGCGTAGAGTTACCCCCGTTGAAAGATGCACCGCTGCCTACTGTTAAGCCATAAGCAACAGTCCAGCCTACACTTGGATTGACCCCACCCGTATTATTAATATTCAGAAATCCAAATTGAGGGGCAGACGTTGAATTTAATATCGGAGAAACCGTACCATTAAAGTTTACGGTAATGGCCACTGTCTGCACTGCATTGATCAAACTCAATGTTTGCAGCACATTGCCGGTAAACGTGGTTGTTCCAAGCGTATACAAAGTACCCTTGTTGATCAGGTCGCCGTTCATGATGGTGGTAATGGCATTTCCTCCACTTAAGGAGCCGCCCGGATTAATAATCAGTAAACTGTTGACTGTATTATTACCTAAAAAAGTATAACTACCATATACAGACATCCGGTTAAAAGTGTTATTACCTGAAATGCTTTTTGTAGTTCCTGTACATATTAGTGTACTGGTAGCGGGTATGAAGGTTCCGCTGTTGACCCAGTTGCCATTTAAGGTAAGCGTATTTGCACCGGCGTCAAAACTAGCTCCACTCTCAATGGTTAAATTACCTTTCACCTTAATGGGTGTAACCAGTGTTTTAGCTCCTCCGTTTCTAAAAATAAGGTTCCCGAAATCCACGCCAAATATGTATTGTGAACCTATGCCATCTGCTATAACAGTACTGGAATCTGCGAGTGAACCATTTAAAAAGTTAAGAGGGGAGTTGTTGGCTCCTACAATAAATGTGGCAGAGTCGTGCAGGATAATAGTACCTCCGGGTACACTTCGGTTGCAATCAAATGTTTTAATATTGAATGTACCTGAGATCACTTCTATATCCCCATCTATAACAACATTGCCGGTTAGTACAGCACTTGTGCCAAGCGGTTTATGTATCACCAGGTTATTGAAAGTAGTGGCGGTAATGGTTTGTGTACCACTGCCATTGAAAACAATATGCGCTCCTGTTGCTACATAATTTCCATAATTATTCCAGTTGCCACCCACATGCAGCGTATAGTTATTATGAAGCGTTGTTCCAGAGTTGATTGTTACATTCCCTGCTATGTTGGTAGTAGAATTGTTGTCGAGCTGACCGGAAGTAATTAAAAGATTACCCGCAATATTTACAAGAGAATTTATTTCTGCCAAACCTGCAGCTTTGTTGATGGTAAGATTGTTATAATTAACGGGAGCGATGTGTTGGTTTTCATCCCCATTGTATACCAAAGATCCACTACCGGCAGTAAATGTTCCGCTAATGAATTCATAATCCTGTTGAATAGTTAAGGACCCAGTGCCGCTAAAATTGACAGCAGCATTGGCGGATTGCGAAATGGATCCCAGCACATTTACAGTACCCGTAGCAATTTCCAGGTTAATAACATGATCATTCACCCCATCACTCATTAATAGGTTACCATTTATATTTACAACCTGGTTGCCGGCATTTATAGTATGAGATACGGAACTGCTCCAGAAACCCTGTACATCACCTGAAGTAAGCGATCCGCCAGCCGCCATTGAAAGTGTAATTGTTTGAGGCGCTACGAAAACTAAATTTTTAATATTTACAGCGGTACTGATTGTTGGCTGAAAAGAAACAGGAATCCCACCCAATACTACTACATCGGAAGCAGAAGGAGGCGTTGATGCTCCACCTACATACACCGTCCAGTTGGCAGCTGTATTCCAATCTGTACTCACACTGCCATTCCATAAAACTACACTGGGATTAATAGAACAGGTCCATCGGTTGGTAATATTGTTTAACCCACTATGTTCTATATAATTTGAAGTGCTGTTGTTGCCGGTTTTACCAATTGGGAGCCATTGTGATCCGTCATAATTCCACAATCCCATATCATTTTCAATATTTCCATTTAATTCATCATCCTGGTAATGCAGGCGAAGCGTGGCAGTATAGGTACCTGATGGTACTACAATATTATAAAGCCTGCTTATGGAGCTCCCATAAGGAAAATCGCCGATGGGTTGCTTTGTTACTGACACAGTTACACTGGTAACAGATGATACTGCAGAAAAATTAATGGTATTTTCCGGCCCCTCGAAGGCATAAGCCACGCCGGTTGTGAAAGAATGAGTACGGGTAATATTGCCATAAATATAACCATTGCCTGTTCTTGTGCCTGTGATTGTAAGTGTATTAGTTCCTGTTGAAATAATACCTTTTGTCATGTTAACTGTTACTGCAGAAACATTACTATTTAAATCCAGTTCAGTTGTATTACTGGTTGTATTACTGGTGAGAATATTAAAGCTGGTAGCACCGGTTATCGTTGCATTGGCAGGGCCCAGGAACTGGATCGTGCTGCTACCTGCAGTAAATGTTCCGTTATTGATCCAACTGCCATATATAGAATGTGTATAAGAAGATGGAATAAAGGTTGTACCAGTTCCTATGCTGATATCATAATTTGTAGTAATGGCGCCCAAGGCTGTTTTTGTATTGCCATTTGATAAATTAAGATGGCAATAAGTGATAGCATTGATATTCTGTGCACCTGTACCATTAAAGTTTACAGTATTAGGTATTGACGAACTTACATTTAAAATACCTGCCGTTATAGTGAGCAAATTGGCAATGCCTAAAGTAGAACCTGCAGATAATTGCAGGGATGTGCCGTTGATTGTGCCGTTAAAAAGATTGGCAGTACCGCTTAAACTGGAAGTGCCCGTAAACGTTACCGTGCCTGCAGATGCTGCCAGGCTACCCGTTACAGTAAGTGCAGTTGAGATTGAAAAATTAACCGTTGTAGTAATAGAACCGGTTACAGAAAGCGTACTAAAACTTTTTGTTCCTGCACCTGAAATTGTTTTAGATATACCACTCATTGTGATGGTATTGGAAGCTGCCGTAAAACTTCCACTCACCGTTAAATCACCTGCAAGGGTTAAGGATACCGCAGTGCTAACTGTTCCGGTTACCACCAGGTTATTTAATGAAATACCACTTCCGCTGATGGTTTTAGCACTGCCACTCATAGTAAGTGTTCCGCTGGAGGCCTGGCTGAATGAGCCGGATGAAATGGTAGCCAGGTTGCCGGTTAAACTGATACTGTTATTTGAAAAACTGACAAGCGATGCGGCAACCGTAAGGTCGTTAAAATTTTGACTGCCAGAGCCACTTACGACTGCACCAGGCCCGGTAAAAACAATCACACCTGTATTGCCATTAAAGGTTCCATTGTTGGTCCAGTTGCCGCCGATACTATTTGAATAACTTCCGCCATTAAACGTAGTTGAAGCCCCGATAACAGTATTTCCGTTAACAGTAATATTGGATGCAGCGGTAAATATAACAGCAGTGCCGGCACCCGGTGTGCTGGTAAGATTACCCACGATCGTTAATGCTGTTGCAGGAAATGTTTTGGTGGCAGATCCGGTCGAGCTGCTCAATGTAAGGTTGCCATATGTTTGGTTGGCCACGTTCTGACTGGTTCCTGCATATTCTACTGTGCTTGCCACCACCAATGTATTGGTAGTGTAATTGGCCGGGTAAGAATTGGTTCCCCCGATTTTTAAAGTGGCATTGTTTGATACAGTTAATATACCTCCTGCTGTACTGCGGTTTGCGGTAAAACCCAACAGATCAAAAGTACCGTTCGAAACTGTAAGATTACCATTGACCGTTTCATTTGAACTCAATGTTACCGTAGATGCTGTGCCGGCAATTGTAAGATTATTAAAATTAGTTACAAAGGTTCCGCCAATTGCCTGGGCTGCTGTACCGCTAAAAGTTACCGTAGCAGTTCCTGCAGCAAAGCCGGAAGTAGAAAAATTATTTGTCCAGTTACCCTTTACAGCAACATTGAAATTATTGGCATTTAACACACCGGTACTAATCAGCAGGTTATTATTAACAGTAATGGCATTGGGTAAAAGCAGCCCGGAAGTATTGCTGACGGTTAAATTATAAAATGACGAAACACCTGAAAAGGTTTGCTGCCCTGATACACCATTAAAATTGGTAGTGCCGCTGTTCGTAACCGTACCATTGTTGGTAAGCAACCCCGCAATATTTAAAATACCTGCAGATGAAATGGCAAGGGTAGCACCGGTATTAATGGTGAGGCTATTGCAGGCCACGCTGCTGGTAATAGCAGGCATCCTGGTTGCTGTAGAACTTATTGTAACATTGGTAGTGGATGATGGTACAATGCTGGTACACCAGTTGCTGGCATCTGCCCAGTCGGTGCTGGTATTACCTGTCCACTGCCCGGTATTGGCAGAAGTTTTTACATTGGTATAAGCTGTAGCAGTACAGCCGGCTGCCGTTACTGCTAAAGTATAGGTACCCACCGTTGCTGCAGTATATGTAAATGATGGATTTTGTGAGGATGATATAAAGCTGTTTGGGCCTGTCCATGCATAGGTAGCGCCACTTACCGTTGTAGCGTTCAGACTAAGGGCAGATCCGTTACATACCGGCCCGGTGTTTCCAGCACCATCGGGCGATGTATAGACCACGCCCACTTCCGATGCACTCAATGCCCGGCCATAAATCAATACATCATCAATACTTCCGTTAAAATAATGGCTGGTCGGCTGGGATGTCCAGCCATTCATATTATCATAGGCTATTCTCCAGTAGCCTGTAGAGTTTTCAGCAGATAGTGTAGCGGGGTTTGAACCTACCTGTATTCCATCAACATATAAAACCATACCTGCTGTGGCAGATAAGGTAGCCGTAGCAAGATGCCAGTTATTGTCATTGTAAGACAAGGCGGAATTTACTGTAACTACAGTTCCGGGGTAAACGCCAAAATAAATCTGCCCTGCATCGTTCATATAAATATGCCGGTCGTACTGGCCGCTTGTTCCTGTCTGCGAAGAACCAAAACCAATTAGCTTACCTCCTGTAACTGTGTTTGTTTTAAACCATACAGACATCGTGAAGTTGACAGGATTGGTATAGGCATTGGCTGTCGAAACATATTGTGAACTTCCATTGAAAGTATAAGCCTTGTTGGTATTGTTAAACCGGTCGGTAGTTTGAGCAGGTGCATTTTGTAATGTTCCTGTATTATTACCAGCGGCATCGTACGCATTTCCTTCAAATTTATAATTGGCTAAAAGGTTTGCAGACGGTATTTGTGAAATAACATTACCCGTTACTGTAATTATTGCGGCATTGGATTCATTGCTGGCCACATAAGGGTTGGGTGAAACATTATTTGTACTGCTCAGCACTGCATTTCTATAAACATAATAAACACCAGGTGCATTAAATGGTGCATTGTTTCCTAAAGGTGTAAATGTTGCGCTGGTAGCGCCGGCTATATTTGTTCTTACACCTCCGGCCGTGGTGCTATAGGTCCACTGGTAACCAGTACCCGAAGGGGTTATACCGGCAGGAAGGGTTCCATAAGTATCTCCGCTGATTGCGGTGCCTGTATTTTCAATGCAAATACTTTGCGTAGTATTGGTTGAAATGGTATTGCTCAATACAAGGGTTAAATTTTGAAAAACCACCTGGTTGCTGCCATTATTTTCATAAAATTCGTATAGCAGTGAACTGGCTCCGTTCAGGCTCATCAGCACCGAGGGTTTGTTTGCAAAACTCTGATAGTTCCAGTTATTATACACCATGGTGCCATCTACCGTTAAACGACTGCCGTCATCTGATCCCAGGTCAACAACATACAAACCTCGTTTGGTTGAATTCATTTTATACTTCACCGAAAAGGTTTCAGTATAAATAGACCTGGTAACCGCATTTGAAACAACATTGAAGCAAACAGCGTTTCCGCCAAACCCCTCATTAAAGGTTTCGGCTTCAGTAAACTGTCCGGTATAATTTGAAAAATTTATTCCGTCGTATATATGCCCTATCCAGGAATTGGTGGCGGTGGCATTCTGGTTATCCGTAGCGGTCGCAAACGCTATCACTGTTACTGAAGTGGATGCCACACAACCTGTGTTGCTTTTTATTCCAAGGGTGTAGGTACCCGCTGCCAGGCCCGAAAATGTTACACCTGCCTGGTAAGTTCCACCATTTAAATTATAGGTATACGGAGCTGTTCCACCGCTGCCTGTTGCAGTAATTGTTCCCGTACTGCCACCAACGCAGGTGGGAGTAGCTACACCTGAAACTGTTGCATTCTGATTAAAAGTAACTGCTATGTCATCTGTACTCGGGCATGAACCCAACGTAATTGTCCACCTTAGTACATAGGCCGTACCCGGTGTACCGGTAAATGTAGAAGTGGGGCTGGACGGCGTGGCAATGACACCACCCGTTCCTGAAATGATGCTCCATGCACCCGTTCCTGAAGAAGGCGTATTTGCCGCAAGAGTAACGGATGTACTTCCGCATGTTGCCAGGCCTATTTGATCCGGACCTGCAGCCGATACTGTAGGTGCAGCACTCACTATGACGGCGATGGTGGCATCCGGGCTAGTACAAGTACCTATTGTTTGATTGACTGTATAATTGGTTGTTCCAACGGTAGTGGTTAATGGCGTAGGTGCCGTCGACGACCCGGTTTTGGTAAACTGTATGTTGTTAAAACACCTGATTCCAGACACAGAACCGCCGGTCACATTTATGGTTCCCGTTCCTTCTGTTATTGGAAAAGTTGGATTATCGCCGCCAATATTACCACTGCCCGACGAAATGCCAATACTATAGTTACCCGCAGCTGCAAGGGTGTAATTAAAGGTCATCGTTTTAAGTACCGTGGTGGCTCCTGCTGTCTGGCTATTTACAACGGATGAAGCAATCACAGTTCCGCCGCTATTATATAATGCAACCACAAGGTTGGTTACGCTTTGATAAGCTGGTATAGAATAATTGACTGAAGTGATGGTAACGTTTGATGTAGTAGTGGTGAAATTTGTTTTTTTATTGTTCGATACCGAATTATCTACATACGTTTGATTAGTTAAGGTTGTCGTTCCGCCGGCTGTTCCAGAGGCAACGCCGGAAGTCCAGAGTAAGTTCGAGCCTGTAGCGGTCAGTTGTACTGCTGTAGCATTCTGGCAATAATTAACCGGCGTAATAACTACCGGCGCATTGCAGGTTTGTGTTCCAACACTATAAAAAGTTGAAGGTGTATTTTGATTATTATATTCTGTTGCAATCCATCCTGCAGATCTGATTGAAGCCGACACCCGTACTTCGTCAATGGAGCCATCAAAATCAAAATTGGTATTGCCATTTGTATGGGAGCCAATACGGGTAACAGTTCCCAAGCCTGCATAATTAATGGATGGGGTAAAGGCAGTGGATGCAACCTGCACCCCATCCACATAAGTTCTTTGAACATTGCCTGCATCATCAAAGCTGTAGGTCAGATAGTGCCACCCGGTTGCGTAATGTATATTGCTGGGTGTATGATTCCACCCTCCGCTAAAATAGGCGAATCCGGTTGCTCCTACACCTACATCATCTGCATCAATTCCTACATAATCACCTAGATCAATCACATGAGCTCCTGTTACATCCTTTGTTGTTAAGTTAGCCCAACTTGATAAGGTAATATTAGCGGGCGACCCCATAAGACCGGAAATAGTAACGTAATCTGCGCCATCCGCCTGGACAAAACCCCGGCCTTTTGAAATTTTACCAGTCACATCCGTTGTACCGGTATTGGTACCGTTATAGGCGTTGGAGGTGGCATCCAGAAAAGCATTGTTTAGATGGTACACACCCCGGTAATTCGCATCCCAGGTACCCGTAACATTTTGTTGGGAAGCGGCCGCAGCATTTCCATAATACATATAAATAACCGTATTGGCCGTGGATGAAAGCGTAGGAATTTTAACCCATGCAACCAGTATACCGGAAGCACTTGTATAACTTTCAATCTCGTGAGCGAGTTGGGTTGTGCCATCTAAAGAAGTAAATAATATATCATCCGCATCCGCCTGAGCCCCGGATTGCAGATTGGCATCAGTCATACTAATTAATACTGAAAAATTGGTATGAGGACCAGCGCCCACTTTTGTATAGTCAATCGTAATTGCCTTGCGGTACGACCAATTGGTATTGTACCATGATTGTGCATGCAGATCTGCCGGCAAAAATGAAATAAGAAAAACTAAAATAATTAAAACTGAAGCAAGTTTGGGGAGTATAGGTTTTTTCATAGCAGTCTTTATTATTAATAATTTGTAAGTGTGTAGGTAAGTAGACCAACGGAAGACCAACCACGGAGAAAACATTGGCACCTGGTGATGTATTGATATCTGCTGTTAAGCACTGTGCCCATAATAAGAAATAAGATCAGGTAGTATTTCTTAAGCATCGTATTTAATTTATTAGGATTATTGAATAAGAAATAGCGCAGCCCTACTGATATTTCGGGTGCAAAATATTTTTTTCTTGCATCATAGATTGTAGCCGGAAGGGACAGACGGATATAGGTATACTTCTACATGCATATTATTGCTACCTCCTTTTGATAAAAGAAATGTTTAGTGCAGAAGGTATTTTTTGGAGAGAAGAAGGGATGGGAAAAATTACTTTTTTGATAGTAAAGACTACGCAAACGGCCTCTGCCCGGGTTCATGTCTCACCATAGTTGTTAACTTAAGGAAAAAAGCAGCCAATTAAATTAATAAAAAAAACTCCCTTCGGAGCCATAGCTGTTTCAATTTTCTCCCCATATTGTATCTGCAATGCCTACCAAGCCGTCTTTTAATTTTATGCCCAAACAATATGTCATCTTGTAAATAATTATTCCGCGGCTAATTAGTCGAAGATTGTGCCAAATATTTTTATATGAAAGGCAATCAAAAAAAATTTGGCCTTACAGTTGTAAAGCAGGATAATTTTGTTTTAAACACAGCAGCAAGGCTGGATTTAATGGCGGGTCTTTTTTGCAACTGCCTTTAAATATTGTGCGGCGGGTTGTGGTTGTTGCCAATATTTGGGAAACTGTTCCACTGGTAATCGCTTTTTTAGATGTATGTAGAGGACGTTGGTGATGTTAAAAATAAATACGGTAATGATATGGATTTACGAATAGACTTAACCAATGAACAGATAAATGGTTGCCAATACGAACTGGCAAAAATCCAAATGACTTTTGTTTATTCAGGGTCTTGCTGAGCAGTAGTTTGTTTGATACTGAATTTTATTTTTTTACCCCAACATTATTTTTAGTGCAAAGAATTTTAAACAACAGGAGAACATTGTGGGAGAGGCTTTCAGCCAAAAAGAAAGAGGACAACAACAGTAAATTTCTGCTTTGTCCTCTTTGGGTACGCTAAATTAATGAGCTAAACAACGCTCCGGAACATCAGGTGCTGTAAGTAAAGCATACTTGAACAGACTATGCAAAGAAGCGGCAGTATGATCGATTTGCTGAAATGGAATATAAGCTGCTGACAAATTCAAAAATTTATTAATGCCATATCAATGCAGCAATTCTTTACTGCAGATAATTTGTATTATTCCACCTTACCGATTATGTTACTGCTGATCTTTCGAAATCAGGGCCACCCAGCCACCGCCTGTTGTCATGCTGATATTGATTTTTGAAGTGCTGTTAACTTTTATAATTTCCATCTTAAAATCTTTTGCATTTTTATTAGCGTTGATGCCATCTTTCCAAACCTGCATGGTATAATTTCCTTCCGCTAAAAATGAAAGATCAAGGGTGAAATCCCGGGCTGTCCAGTTAGTCATAGCACCAATAAACCAGTTGTCATTGGGAGCCTGTCTTGCAATGGCTACGTACTCGCCAACGCTGGCTTCCAGCGGAACCGACTGTTGCCAGACAGCAGGTACGGCCTTTAAGAATTCCATACATTCAGGTTCCCGGTAATAATGCGTAGGCATATCGCACAACATTTGCAAAGGGCTTTCAAACACAACGTACATGGCCAACTGGTTGCAGCGTGTACCCAATGTCATTGGCTCAGAAGGAACTCCTGCAAAAGCGTCTTTTTGAACATTCAACATACCTCCCGGCGTAAAATCCATTGGGCCTGCAGCCATCCGAATAAAAGGAATCGTAGTGGTATGCCCGGGATCAATGGCAGCGGCAAATTTGCTGATTTCATTTCCCAGCACACCTTCGGAAGTCATCACATTTGGATAGGTTCTGCTCCATCCTGTTGGTTTACAAGCGCCATGAAAATCGACCATTATTTTTCGCTTTGCAGCCGCTTTGGAAACCCGTTCGTAATAGTTCACCATGTCCTGGTCATCCCGCTGCATAAAGTCTACTTTAATACCCTTAATGCCCCATCTGGCAAATGTATCCAGTGCGGCGTCCATTTGCTGATCCAACACCAGCCAGCTTGTCCAGAGAATCAGATCAACGCCTTTGCTTTGTGCATATTTTGCCAGCTCTTCTGCATTGATATCTTTCGCCTGTTTCATCAGGTCACGGGTATCGCACCAGCCCTCATCCAACAGTACATATTCGATACCATACTTCGCCGCAAAATCAATATAATATTTGTAAGTATCGTTGTTGATGCCAGCCTTAAAATCCACACCGTAAAAATTGTTATAATGCCACCAGTCCCATTGCACCTTGCCGGGCTTTACCCAGCTATAATCACCGGTTGAAGGTGTGCCTAACAAATAAGGCAACTGGTTAGTCAGTATATCTTTGTCAGATCTGGCAATCATCAATATGCGCCATGGAAAATCCTGCTGGCCATTTACGGAAGCAATAAAACCTTCCCGGCTTTCCACCTTTTCCTCCCGGTCGCCATATATCTTTTTTATTGCAGGATAATGCGGAAAGGTTACCCTGATACCGCCCTTACCATCGCCCCTTACCCACATGCCGGCATAATTAAACAGTCCGGATTCTGTCAATAATAATTTAGTGTTTTGTACCTCAAACAACACGGGTAAACTGGCCAGCTTTTTTTCATTAATATCTGCCACAGCATATTTTTTATAAGCCCGTTCATTGTGCGAAAAAAATCCATCTTCCTGCGGATACCATGATTTTGCATTGGGGGCAAAATTGATGGCAGCCTGCTCATCCAATACCTTGTATGCATGCTTGCTGTTATGGATCCAGCGCCAGGCAATACCGTTATTATAAGCCCTCCATTCAAGCGAGAGCCCGTTTGTAAAATCGAGGTGCAGCATTGAATAATTGTCTTCAATCGTTTTGCTTTTTTGCCATACTACCGGGTACAATATTTTCTGCTGCGCAGATTGGGTTGCCTTTGATACTTTCCACCCGGGCGTTTTTATTTCATCCGTTTTAAAAAAGACAGCCGATGAATTTGTTAGTATTTTTTCATCCTGTAAAAGAGTGTAATAAATACTATCGCTCACGGTTATATTCACCATTATTTTTTTATCAGGAGAATATAGTTTGTATGCTTTTTGTGCATATACAGGAGCGGCTATAAAAAACAAATTGGCGGCTAACATTATTTTTGAGAAGTGTATCATGAATTTATTTTATGCTAATTGTGTTATTGAATAACCGTTGGCGATATCGTTTGATTAAGTAAACAATATTATCAACGGGGTAATCCATCTTATATAAAATACGAATAACTATTACCAGAATGCAGTGTACAATGCCACCAGTAAACCGATAATAATCAGCGCCCCTACTGCAAATGCGGTAGATGTTTTAAACATGCTGACATCAATTTCAAGACCGTTGGTAACCACACCCCTTCTTCTGTCAATTAAGCTGATGATGATCATACCAATGATACAAAGTACAAATACAATCGACATCCTGTCGAGGAAAGGAATTTCAAAAACACCCTTCGCATTTACTACGGCAAATCCAACGCTGTGTAAAAATTCGAGGTCGATAATACCCGGTAAAAATTTAAGTATTACAGAAAAAATAAAACCGCCAATGGTTGCAAAAAGTGCTGCATTGGAAGTTGCTTTTTTCCAGAAAAAACCCAGCAGAAACATGGCAAAAATACCCGGCGATACAAAGCCTGTATATTCCTGTATGTATTGAAATCCTTGCTTGCCTTCACCCATCAATGCATCGCCCAATGCCATGGTAAGCAGAATACCCAGCAGGGTAGAAAGGATGATGGCAATTTTACCAACGCCTACCAATTCCTTTTCGGAAGCAGCAGGTTTAAAAACCTTTTTATAAATATCTAGTGTAAAAATGGTGCTGATGCTGTTTACCTTGGCGGCCAGCGAGGCAATTACAGTGGCGGCAAATGCAGCAACGGTAATCCCTTTTACACCAACCGGCAATAATTTCAGCAAAGCCGGATAGGCCTTGTTACTGTCTGCAACCACCTGCCCATCCTTGGTAATGTCGATCAACGAATTGTCTATCATATTGTGCTGATAAAGATAGTAAATGGCGATACCCGGAATTACAATGATCACCGGCATCAGCATTTTTAGAAATGCGGCAAACAGCAGTCCCTTCCTGGCCACGGGCAGGCTTGCGCCCAATGCCCGTTGAGTAATATATTGATTGCATCCCCAGTAGTTGAGGTTGGCTATCCACATACCACCCACCAATACACTAATGCCTGGCAGATCAATATAATTTGGATTATCCTTTTTAAATATCATTTGAAAATGATCACCGGCTTCTGCCTTCAATATGGTGAAGCCCTTTATCATACCTCCTTCGCCGCCAATCATATTTAATGAAATATACAGCGCAATAAAGCCGCTTACTACCAAAAAGAAAACCTGGATGGCTGAAGTATAACCCACCACTTTCATTCCACCGAGGGCGATAAAAATAGAAAAGATGGCGAGTATAAAAACGCAAAGCGTAAAATCCCAACCACTGATGCCCGAAATGGCAACTGCTCCCAAATAAAGGATCGATAAAAGATTTACGACAATATAGAGCAGCAACCAAAATACCGCCATAATCATGGCAACCCTGGCATTATAGCGCTGGTTCAGAAATTGGGGCATGGTAAATATTTTATTCTTCAGGTACACCGGCATAAAGAACACCGCCACGATGATCAAGGTAAGCGCAGCCATCCATTCGTAAGAAGAAATAGCAAGGCCTAACTGGAACCCCGAGCCGCTCATGCCCGTCATTTGCTCAGCGGAAATATTGGAGGCTATCAGCGAAGCGCCAATGGCCCACCAGGATAGTGATCCTTTGGCGAGGAAGAAGTCAGCAGAACTCGTTTCTGCTTCTTTTTTACGTTTGTAAATCCAGAGTCCATATAGAGAAACGAGTACGAAGTAAAGCAATACAATGATCCAATCGGTTTGTAACATACTTGAAGGTTTTATATTTTATTAAGGTGGTTTCCTGGTTATTTTTTCCTGATCGGGTTATCCAATGCGTAATTCTCAATTTCATTTCCCAATTCATCTACCGGATTACATGAAAAAAATAACGAGAAAATTAAACACTTATTAAATTATCCAATCAATGCTGTATACCTGTTAATTTATCTCATTTAAAAGCTGTGGTTTTTCATTCAGTGTTTTCCATAACAGCTCGCCAAATAAAGTATTGGACCAGGCAAACCATTTACGGGTAAAGTTTTTGGGTTCGTCTTTATGAAATGCTTCGTGCATGAAACCAGTGCCGGCATGTGTTTGCTGCAGCATTTTAATACATGCTTTTATTTCTGCATCATTTTGAGAAGTCAATGCCTTCATGGTGATG
>Ga0123337_10004116_pt1 | contig 14967 bp, 12 predicted proteins | sample frozenSSSSmetaG_FD_89792 | JGI IMG/M metagenome (GOLD analysis project Ga0123337, IMG submission 89792) | Glacier valley bacterial and archeal communities from Borup Fiord, Nunavut, Canada, to study Microbial Dark Matter (Phase II) -... | ecosystem: Environmental > Aquatic > Freshwater > Ice >... | reverse complement strand
CTTCATCTCAAAAGATGGAGGGGAATCGCTACTAGATATGCTAAAAACACAGCCTCCTTCCTGGCTGCTGTGCAGATTAGATGTATTGCTTTGTGGGCTAATATCTCGTGACTATACTATCTAGAGCTTCCTCCAGGATGGTTATGAACCATAATAATTGAGCTTGCTTCATAAAACAGAGCTCTTTTAATTATTTTACGTGGAAACACAGGTATTTCGTTTACTGTGCCTTCAGATAATATTTCATCTTTAATTAAGAAGTTTCTTCTATTTAAGAACAGGACTCTTAATTGTTCAGTTTTCGAAGATGCCATTGAAAATTTAAATATTTAACTAGGTCATCAAAGCTTGTAAGTAAATCTCTGTGATTAATTTTTTCAAGTAGTGATCTTTTAAGTAATTCCCTAATTAAAAGGAAGTTCCAGTAAACTTTCTTATCTGCCTTATTTTTTATATTGAAACTATCGTTAATATTAATAAGGTCATTTAGATCATCAAATTTTTCCGAAAGCTTTTTTGCAGTTGATTTTGCATTTTTCTCATTTAAACTGCGCCCAAAAGTAATTCGATCAGTTCATGATCAGTGAAAAAATCAGGGCAAGCATCTAAAACTTTTGATTGTAATGCCAAATCGCGTGAAGATTTTTACGATCTTTTTCTGGTGACATAAATCAACTATAAGTATGTTCTAGTGCATAGTAGCAACATACCTATGATTTAAATGCTAGTGTATATTTTAGATAAAATATTATTATATATTTATTTAAGAAGCGATTAATAGGTAAGATAAATTATAAATTTTCGTCAGTTTATTTACACTGTAGAACTTGAAGATATAAGCACTTAAAAGCGGTTTAGAATAAAAAATAAGAAGGAAAAGTCTTGTATAGATGGCTATATCTTAACAGGTTCCACTAGGCAAACTAAACCTCTAGTTTATAATGTCTATGTTTGTCTTTAAGGTAATCAATGACTTTAATATTATCTTCTGCGACCTCGATATAATTGATATAGTTATTTGCGCCAAACTTACCGTTAATTTGACTCTTCTCAAATCGCGCTTGCTCTAAGTCTTTGAAATCGATCTTATAAGCCGAAGCTAGAGTGTGAATTACTTCTAAAATGTCAGCCAGTTCAATTACCAGATCTTCAATTTTTTGACTAGCTGCAACTTCAGCTGCTTCTTCAAGTAATTTTTCCTTTAATTTTAAAATAAACTCTGTTTGACTTAAAGCAGAACTATTAACAACTACTCCTTCACCAGGCATTCGCTCATGAATTTTGTTGCGAATTAGTTTGTTGAACTCGAATTTTATCATGTTTTGAGTTTTGCATTGATAAGCTGTGTTGTCTGTTCAATCCCATAAAGCTTGATGAATGACCCAAGCCTTGGGCCTTCAGTTTGACCAAGTAATATTTGATAAAGTTCCTTGAAATAATCTCTTAAATTCTCATATCCTGCTTGCATACCGATATCGTATAGTTTTTCTTGGATCTGTTCTGCTTGCATGTCAGCATCAACTAAGTTTAATAATTGTAATATTTGCCCTAAGATTTCTCGGTGCTTGTCGGTTAAATCCAAGTACACTTTGTTGGCTTTGATAAAGTCATTATAATAATTAACAGCAAAGCCTGCTAGATGATCTAAGTAAGGAGCAGAAGTCTCATTTGCTTCAGGCGCGTACTTGCTGATAAACCCCCATAAAACTGATTTATCATCAGGGTTGCAAACGCTTGCAAGATTTAGTAGCAACATAAAACTGATACCATAAGTGTTAATAACTGGAACTTTGCCTGCGTGAATGTGATATGCAGGGTTTGCAAGTTTCTTGGCAAGATCAGTTTCTGCGTGATATTTTTTGTTGAATGTTAGATATTCATCAACGCATTTAGGTATCACGTCAAAGTGCAATCTCTTGGCTTTTGAAGGTGATTGATACATAAATAACGACATGCTTTCTACAGGCGCGTAATGTAGCCACTCATCAACTGTTATACCGTTACCTTTAGATTTTGAAATCTTACTGCCATCTTCTCCAAGGAATAATTCATAAAAAAGCTGAGTGGGCTCGAGTCCACCCAAGATTTGGCAGATCTTTGAATAAAGCCCGGCATTTGGCATATGGTCTTTACCATAAATTTCGTAATCCACGCCAAGTGCTGCCCACCGCATACCGAAATCCGGCTTCCATTGTAATTTGCAATTGCCGCCGGTGACCAGAACTTCCACTGAGTTTCCGTTTTCATCTTTATAAGTAACTGATTTATTTTCCCTGCTAACTTTCTCAATCGGAATTTGCAGAACAACGCCTGTTGTTGGAGAAATAGGCATAAACGGTGAGTAGGTACTTTTGCGCTCTTCTCTGAAGGTCGGGAGCATAAGCTCCATTATCTCATCATATTTATCTATAACTTTTACCATCATATCATCGAACTTACCTGATCTATAATGATCAGTGGCACTCATAAACTCATATTCAAAGCCGAATTTATCAAGGAATGACCTAAGTTTTTTATTCATATAATGACCAAAGCTTGGCTCTTCTCCGTAAGGGTCAGGTACTTTAGTTAAAGGTTGCCCAAGATACTGTTCAATCATTTCTTGATTAGGTAGGTTCGCAGGGACTTTACGCAGACCATCCATATCATCAGAAAAGCAGAAGAGTCTGGTCGGGATATCTGAAATCTGCTTGAAAGCCTCGCGTACGAAAGTTGTTCTTGCAACTTCTCCAAAAGTCCCAATATGAGGCAAACCTGAAGGGCCATAACCTGTTTCAAATAATACGTAACCTTTAGCAGGAACTTTACCGCCAATATTGTCAAGTATTCTCTTAGCTTCTATGAATGGCCACGCACCTGACTTAAGAGCAGCTTCTGTAAACTCCGACATTAATTTAACCTTGTAAAATTATTAGAATATTGTTTAACTTAAAGTCCTGAGAATATTACGAGATTAAGCTTATGTCAATTTTTACTGTTGCGCTGCCGGTGGCTCTTCATAATTTCAAGGCTTTATATAAGTTTTTAATTATTGTATCAATTGCAGCGTTGCTTGGAGCATACGCAACCGAATTTATCCTGAAATTACCACCATGTGTTTTATGTTGGTATCAAAGATATTGTTACTTTTTACTTGTTATATTTTCAGCGACCGGATTGCTTAAAAACGATAATAGATTAATTCATGCTTGTATTACAGTGATATTGATTAGTGCGTGCTTGATTGCAGCCTATCATGCAAGTGTTGAAAGGGGGTTTGTTAAAGCAAGCGAGCACTGCGCGTCGCAAGTAAAGATTTCTGATAACTTATCAACTGATGAGATCAAGGAATTACTTTACAATAAGCCTATTGCGACGTGCGAGAAAGCGGCCTTGAAATTTATAGGACTTTCGATGTCTGAGTGGAATCTTCTTTTAAATTTAGGATTGCTGCTAATGTTATATAATGTATGGAAATTCAAAGGTAAGAATCATGCCAAGACCTAATTTTAAAAGTGAGGCAGAAAAAATTGCCGAGATAATTCGTGTAAATCACGCTGGAGAATATGGCGCAAAAAGAATTTATCAAGGACAGATTAAATTTACAAAAAGCTTGAAAGATAAAATCTTGATAAATTCAATGCTTGAGCAGGAAAAAGTTCACCTTGATTATTTTGAAAATCAGTTGAAGGTTCGCAAAATCAGGCCAACGTTATTATTACCACTATGGAATCTTGGAGGATATTTGCTTGGTGCAATATCTGCAAAAGCGGGCTTAAGATCCGCTATGCTTGTTACAGAAGCTGTTGAAGATGTTATTGAAAATCACTATGCAGAACAAATCGACATTTTAAAAAATATGCATAACGTGCAAGATCTTGCAAGAATCATCAAGCAATTCAGAGAAGACGAACTGGAACATAAAGCTACTGCTATAGAATATGAAAGCAGAAGAGCAAATTTTGCAGGATTTTGTACTAATATTATCAAATCAATTTGCCGTAATGCAATTTTTTTGAGTCAAAAACTATGACTTCAAACAATAAAAATATCATCTTGATGCGCCATGCAGATAGTCTAGATGCACTGCGCGCACTTGATATAGATAGAGAGCTAAGCCCTAAAGGTATAATGCAAGTCGAAGAAGCTGTAATTTTTCTTGCAAAGTTCAATATTGGTAAGGTGTTAGTATCACCTGCTGTGCGGACTCAGCAGACTTTAGATATACTCAAGCACAAGCTTAACATTAAAAATATCGAAATAGTTGAAGAATTATACAAGGATAGTGATGATAAAATACTTGAAATTATATCCGAGCAGCTAAATCATATAGATAATTTAATGATTATTGGTCATAACCCAAGCATTTGCGCGACGGCTTTTGCGCTTTCAAAAACGACAGATAAAAATTATGACTATTTAATGCAGATACTCATGCCGCCTGCAACAATTGTGGTTGTTAGCATGCTTGAAGCTCAAACTTTTCAAAAGATACAAAATAGGCATCTTGGCAGCATCTCAGATATTTTCGTACCCACCCATGAATGAACTACAGTGGAAAGCATCGCATCCTGATTATTCAATTTGGGTTTCAGCTTCAGCCGGTACCGGTAAAACAAAAATATTAACAGACCGGGTACTTAGATTGCTGCTTAAAGGTGCAAGTCCACAAAAAATCCTGTGCCTTACTTTTACTAATGCTGCAGCAAGTGAAATGCAGCATCGTATTGACAGTAAATTGTCAAAATGGGCAAAGTTAGATGGCGCTGATTTAAGATTAGACATTGAGTCTATGCTTGACAAAAAACCAACGGCTGAGACACTTAGAACGGCAAGAGAGCTGTTTAATTCTTCATTGAAGATTAATGGTAAAATCGAAATACATACAATACATTCATATTGTCAGAAAATTTTAAAATGCTTTCCGTTAGAGGCAAATGTCAGTCCCGGCTTTCAAATAATTGATGAAATTAAATCCCGCGAAATTTTAAAAAAAATAAAAAATCAGCTTTATTTGGATAGTGATCATAGTAAAGTCATGGATTTTTTTACGGCTAATTTTCACGAGGTAACCATCAACGATATTCTTGATGAAGTCATTAAACAGAAATTAAAGTTTAAAGGTCATCAACTAGTTGAGAATTCGAACTTCGAAAATTTAAATGCTGTTGAACTCGAGAAAGCTTTTGAAGAAATTAAAGTTCTCTGCTTGAAGCTCAAAGAGATGTTTAAAGTACTGGATGATGCAGACGAGGCGCATAAAATAAACACTTTGAATGTTAACGATAAATCTCAAATATTTTCATTGTTTTTAACTAAAGGCGGTAAAAAAAAACAACGCGTGATTCCTGCTAAAATCGTTAAAAAAAATCCTGAAATTGTAGATTTGTGTGACCGGTGTCAGGAAAAGATTTATCAGTTTGATCAACTCGAGAAAACTTTTCAAATGGTCAAATATACGGGTCTTTTAAAGCAACTTGCCGAAGTGTTTATAGATCATTATGAGGCTTACAAAATTGGTCATGGATTACTTGATTATGATGATCTAATTTTTTACGCCAAAAACTTGCTAAATCATAGTGAGGTTAGGGACTGGGTATTATACAAGCTTGACGGCGGAATAGACCATTTATTGGTTGATGAGGCACAAGATACAAGCCCGTATCAGTGGGAAATTATTGAAGCTTTGATTGCAGAATTTTATGCAGGAGCCGGTGCTAGAAAAAATGACCGAACAATCTTTGTAGTTGGAGATGAAAAACAGTCGATATTTAGTTTTCAAGGAGCCGACTTGCAATCCTTGAATTTGATTAGTGTTAAACTGAAGAATAGATTAAAGGCAGCAAATAAGAATTATGAGAATATTAGTTTGAAATATTCTTATAGATCGGTTCCTTCAATTATTGAAGCTGTCTATCATATTTTTGAGCGTATCAAACAATCTTCCTTAGAACTTTTTCAGGCTGAAAACCCAAAAATTCTTGCCTTTAGAGAGGCGCAAAGAGGCCGGGTTGAATTATGGCCGCTGGTTGATACTGACAAGCCTTACGAACTATTTTGGCCTAAAGGGGATGATCATAATAACGTGCTACCCGCTCAGAAGCAGCTTGCAATTAACATAGCAAATTACATAAAAAATGAAATCGATAAAGGCGAAATTCTGCCATCCACAGGACTGCCTGTAAGATTACAGGACTTTATGATTTTGGTGCGGAAAAGGGATATCTTAGCGCGTGAGATTATCAATCAATTGAAGCTCGCACATTTACAAACAGCAGGAATTGACAGAATGCTACTTAGCGAAAATATGTCAGTTATGGATCTGATTGCTATCGCAAAATTCGTCTTATCACCTAGTGAAGATCTAAATCTCGCAATATTGCTTAAGTCTCCCATCATTGGATTTAATGATGAGCTGCTTGATGAAATTGTGGCAGATACAAGCTCGGATACTATTTGGGAGAAGTTGCAGCATTATGATGTTAGCAATCAGACTTTCAGCACTGCCATTGATCGCTTGAATTTATTCTTAAAGTTTTACAATATTTGTGATTGCTCAAATTTTTTTCATATAATTATTGATTCTCTAGGGTATAGAGAGGTTTTAGCAAACGCCAATGGTGCCGGTAGCAATGATGCTATAAATGAGCTGTTATATTTGAGCCATAATTATGCAAGTAATATTGATAGCTCGTTGCAAAGTTTTATCTTTTGGTTTGAAACCAATGAGATTGAAATCAAACGTAATGTTCAAAGCACCGATAAAATAAAAATCATGACTGTTCATGGCTCTAAAGGGTTACAAGCTCCGATAGTTATCTTATGCGATACAACTAAGCTTCCCATCAGTAAAGCTAAATTCTATCATACTGATAATGATGAATTAATCGCATGTCAGCAAAGCGCGCGCGCGCCACAAATATTTAACGATCATAAACAAGCTAAGTATCAGAAGGATTTGCAAGAATATTTAAGACTTTTATATGTGGGCATGACAAGGCCCCAGGATCACTTGATAATTTGTGGTTATAAACCTGAGGATGCTTTGTCTCCATATTGTTGGTACAGTTTAGTTGAAAGCTCTTTGAAGGAAATAGCAAACACTAGCGATAATAATATTATGAAATTTGAAAGCATTATTGATAACGAAAAAGCGCAACTAAAGCCTAGCGTAAATTCACAATTACAGTTTGATTTTACAAGTGCAGTCGATGTTCATGATGGAAATATTGATGACGATATTTCTCACCTAATTGAGGCACCAATCAACTTAGCTGCAAGGTTTATGGAAAACAATGAGTTCTTTGCAAGAACCATGCTGCCAGAGCCTTTAGTGATGTCACCCCTGCTACATGCTGATTATTTAGAGTACGGAAAAATATTTCATAAAATTTTAGAAGATACCTTGCAAACCAAAGACATACTAAGTTTAAGGTCTCATCCTTTAATCGGCAGCCTCTCGTTACCACAGCAAAATAAGATCTATAAAAGCATAGATGGTCTAATTAAAAATGCTGTGTTTAAGGATTTGATAAATAGTGAGATAAGAACCGAAATAAATGTAGGAGTGTATAATGACGGCGAGACTAAGCTTGGACGAATAGACTTATTAAGTATTAAAAAGGATCAGGTAACTATCATTGATTATAAGTCAGATGCAAGACCCCCTGCAGAAGCTTGCGCAGTACCTTTAGATTACATCAACCAACTAAAGTTTTACAGTACAGCGATCAGAGAACTATACCCTGACCGCAAAGTGATATCTCAAATATTATGGCTACAAAATGGTAAGTTTATGGAAATCTTGAACTGATTATAACTTGAATCTACCCTTTAATCACAATTTTTTGCGCCATGAAGTCGTGCCATCTGATTTATCTTCCAAAATTATCCCTATATCTTCTAGAGTCTGCCTCAAATTATCAGCCTTAGCCCAATTTTTTTCATTTTTTGCAAGCGCGCGCGCAGCAACAAGCGCGTCAATCTCAGATTCATTGTGATTGCCTTTAAACCATTCCTGTGATGAGGCGTGCATTAACCCTATTAGGTTAGCACATGCCAGCACTAAAGTTGCATAATTTTTTTTATCATTAATATCAGTTGAGCTGTGCGCAAGTCTTGCATAGTCATTGATAATTTTAATAGCAAGCGGTGTATTTAAATCATCAAGTAACGCGCTTAAGAAGTCTTCTGGAAAGGAGTTCGGGGTGTGACCAACCTCAATGCCTTCTAACGCCCTATACCAATAATCGATAGTCTTATGCGAGTCTGCTAAAGCTTTATCATTGAAATCTAAAGGCTTGCGGTATTGAGCACTTAATAAAAATAAACGAAGTGGGTCTCCTTGAATAGTTTTATTTCTTAAATCATTGACAGTTACAAAATTACCAAGTGACTTACTCATTTTCTCACTGTCAACCGTCAAGAAACCATTATGCACCCAAGTTTTTGCGAACTTTGAACCTGGGAAAGCGCAGGTGCTCTGGGCAATTTCGTTGGTATGATGCGGAAAAATAAGATCAGCTCCACCTCCGTGAATATCAAAATTTTCCCCTAAATATTTATGACTCATAGCTGAACACTCAATGTGCCAGCCGGGGCGACCCGTACCCCAAGGGCTTGTGAAATTAGCTTCGAGTTCCTCATTGTCACTTTTAGGTTTCCATAATATAAAATCACTGGTATGTCTTTTATTTTCATCTGTCTCAATGCGAACGCCTTGAAGCATTTCATCAAGCGATCTGCCAGATAACCGCGTATATTCTTTAGCACTTAAAACATCAAAATATACGTGACCATCTGCAATATATGCGCAGCCCTTTGCAATTAAACTTTCAATGATATCAATCATCTCATTGATATGGGCAGTAGCCTTAGGCTCAATTGTAGGACGCAAGCAGTTTAAATAGTCCATATCATCATGGAAATATTGCGTTGTCGTTGCGGTTAAATCACCTATTTTTATTTGTAGGAGCCTTGCTCTATCGATTATTTTATCATCAACGTCTGTTATATTGCGAACATATAGAACATTATTTTTACCATATAAAGAAATAAGCAAGCGATACAGAACGTCATATACAACTACAGAACGTGCGTTGCCAATATGCGGATAGTCGTATACTGTGGGGCCACAAACATAGATTTTAATTAAATTTTTGTCAGCGGGCGTAAATATCTCTTTTTCGCGCGCAAGTGTGTTATATAATGACAGTTCCATGAAATCTTAAAAATATATGATGTATAGTTATTATATATACTAAATAAGGTATTAATTAAAACATTTTTAAAACGTTTATGCTTAAAGTCAGCTTAGAGAAAAAACCGGAGTCAGTGGATTATGACGTTAATGTAAGGGTAATTACTTTTGCTGTTATCTCAATAGTTTTGATTCTTATATCGATTTATTTTATCCGCTCTTACGCTAGTAAGAAGCAATGGGTGATACAAAATATGAAGATAGAGGCCAATAATTTGGAAAACTCATTTGTGAATGATATAAATTACTCACAATACTTCGTTAATTTAATTATCGATCAGTTGCATAGCGGTTATAAAGATTTAAACAGCATCAAAAAAACTCTTAAAAACTATGTTCCTGCCTCAAGATTCAGTGCGCTTTTTGGTTGGCGAAAATATAGCTGGATCGATGCAAACTATAAAGAAACCGTTACGAGTAGTTCAGGAATTGAGGCAAACCCGAAAGAACCAGTATTCATAAGAAGCATAATTGAAAAGGAAAATTGGGAAAATCAAATAATTTTCTTTATTAGTAAAACTGATTTTAAAAACAACACATTAAAACTAATTTCAAGCGTTAGAGATAAAAATACTAAGAAGTATGCAGGCTCCATAGTCTTAAGCTACGATACCTCGACAATGATCAGAAGGCTATATGCGAACACCAGAAACAAATTTACAAACTTTGTTATATTAAATGATAGATTTGAGATTGTAGCGCAATCTAAACCTAATATTAAAAATATTATCGATAGCAAAGAAAATTTCTCATCACATTTGCGTGAGGCTCTAAGGAAAGTTGACCTTAATAATAATTCTGCATTATTACGTGATATATCATATTTAGATATGTTAAGTGGAATCAATTATTACATTAAAAAAATTGATGATTTACCTTTCATCTTAGTGGTAAGCCTAGATAGTAATGAAATTAGCAATACTATCAAGGATAGTATAATCAAGAAGTTCGTTGAAGTTTCTGTTTTTGCCCTAATGTTTTTTATGAGCGCCATATCAATTTACAGGCGTGAGACGTGGCTGAGAGCTAAAGCTGAGCAAGCTACTATCATTGCAAATAAAGCAACTATTGCTAAAACTGACTTTCTTGCTTTTACTGCTCATGAAATAAGATCTCCACTTGGATTTATCTTAACGGGATCTGAAATCATGACAAAAAAACTATTTGGTGAATTGCCTGAAAGTTATATGGCCTACGCTGAAGGAATCTATCAAAATTCGAAAATTATACTAGATTTTATAACTGATATTTTAGATGAAAATCAAATTATTGAAGGTAAATTCAAAATAATAAATTCGGTGACAAATTTAGAAGAAATCATCGATAAATCCATATCTGTCAACAAAGCCAGGTTTAATGATCGTAAAGTTGAGATTAAAGTTCAGGTACAAGATAATTTACCAAAGCTTGTATGTGACCAGCGACGAATCTTACAAGTCATGAACAACTTAATTAGTAATGCGATTAAATATTCAAATGACCAGACAACTATTTTAGTCGAAGTTAAAATTGTAAACGGGCAGATGGAAATTGCAGTACATGATCAAGGAATCGGTATGAGCGAAAGCGAGATTCTAGTGGCGCTTAGCACTTACGGGATCGTTTCAAAAAAGAGCCATAATTTAATTGAATCTTACGGGCTTGGATTACCTATAGTTAAAATGCTACTCGATGCTCACGACGCGCAATTAGAAATCAAAAGTGAGTTGAATGTTGGTACTACAGTTAAAATTATTTTTCCGAAAGATAAGCTTTATTAGGTCTTAATTTTCAAGATAGCATGAGTATATACTTTGACTTAATTTTGATTTTACCCTAAAAATCAAAAGATATATCCATTTGATTTTTATTTAGAATATTTAATATAAATGTACTCGTACCCCAAGAATCGCTTTTCAAAATTGTTAAAGCTGCCAGTATCACTTCTTATCATGATTTTGATGATCTCAAGCTTTGGTTTTGTAATTTTATGGTCAGCTTCAGGCGGACATTTAGAACCTTGGGCAAAAAAACAAATAATAAATTTTTGCTTGTTTTTTCCACTTTCAATTCTTCTGTCTATGATAGACATCCGTATAATTTATAAATTCTCTTATATTTTTTATTTTGGAGTCTTATTATTATTGATAGGAGTGGAGTTGTTTGGTGTAACTGCTATGGGTGGAAAAAGATGGATTGATCTTGGAATAACAAGGCTCCAACCATCAGAACCGGCAAAGCTTGCTATTGTGTTGATGCTTGCTAAATATTTTCACAATTTACATTTAAATGAGACCTTGAAAACTTCGAAAATATTGCCCCCGATATTTGCAGTGCTGGTTCCTGTTATACTGATAATCAAACAACCGGATCTTGGTACTGGAATAATTAATCTAGTTGTTGCTGTGAGCATTTTTTTTATTGCAGGCGTCCAGATTTGGAAATTCGCAGCTGTGGGTGCAAGTATTTTAGTGCTGTTGCCCATTGCTTGGCGCGTGATGTATGAATATCAACGCTTGCGTGTTTTAGTGTTTCTAGACCCCATGAAAGACCCACTTGGGGCTGGTTATAATATAATTCAGTCGAAAATAGCTATAGGATCTGGAGGATTATTTGGGAAGGGCCTTACGCACGGTACTCAGAGCCATTTAGATTTCTTACCCGAACACCAAACTGATTTCATATTCTCAACCCTTGCTGAAGAACTTGGCTTTACCGGATGTTTCTCGCTCCTTGCATTATACATTGCCATGATATTAATATGTTTAACTATAGTTGTTAACTGCAGAAGCCTCTTTGGAAAATATATGGTAGTAGGTGTTACTAGCATATTATTTAGCCATGTCTTCATTAATATTGCAATGGTGATGGGCATACTGCCTGCTGTCGGAGTGCCGCTGCCTTTCATATCATATGGCGGTACAATGATGGCTTCAATGTTAATTGGTATGGGGTTGATTATGAACGCTAGTGTTCACCGTAATGTGAATATTCAATGAAGATCATGTCAAAAATGGCTCTACAATATTTTTTGAACTTAGCCAGATATTTAATATTATTATTTAGCTTAATCTTCCCTTTGGTAAATTTTAAGATATCAGCTTCTTCGGCAGTTTTTCCAAGCCTTGAGATTATAATTATTTATTACCTCAGTTGTTACTGCAGAATGGGGGTAATCAAGATATTGTTAATCTCCCCGTTTATTGATCAGTTATACGCGCTACCTTTAGGGAGCAGTGCCATAGCATTCGTGGCAGGACAACTAGCTCTTAAAGTTGCAGCTAAGTGGTTTTCAACAAAAGAATATGTTAGTAATTTTTTACTGTTTTGTGGGTATAGTTTTTTAATATTTTTTATAAGATATTTAACTGCTGTAGCTGAGGCTAGTTATCCTTCTTTATTTGAGTTAGTTTTTCAATATTTAATTACTGTGTTTTCTTATCCTGTAGCAAGAGTCGTGCTTGATAAGATATCTTTGTTATTTAATTATAAGACTAAAAATGCGTAATATCTCAAGAACACTTAGTAGTGATACTTTTAAAACCCAGATAGTTACAAGGCGTGCTTTCATGTTAGGCGTCGGAAAGTTAGGGCTATTCTCATTACTTGCTTCCAGAATGTTTTACATGCAATTTATAAGGGAAGATGAATATAAAACCCTTTCAGACAAAAACCGAATTAGTTTGATTTTAATCACTCCTAAAAGAGGGGGTATATATGATTATTCAGGTTTGCAACTTGCAGGTAACGCAGCAAGCTTTAGGCTTCTACTTGATAAAACACCTCAAGCAAATTATGAAAGTGAAATTCAGTTGATAGCTCAGCTCCTTGATCTAACGCAGGAGCAATATAAATATATAATCAAGAAATCCGCAAAAGCTAATTACCGCGCGCCTATCACTATACTTGATCAATTAAATTGGCAGCAAGTTTCTTTAATTGAAGAACATAAGCCTAATCTATCTTCAATTTTTATTGACGTAAGTCAAACTAGAGTTTACTCGAAAAACTTCTCTACAAGTCATTTGCTTGGATATATAGGTCAGGTGAATGATCAGGAACTTAAAAAATCGAAGTTAAGTAAAAGAGATTTTAATATCGGTAAGTCAGGGCTTGAGAAATATTATGAAGGTATTTTGCGAGGTGAATTTGGCTACAAACAAATGGAAGTCAATGCTTATGGCAAATACATAAGGGAGCTCGCACATTCGCAAGCAGATCAAGGGAAAGAACTACATTTAAACATTGACGGCGAATTACAGGAAAAAACTTGGCCCTATCTCAACAGGCAAGGGTGTTCTGCAATCGTCATGGACTCTACTAATGGTAATATATTACTGCTATCAAGCACACCGGGGTTTGACCCAAATAATTTCAGCAAGTTAACTCAAGAATATTGGAAGAGTTTGATTAATGACTCATATAAACCTTTAATCAATAAGACTGTCCAGAATAATTATCCTCCTGGTTCTCCTTTCAAAATAATTACCATACTTGCTGCCTTAGAAGCTGGGTACCTGCCTGATAAAACTGTAACTTGCATCAGCGGGGCTTGCGCACTTGGGGGGAATAGCTTTCGTTGTCATAGTAAAGAAGGGCATGGTAGACTTGATATGTATGGTGCCTTGAAGTACTCCTGCAATGCCTATATGTATGAGATCTCGCGACTAGTGGGTGCCGATAAGATCATCGATATGGCAAAGAGATTTGGTTTTGGTATGCCTACCGGGATAGATTTACCAGGTGAAGTAAGTGGTCTTGTTCCTACTAAGAAATGGAAAAAAGAGCGCTTTAAAAGTGACTGGTCGCTCGGAGATACTCTTAATCTCTCAATTGGGCAAGGTTTTCTGCTTGCTACTCCTATGCAACTTGCATGTTTCAGTGCGAGTCTTGCAAATGGCGGGAAATTATATACACCGTTAATTGCCAAAGGTGAAAGTAAATTCAGGCAGGTCGATATTAATCTTGCGTACTTAGATATTGTAAAACAAGCCATGTATATGGCTGTAAATACTCCTGGGGGTACTGCCTATAGCAGCAGGAGTTTTAATAATTTACATGAGCTTGCCGGAAAAACAGGTACGGCACAAGTCCAGTCGAAGGCTAACGCAAATGATGATCTAAGCAGGGAATCACTACAATGGGAGAAACGTAATCACGCTATGTTTATTGGTTTTGGTCCCTTTAAAGCACCTAAATATGCTATTTCGGTGTATGTTGATCACGGAGGCGGAGGCGGGAGAGCTGCAGCTCCTATTGCAAGCCGTATTATGAAAGATGTGTTTGAGAAACATTGCTGAATCTGGAAAAAAAGTGCTTTTCAAGCAATATTAATCAATGAGTCTACAATCTTGTTTAAAGTTTTTCGAGCTTGTCTTGAAATTCGGCTGAAATTTATAAATCCGTGGATAGTATTTGGATAAGTTACGTATTACCTCAGTTCGGGATAAGGAACATATGAATATATAGTAGCTACAAGGGTTGCAAGGCGAAGTCGCCAGTGATAAATATTTTTTTATTGTAAAGAAATAACAATCACAGGTATGAAAAAAAAGATCACAGAATTATACAGTTTTATAGATGATTTTTGCAAAATTTACTTAGAATACGAGAAGAGGCGATTATTACCCACGAATAAAAAGCGGAACCGTGCATGCAGCATGGCTTTGAGCGAGATCATGACGATCATGATAATGTACACACATCTTATGCTAAGAATTTCAAATATTTTTACAAAACTTGCATAGAAT
>Ga0123337_10004115_pt1 | contig 14968 bp, 11 predicted proteins | sample frozenSSSSmetaG_FD_89792 | JGI IMG/M metagenome (GOLD analysis project Ga0123337, IMG submission 89792) | Glacier valley bacterial and archeal communities from Borup Fiord, Nunavut, Canada, to study Microbial Dark Matter (Phase II) -... | ecosystem: Environmental > Aquatic > Freshwater > Ice >... | reverse complement strand
TCACCGCACCATCCTTCTGGCGCTGGGGCCTTACGTGAAGACGAACTTCGTGCTCCATCAAAATTCCAGCTTTCCCGGCCTTCTGAAGACGGTATTCCGGATTTTGGGTATGCCGCCGATGAACTTATACGACGCGACAGCAACGGACCTGAGCGCTGTGTTTACCGGGAGCCCGGATTTTGCGCCATACGTCGCGCGACGTCCAGATGCACGGGTCTTCGTTCCAGAACGCGCCCGCGAACCGAAAGACCCAAAGCCCTCGATTCCGATGGATCGCTAATGGGCGGCGCGAAAAGCGTTGTAGTTGGCCAGAAGAGCCGGGGGCACGTCCGTCTTGCTTTCCGCCAACTTTTCCATCAGCTTCGTGTAGGTTTTGTCGGCAAGTTCATACTCGCTCTGACGGGCGGCGTTGCCGGTGTCCAGATCCTTGTTTGAGAGCTTGAGGGTGCCCGCTCCTAGCGAGACTAAGTCGGCTTTGTCCTGATCTACTGTCGCCTCGAAGCTTTTCTCAAAGAGCAACTCCGCTTCCGCCGTTGGCGTACGGAAACCAAGACTTTTGAAGGGTCCTACCTTCGGCATCACACGGAAGAAGAATGCCAGAAGCCGAGCTCCGCATCCAGGCCGCTCGTACTGCTTGCCCCACTCTTTCTCATATGAGGAGCGTGACAGATTGTAGCGAAACTTCTTGCGTGTCATACCGGGATCTTTCTTTCTGATACTGTCCTGGTTGGAGGCCCATGCCGCCTTCGTCATCTCAGGGATCAGGCTGCCTACCGACCAGCGATAGGTGCCCAAAGCGAGATCAAGCGTCTTAAACATATCTTTCAGCTTCAGGCCGTATGTGTCTTCGCAGGCACGTTCCAGAACACGCTTCGCGATTTGGAAGCCGATAAAATCGTGATAAGCCTCGGATGGATAATGCCCACGAGCTACCTGAACCACATCGAAGCCGAACTCGGTGCGGATGTGAGCGATTGGATTTTCTACGTAAGTGATTGTGTCGCCGTATTTTTGTTTCAGCTTTGGATAAAGGATCGGAACCGTCTTGTTAATGGCGATCGGGTGCCCGTAATTATCGGCATTGAAATGCGCCAGCGCACCGATTGCGAACGCGTACTCATTCAAATCCTGAGCTTCGGCAACAAGAGACATAACGAAATCGCCGCTGCGGACGTAATGTGTCAGGTCACTGAATAAATGGCTGCCGAAGGGATAGTAACCGACATCCTGAATGATTCCGCCGCCGTAACAATAGGCATGGGCGGCGATCAGTTGTTCCGGAGTGGATGCCGGAAACTTCTTGAGCAACACCGGCTTGATGGAGGTGTCCCAAATTGTATCGATCAACGCTTCATGAGTGAGAACAGAGTACGCTTGAGCAGGGCGCGGGCTACAGAGGACGAGGGCTGTGGCAAGAAGGCTGCAACCAGTTGCGAATTTCACAATCACAATATTAATATGCGGTTAACTCTTACCGGGACGCCGCAGTGAAAGATCATTTAACCATTGCCGGATTTCTTGGACTCGCGATTGCGTTCACGCCCCTCTGCAGAGCACAAAGCTCCTGGGCAACACTGACGGGACAGGTCGCGGACGCAACGGGGAGCGCTATTGTGAGTGCTACAGTTCGCGCGTTTGTTCCGGGGTCAACCGACACGGCCGAAACTAAATCCGGTAAAGGGGGAGCATACTCCATTCCATTCTTATTGCCGGGAACGTACACTCTTCAGGTTTCGGCAAATGGCTTTAAGAAGCTTACGCAGGCGGATGTCGCGGTCCGTGCCGCAGACACGGTTAATGTGAATGTGACGCTTGAGATTGGGGAAGTGAGCGACTTGGTAACGGTAGGCGTGGACAGTGACTGGCTCAAGACAGAGACTGCAAGCCGCTCGCATAGGTTTGATGCCTACGCCGTGCGGGAACTGCCCACCGTAGGCCGGCAAGCCTATAACCTGATCAGTCTTTCTCCGGGGGTGCTGTTCGCGCAGGAACAATTCGGATCCACTGGATTTTCGGGATTGCGGAATTTCGACAACAACGGACAATACGTAATCAACGGAGGGCGTGTCGGCACCAATCAGTTCCTTTTGAACGGCGCACCTATCAGCTTGACCGGCACCTGGCAAATTTCGCCAGGGGTGGAGGCGATACAGGAATTGCGGGTACTGACGAACACGTACGATGCGCAGTTCGGGCGCACGGGCGGCGGTACCGTGAATGTCACGCTACGTTCCGGGACGAACAGCTGGCATGGCTCGGCATTCGAGTATCTGCATAACGCGGTCTTCGATGCGAATTCCTCGGAAAATAACCGCATAGGCGCGGGGCGCGGTAAACATATTACCCACGAATTTGGCGGTGCGGGGGGCGGTGCGATCCGGCGCAATAAGGATTTTCTATTTCTCAGCTTCGATGGCTTTCGCGAGATTGCGCCGGCACCGGTGGTGAGCGATACTCCGCCGCTCGATTTGCGCGACGGAAAGCACTTCAACAACTACGGCATCCGCATCTACGACCCGCTCACCACGAGGGCGTGCCGGGATGGAATCGATACCCCGCGTGGCACGCAGTGCTTCAGCACGTACATCCGATTGCCTTTTCCCCGCAATATGATCCCCGATTCGAGGATGAGCCAGATAGGCTCGGCGATTCTGGCGCTGTATCCCGAACCGAACGGGCCGGGTTTAACGCAAAATTTTCTGAATGGCGCCAATAGCGGCCGCTTCGGATATGTTCAGCCTATCGGGCGCTGGGACCACAATTTCAGCGAGCGCGACCGCCTGTATGCGCTGTTCACGTTTCAGCATTCCACGCAAGCGCAGAGCAGTAACGGCTTCCCTTCCCCGGCGGATCTGGGCACGGGCACGTCTGAACGTACCGGGCAGAATTACATTCTCGAATGGACGCACGTTGTTTCGCCATCGACAATTTTCGATTTCCGGGCATCGCTAGGCCGCTTTACGGAAACCTATCCGGAGAACAACTGCGGGAGCTGCCTGACTGCGGACCAGCTTGGCATTCTGAACCTGCCTCATGCTCCTACGGTCCCCTTCAATGCGGCACCGCGCGTCGACCTGGACCTCGCCTCGCCCATCATCGGCAACTCATTCACCTGGAGCACAGAAAACCAGTTCGATGTATCGCCCAGCGTGAGCCAAACGCGCGGCAAGCACCTTCTGCATTATGGCGGCGAGTTCGTTTATGCCGGTTTGGGAAAGGCTGGCCCGGGGCGCGCGAACGGCGAGTTGGCGTTTACCCGCCAGTGGACCCAGCAGTACGCCAACAGGAGCCGCGGCGTACTCGACGGCAGCGGTGTGGCGGATCTACTGCTGGGCCTGCCCTACACCGGGTTTATCGATTACAACGACAGCTTCTATCGCACATGGCCCTACTTCGCGCTCTACGCTCAGGATACCTGGAGGGTGCGGCCCAACCTGACGTTGAATCTGGGACTTCGGTACGATGTGCAGTTTCCGTTTGTCGAACGGTTCAACCGCAGCAATCAGGGATTCGATCTAACAACAAAAAATCCCCTGAGCGATCAGATTATCGCGAACTGGAAAACGCTGAAAACGGCGTATGATGCAACAAACCCGGCTTATCCGTATCCGGCCCCCCCGGCTGCGATATTCGGCGGCCGGACGTTTCCCAATGCGAAAAACCGCAGACCTTACGATACCGACTGGACGGACTGGCAGCCCCGCTTGGGTATGGCCTGGAGCGTTCATCCGAAAACGGTGCTTCGGGCCGGTGCCGGCATTTTCTATCGCACGGCAACGCAATTGAATTCGACTGACGGCTTTAGCCAGCGCACCTCCTATACCCGCTCCCTGGACGGTGGCATAACGCCCTCGGCGGGATTGACCGGCGATTATTCGCTTGAGAATCCATTTCCAAACGGGATCAGTGCGCCCACGGGTTCGAGACTGGGCCTTCTGACGAACATAGGAAATGCGATCGGCTACGATTCGCGCAAGCGGCCCATCCCGCGGACGTATGAATACTCAGCCGGTTTCCAGCGTGAACTTCCGTGGCGCCTGCTAGCCGATGTTTCTTACGCGGGCAGTGTGACCGTGCACGCCAGCCTGCCCCAACAGGTGGATGCGGTAAATGCCCCTGATTTTGCGAAAGGAACCGCCAATCCATATTTCCTGAATCGCCAATTGCCAAATCCGTTCGCCGGAATTCTGCCCGCAATTTCCGACCTGGGTAGCGCGCCAGCGATAACAGCGGGTTCTTTGCTGCGGCCTTATCCCGCGTTCAACGGAATCGTGCTCAGCAATGGTGCATGGGCCCGTTACCGGTACGATTCCCTGCAGGTCCAAATGGAAAAACGGGTGTTGGATTCGGAGTCGGCGGGAATCCTGTCGTTCCTGTTTGCATACACGTTCTCAAAGAGTTTCGAACAAAACCACAGGCTGAACGATTGGAATGTCGCGGAGAAGCCGATTCACGAGCTTTCGAACGTGGACAAGCCGCAGAATATCGCTTTTGCGGGCACGTGGGAGTTGCCCGTCGGTTGGGGCCGGCGCTGGTTGAGCGATGTCCCGCGATTTACAGGAGCTTTGGTGAACGGCTGGACCGTGGATTGGATTTTCACGTATCTCTCGGGCTATCCGGTTGAAAAGCCCGATGCGGTCTTCGGCTGCCCCAGCTATCTGGCGCCCAACGGGCAGACTGCGGACCACTGGTTCAACAACGATCAGCGCTGCTACCAATCGCGCGCACTCTTCACGCTACGGACCACTGAGGACCGGTTCCCCAATATTCGGACGCCGGCGGCACCGCAGATTAATGCCAGCATCGAAAAGACCTTCTGGCTTACCGAACATCAGCAACTGCAATTCCGGGGCGAGGCCTACAACCTGACGAACACTCCAATTTTCCCTGGTCCGAATACGAATTACAAAGACCCGCGATTTGGGCAATTGCCTTTGCAGCAAAGCAATTCGCCGCGGTACGTGCAGATCGCGGCGAAATTAGTGTGGTGAGCAATTAAATCTTTGTCGGCACAATTTCAAGTTCCGCAACTGTGGCCCGTGGCGGCAGTTCCGCAACGGAGACGATGATTTCGGCAACATCCTCCGGCTGAAGAGCCTTTGCGATCAGTTCCGGCGCTGGCTTGACTGGACGCTTCTCCAGAATTTCCGATTCCACCAGACCCGGATTCACGACGCAGGTGCGAATGCCGTTCTCTTTTTCCTCAACGCGAATAGCGTGGGCGAGCCCGAGCAGGCCGCGCTTTCCGGCTTGGTAGGCGGCACCCGACACGTCCGGCGTGGTGCCGGAGATTGACGAAACATAAATCAGGTGCCCGGCGCCCGCTTCGCGCATGGCAGGGAGCACTGCCCGTGTGATGTAATACGCGCTGTTCAGATTCGTGTGGATCATGTGATCCCAGATATCCACGCGGAGCCGCTGCATGGACCGGTCCGGGGTATTGGTGCCCGTCGCGAAGACCAGAATGTCGATGCGTCCCAATTTTTCGCGGGCGTGGGCAGCAAGACGCTCCATTTGTTCGGGGTCGGAGGCATCCGCCGCGAAAACCTCGATAGAGGAGTGCTCCTGCTTCAGTTGCGTGAGCCGGTCTTCACGGCGGGCACTTGCCATTACGCGGGCACCCTTGCTTGCAAAGAGAACGGCGGTGGCGCGCCCGATGCCGCTCGATGCGCCCACGATCAGGACTGCTTGGTCTTTCAGAGAAACTGCCATTTCGATAGAGTAGTTCAGATGAAAGCTCTGCTGCTGAAAAACTACAAAGAACTTGAACTGGTGGACATGCCGAAACCGGAACCAGGGCCCAATGAGGTGCGCGTGCGCGTGAAAGCTTGCGGAATCTGCGGGAGCGACGTGCACGGCTGGGACGGGAGCACGGGCCGACGCATTCCGCCGCTGGTAATGGGCCATGAAGCGGCGGGCGAAGTGGACGCGGTGGGGTCAGCCGTAAAAGGGTATCGCGAAGGCGATCGAGTGACGTTCGATTCCACGGTATCGTGCGGCACCTGTTTTTTCTGTACGCAGGGCCAGATCAATCTTTGTGACAACCGGCAGGTGCTGGGCGTTGCGTGCCAGGAATTCAGCCGCAACGGCGCATTCGCTGAATATGTGCTGGTGCCGCAAAACATAATGTACAAGCTCCCGGACGCGCTCCCCTTTGAACATGCGGCATTGATTGAGGCGGTCTCGATTGCGGTTCACGCAGTGAATATCACGCCGAAGAAGTTGGGCGGCACGGCAGTGGTGGTGGGTACTGGAATGATCGGGCTGCTGATTGTGCAGGCGGTCAGGCTGGCTGGGTACACGCGCGTGATTGCAGTGGATCTGGATGAGGCGAAACTCAAGGTGGCAACCCAATTTGGGGCGACAGACACCCTAAATCCGAAGCAGGCGGACGTACCGGCACGTATTGCCGAGATGACCGGTGGCCACGGAGCCGATGTGGCTCTTGAAGCAGTGGGGGCAAGCGGACCGATCAAGAGCGCCATTCAGAGCGTGCGTAAAGGCGGAGCGGTGACACTGGTTGGCAACGTAAGCCCGACAGTGGAAATCCCGCTGCAGATGGTGGTCAGCCGGCAGATCCGGCTACAGGGGTCGTGCGCGTCGAATGGAGAGTATCCAGAGTGTATCGACCTGCTCAGCCGCGGTTTAATTCAGGTTGCTCCGATCATCAGCGCGCTGGCGCCGCTCGAAGAGGGCGCGCAATGGTTTGAGAAGCTTTATAAGGGCGATTCGAACTTGATGAAGGTGGTGCTGCAACCTTAGGCTGGCAACATGGAAGATGGTGGGCTCTACAGAATTCGAATCTGTGACCTCCTCCGTGTCAGGGAGGCGCTCTAACCAGCTGAGCTAAGAGCCCGTGAGGGACAAACTGTCAGTTTAGCATCAGAAGTGAAGCTTGAGCGCCGACGTGAGTCGCAATCAGTAGGCCGAATCGTGATCCGGATGCAAGGTCAGGAGTTCCAGAAACTCTCCACTTCGTCTAGCCACAGCTCGCATCTTCTTCGTGATCCGAATGGAGTAGAGTTTCGAGCCGTCGGGCACGCGGCGGCTGTGGATCAGTTCCCAGCGGAAGTCTCTGTCGCGGTAAAGATTTTCCCAATCGAGGGCGGCGAGCTTAATGCAGCTATGCAGCACCGCGTTCCGGTCGTCTTTTCCGAGGCTGAACCATTCGGTCTGGAAGACTTGGTTGTTTAGGTCGAGGCGGATAGGCATCGCGGTTTACTCCGCGTTGCGAACCCTCTTCATTCTCCTGGTGAGGGCGATCAAATCGGATTCTGAGCGTTTCGTGCTGTCTGAGATTTCGAGAGCTCGATCCAGGCTGACGCGAGCCTCCGTTGTATGAAGCCAGCGCTCATTATCGGGAATCACCTGTGCCGTGCGCACCATCCAGACGCCGCGCTCGACTTCTTCGACGATCACGGTGCGACCGGCATGTTCCTTGCCAAGCGAAATCTGGCCGCTGCCGCCAATTGTTTTGATTTCTGCGGGCATGATTGCATGATAACAGGATTTTTAAACTGCATGATCGCACGAACCACGGCGCTGAAAGCAGTGCAGGAGCGCGGGAAGCCATTTGGTATACTCCGCTGTCATGATCCGGCAAGTCCTCACTCTATTTTTCTCTTTGATGGTGCTGCAAGCAGCCGATACCGATGCCAAGCTGGAGCGCCGCCTGTACGTGACCGACAAGACCGGAATCAGTGTCTACGACATCGATAATAGCCACCGCTTCATTCGCAAGGTGGAGATTCCCGACAGTGGGGATTACAAAGGAATTGCCGCCAGCCCGGAACTTGGCAAGCTGTACATAACCTCGTACAAAAAAGACGAACTTATCTGCCTGGATCTGAAGACCGATGCCATCCTGTGGCGAAGGCACGACCTGGGCAAATATGCCGATAGCATGTTCATGACGCCGGATAACCGCAAGATGTACCTTCCGTTCCGGGACGAGATTTTCTGGAAGGAGCTGGACGCGAAAGACGGCTCGGTTCTGGCCACCGTTAATACAGAACGGGGCAAGCAGTACACGGTGAACCCCATTGCGAACATCGGGCCCCACAACACCTGGATTAACCCGAACGGAAAACGTGTCTATATGGAAGTGCTCACGGTGCCCTATTTGTACATCGCCGACACAGCGACGAACAAGGTGCTGGGGAAAGTGGGCCCGTTCAGCAGAGGGCTGCGGCCCTTCGCGGTAACCGATGATGATCGGTATGTCTTTGCCAATGTGGATGGCCTGCTTGGCTTTGAAGTGGCCGAAGCGAAGCCGGGTGGCAAGGTGCTGTACAAAGTGGAAGCCCATACGCCGGAGACCAGGCTCGCGCAGGTGCCGCATCCGCCGGCGCACAAGCCGCACAGCACGCAAAGCCACGGCATCAATCTGACGCCGGATCAAAAAGAAGTCTGGATGGTGGACGGGGTGTACGGCTACGTTTACGTTTATGACGTAACCAGTATGCCTCCGAAGCAGACCGCGAGTGTTGCCATATTTCGCGACCCCAGCGAGCAGCCACACCCCGGCTGGATCACGTTCAGCATCGACGGCAAGTACGCGTATCCGGATGGTGGCGCAGTGATCGATACGGTGACGAAGAAGGTGGTTTTCTCTATTCCGACAAGTGAAAAGTTGATCGAGGTGGATTTTAGAGGGGGGATGCCCGTAAAGGCGGGGCATCGATGAAGGGTCTAATCATCGTCGGTGATGTGAACGATCGTGCCCGGAGAATTGCCCTCCAGGCGATTGTTCACATACAGGAAACTGGTGCGGCGTTCAGTGCGGGAGATCTCGACGATCTCGCGCAAGGCGGCGCGAACCTCCGGATTGGGGTCGCGAATTTCTGAATAAGGGGAGAAGGCGCGTACGGCCTCTTTGTAGGGGCGTCCGGGGCGGAGTAACGCCCGGGTAACCAGGAAGTCTGCCGTGCGGGAGTCGGGGATGGCGATCTGTTCCTGAAGGGACGGCATCCTGGTCCAGGAATTGTACACGTGCGCTACGTTGTGATCGCTGAGCAGCGCAAAGTATTGCGGTATCAGGTAATCGGGATTGCGGATTTCAACTGCGTAGCGGAAACCGTTGGGGAGTCTGGCCAGGAAAGGCGCGAGCAGTTCCAGGAAGTCTTCTGCGGGCATCGGTGAGTAACCGAATTCAAAGATCAACGCGGCGGTTTGGTCGCGATAGGGTTCCAAGGGGCGCAGAAAAGCGTCTTGCAAGAGAAGCGCATCAAGGAATGTATGGTTTGTAAGCCCGGCCTGCGCCCCGTAACGGGGAATCTGCGGAAAAGCGCGGCAGGTGATTTGTTCAGGAACCTTGAAGGCGAACTGAAACGTGGCAGGGACTTGGGTGAAAAGTCGCTGCCAGAAGGCTTCAGAGGGGAACTGATAAAAAGCGAAATCACCGCAGACCGTTGGGAACGTTTGAGCGTATTCGCGAAGGCAGGTTTCTTCAAATAGCTTTTTTGAGAAGCGGCCCCTGTTTTGGTAGCGGGAGGGTGAATAAATTTGTTTCAGCCAGCCCTCATATTTCCAAGAACTTCCGCCGATAAACATATTATGAGCGGCTAGTCGCTTCAAACGAGGGCGGAGGAGGGGCGCGAGGGACGCCTCATCCTCCTGTTGAATTTCAAAGAGGGACTGTTGACACTCGCCTACCATGCGCGGGCGGAGCGATAGCCGTAAGGGTCGGCTCCTGCTTCCAGCACTCCTCCCGGAGTGACGCGGACCATAACGGGGGCGGCCCCGCTATTCCACCGGGAACGGGTTCCGAGCCGATGTTTCTTCTCGCCCAGTTCTCCCATCACTTCGGGTTTGGTGCGGTCATCGAGCAGGAGATCGCCTGGATTCATCGCGTGATTATCGAAGCTGGAAACCAGATGGCGGGTTTGGAAGCGCGGAGCCTCCAGAGCGGCTTCCGCGTTCATTTTGAATTCGATCACGTTGAGCAGAACCTGGATCAAAGACTGTTCCTGGTTGTCGCCGCCGGGAGTGGAGAGTGCCAGAAAGGCTTTACCGTCCTTCGTGACGATGGTGGGGCTGAGAGTAACACGCGGCCGCTTGCCCCCAGCCAGTTCGTTCGGGTGGCCGGGGACCAGCAGGAAACTTTGCGCGCGTTCCGTGAGCGGTATCCCGGTGTCGCCGGCGATTACAGAAGGCAGCCAAGCCCCTGAAGGAGTTGCGGAAAACGTGATTCCGTTCTTATCGATGGCATCCACGCAGGTGGTGTCTTTGGCCATCAGCGCATCGTCGATGTGGAGCTGCGTCGATTCGGATTCGGAGGGATGAATAGGGGGATGATCACCGATCTTGCCGGGGCGAAAATCGAGTGAGGCTGTCGGAGCAATCAGTTTGCGGCGTTCATCGGCATAAGCAGTGGAAAGCAGGCGTTCGGTAGGAATCTTGTTGAACCGGGGATCGCCGTAGTAGGTGTCGCGATCCGCGTAGGCAAGCTTCAGAGCCTCAACCAGAGTGTGAATGTAGCTCGAAGAATTGAGTTTCATGCCGGCAAGATCGATCGGATTCAGAATGTTGAGCGCCTGAATCATGGTGGGGCCCTGGCTCCAGAAACCGGGTTTGTAGACCTGGTAACCCTGGAAGTTGGTGGAGACAGGCTCTTCCGGTTCCAGGTGAAATGCCGCCATATCTTCGTAGCGGAGCAGCCCTTTGTTGGCGCGCGAGAAAGCGTCGATCTTGTGAGCGATTTCACCGCGATAAAAGTAATCGCGGACAGCATCGATTGCCGCAGTGCGGGATTTGCCCTTCGCAAGCGCCCGTTGTTCTGCGGCCGCCATGGACCGCAAAGTTCGCGCCAGATCCGCCTGATGGAAAATTTCGCCAGGACGGGGGATATGTCCGTTCGGCATGAAGTGCTCTTTCGACGTAGGCCAGAGGTCGAAGAACGGGGCGCTGCCCGCAATGGTATTGGAACGCATTTCATCGATAGCGGAGCCGTCCGCCAGTTCAATGGCCGGCGCAATCTCGTCCGCGAACGAACGCGTGCCATATTCGCGCAGAGCAACCAGTGCCGCGTCCACCATGCCGGGAACCAGCGCGGGAAGGATGCCTGCAACGGGAACCATGCCTCGCAGACCACCTTTCTCCAGAGGAGCGGTAATATCGCCGGGCTGCAGCTTGCGATCCCGGAAGAATTGCGCAGAAGCGGATTTCGGCATCGTGCCAACGCCCGCGATCGCATGAACTTTTCCATCAGCGGTGCGGATCAGAATGGGAGCTTCACCGCCGAAGCCGAAGTGGGAATATTCCGTCACCGAGGCGGCGAACATGGCAGAGACGCCGGCATCCACTGCGTTGCCACCCGCGTAGTAGGCGCGCATTCCGGCGTCCGTTGCGTAATCGGACCCCGCTGAGATGGCACCGCGGGTTCCGCGGGAAGGAAAGCGAGCGGGGTGTTCAGGATTGCGCTGCGCGAGCGCTACCGTAAACGCCAGAGAAGCCGGGAGAAGCAGGAATGCCAATTTGCCCTTCATCCGATAAGTGTAACCGGAGAGGCAGAACTTGAGATTTCAAGTGTCGCGGAACTCTGCTTAGCGGTTCCGTCCGAAAAACTCCACATTCCCAAGAATCCATTGCTCGTGATGAAGATATAGCTTTTTCGCATGGATGCGGATTGCGCGAATAGGACCAGGAGTTCGCTTCAAAGCGAAGGTAACCGGGTAGGCGCTGTAGCTAATATGATTGGCAATTTTCTGGAGCTCGACAAACGTGTTGCCATCTTGCGAATAGAGAATATCGCCATCTTCGATCACACCTCTCATTTCCGTTTCGGAGGCCCACGGAAGCTCGACACCCTTCACGTTCAGGACCTCGACATGATCCCCGGAGACACGGATGGACGAGAGAAGAACGGGAGGGTCGAAGTTGAACTCGGCGGACTGATTTAGCGCGTATAACTGCCGGTGTTGGTTCTGACCGTCCAGGTTCGGTGTGATGGTACGCGTTCCGTTATCACCGATCAACTCTGTTGTTGCGACCGCAACCCTGGGCGGATTGCGAAACGTTTGGATTGCGGCATCGGCGCGACCGACGAGGAACCAGGCAAGCGGAACCGCCCCTACCCAGACTATAAAAATTGCCAGACCCGTAGCCCAATACGTAATGACCCTCGAAGGCTTGCGCGGAACCGAGAATTGGAACCCGGCGAGTGGGATAGCGGTCGCAGCCAAGTAATGAAACTGCGCATATCCACGAGAAAAAATGTAAACGAAGACGGTGGCCAGAACTCCGAGGAATAAGATGTGGTCCTTCGATGCCATGCGGTTCGCAATCAATAGCAGGATGCCGATACTCAGGAAAACAAGGATGAGATAAGCAGGCGGCCAGATATTCCAGGCCACTTTGTCATCGATCCCGAACATGTGAGGAATGGAAGAAATGGTGTAGTTGGCATTCAAACCGTGATTGGCGTTGTAAAAACTCTCGAGGAACTTATCCCAGAAGCGGAACAGCCAAAGATAAGCACCTTTCAAATCCAGCAGGATGTAAAAACCGCCAAACAGGAATAGAAGAGCGGCGAAGAAGCCCGCTCGATAGTAGTCACGGTCTTTCCAGAGGACCAAAAATACGAAAGGAACCAGCATAATATTGGGCTGGCGGAAGAGGGCCGCGAATGCAAAAAGCGGCAGGGATTCCGTGATTTTCCCGCAGCGGTAAAGCAGAACGGCTCCAAAAACGATGGCGTAAGAAATTTCCAGAGTCCCGCCGGCCGTTGTGTAATCGCAGTAAGGAAAGAACGACACTGTTCCCATGAAAATCATCACGGTTACGGCGCTGGGACTGGCAAGCACGGGAATCAGCAGGAGGCACGGCACTACCAGATGCCAGACCTGCCAGTACGAATCGATTCCCAGCGCAATGAACACGCCGCCGAAGAGATCGCCCATGGGGAGATAACTCGCCATGGACATGCCAACCAGCGGAGAGGACACCAGAATATTGTGGCCGGTCAGAAGTGACGAAATGCTGTACCACTGAGCCCAAGGCTGATCATGCCACGCGCTTCCCGGGTAAAAAAACCGGTAGGCCAAGCTGAACCCGAGCACCACGGTGGTGATGGTGGCGATGTTACGGGAAAGCAGCGTAACAAACAGAAAGAAAATTACTGCTCCAGCGGAATAGCGGTTTCCGAGGGGCGCTATCGGCAACATCAGTATTGCCAGCCCCAGCACCATAATGCCGCCGGCCTCGCCAAGGGTGAGATTTGGCCTAAGTAGTGAGGGACGAATCTGGGGTTGAGCTTCACTCCTGGAAGGAGTTTCCGCAATCGCTGCCATTCCTGTGAATGGTACCTTGCCAACTCGCCGTTAACGCGCGGGCAGCTTGAGAAAGCCCAGATCGCGGAACCAATCGATGAACCGGTCCTGCCAGGTTCCGAAGGGGATACCCCCGCGATCGGTCAATCCACCGGACATCTTGTCGCCCGGGTGGCGGCCGTTTCCATAAAGGTGAATTTCGATGTTTGGGATGTTCGCCGCCAGCATGGCGTTGTAATAGTCGAGCGCCCAGATCGCGTGCATTTTGTCGCCTGGGCCGCCTCCCGCAATAAAGGCTGGCGGGGCGTTCGCCGGAATAGGCGGCGCGGTGCGGTTCTTTGCAAACGGCGATGGGCCGGGATAGATAATACCTACGAAGTCAGGTCTGGCGCTAATGCCTGCAACTGGATCTTTGGAATCGGTATTCTTCATTGAATCGAAGAACACCGCAGCTGGCGCCGAAAGTTCAGCACCGGCGGAGAAGCCCATGATGCCGATCTTGTTCGGATCGAAATTCCACTCTTTGGCATAGGCGCGCACCAGGCGGATCGATTGCAGCGCGTCGTTCACCGCATCCACTTCGGCGACGTAGCCATCGCTCCGCAAGCGATTTCTCAGGATGACGGTATTGATGCCATGGTTGTAAAAGAACGGAACAAAGTCGGCTGCTTCCGTACCCACGTTCAGGGTGCGATGGCCCCCGCCGGCGGCCAGGATCACCACCGCGCCCGTGTTGATGGACCGGTCTACCGGGTGGACTTCAATCGAAGGGTTGTGAATGTTAACGATGCTATTGATGCGTCCAGGGACCGTCTGGCTTAGGTTGTACTTCTCTGCTTCGGTGACGCGCGCAGCTTTTAAATACGGGGAACTTCCGGGGTAAAGCGGAATCACGATACCGCCCGGCAGGATGGCTTGGGGCGCATAAGGATTGCCCTCCACCGCGCCCGGCTTGGGAATATTTTGGGGCTGCGGGAGCGGAGGGAGAGTTTGGGCTAACGCGACGGCGGTTACCAGAGCGATTAACAAGCTTTTCATGGGGAGATGAGGTTATGCGAGGCACTCTTTCACGTACGCGAAGCACTTCTTGCCCTCGGCGATAATATTGGAATCGGGTGGAATCTGGTATTCCAATTCCATATTGGCGGGAAACGGGTACTTTTCTTTCTTCATCAGTTGCAGTACTGGCTTCATCGGAGTGTCTCCGGTGCCCCAAACGGCCACGTTCGGCCCGTGGTCCTTCTTACGGTCTTTCAAGTGCAGATTGGTGATTTTTCCGTGGTGTTGCTTGATGAATGCCACCGCGTCGTAACCGGCCGCGGTGAAATGTCCGATATCGAGATTGATCGCGTTGTATTTCCCATAAGACATCAAAATATCGTAGCTTTCGAGCGTAGCGGTTTGATTGGGATCGTTGGTGGCGTCGTGACCGTGGTAGCCAACCGTGATCTTGTGTTTCTCAGCTAGGGGAGCGATTCGTTTCGCCATGGTAAGAGTTGTGCTGGTTGTCATGGACTTAACCCCCAGCCCTTCAGCCATGGTGAAGCCGTACTCGATATCCTCTTCCTTCATTGTGTCCTGCATGTTGTAGCAGAGCAGGGCCAGATCGATTCCGGCGTCGCTGAACTTGTTCGCTACAGTTTTCCAGGTAGAGGCACTGACGGTTCTGCGCCATTCCCGCAATTGATCCTGCGCGGCCT
>Ga0123337_10004114_pt1 | contig 14972 bp, 16 predicted proteins | sample frozenSSSSmetaG_FD_89792 | JGI IMG/M metagenome (GOLD analysis project Ga0123337, IMG submission 89792) | Glacier valley bacterial and archeal communities from Borup Fiord, Nunavut, Canada, to study Microbial Dark Matter (Phase II) -... | ecosystem: Environmental > Aquatic > Freshwater > Ice >... | reverse complement strand
TTTTTAATTCGTCTTTTAATTTAGACCTTTCATCATTTTCTACTTTACTAAGAGTATCCAATATAAGTTTACAAAAGTAATGAGGTTCAGGTTGAGTTAGCATCATATTGATAGCAACCATTGGACTCCATTCTGTAATCCATGTTTGTACTAGCGTCTGACTTCGCTTAATTAGCTTGACTTTCCCTTCTAGATCTTTATACAAAGGAAAATCTAAATTTTCTAAGTAAGTATGCCCCGTAATGCTGACTAATCTACCATCTACAGTTTCATGTATTGCTAATTCTCTCCACATAACATCATTTTGTTTATTTGTCCCAAGAAAAGACAGTAAATCCTCTCGGTCAGAAGCTGTTAATTCGTTTCCATCAATAGATTTTGTGCCCAATTCTTGGATCAAATTGACGACTTCAACATTTGTTATTTGTTTAATACCGATATTCTGCCATTTGGTTGACGGTATTTGACTAGCTAACTCTGGTTCAATCAAACGCCAAAGCTCTTGTTTTTTAGCAAGCATCTGCTTTGCTATTTTTTGCCATACAGAATCACCTTGAGATGTTACTAAAAGGGTTTCTGAGTTAGAATATTTCTCAGCGTTTCCATGAAGCAAGTAACGAATTTCATTAGACATATGGTAATAGCCTCCCTAATAAATTTGAGCGTTTGTCTGAATAATTTAGCTTTGGAATAAGTTTCAGTAATTCCAAGCAAGATTTATGATTACAAGTATTAATAGACTGACTGCCATATATTAAGTCAGCAATCTCGCTATTTATCAGTACAATATTACTATCTAATAAAGCATCTTTTAAACCATTTACAAACTGATTTGCTTGCTCTCCTTTGAAAAGCCTTTGTGAAGACTTTGTGTGATCTAATTGCCTCAAAGAAAATAACTCATATTGATTATTTTGACAATTAAACCCAATAATAAATTTTAAATCTACATTTTCGCCGCGAAATTGATTAATGTGTTGGGCTGCGACTTTTAAAATTTGTTTAGTTAAACTAGTTACCTCAGAAACCTGATTAGTTTTTATTAGAAGTCCAGCAATAAATATAAACAGATATTCAGCATCTCTATATTTGATTTGGGCATTAGTTGAAGTTATATTTAGGTCTTGCGGTATAATTAATATTTCCAAATTTAATATGTATAATTGTCTTTTTATTTGGAAATTATTGCAATCAATGGATAAAAGGTTTTGACTATTAATCAACTTTACAAAACTTTGAATTGAAAATTTGTTTTGAATTACAGTCTGATGGTCTAATGAGCAAAGAGCTTGTTTTGTTAATAAACATAAACTGTTTTGCACTTGTTCAATACAGTGCGGATTTTGCTTTAAAAAAGATGTAATGTATTCTAAGTAATTTCGATTCTCAAAAATATCTTTCGCTTCTACAGACTTTAGTACTTTTATAATTTCATCATCAGTCCATCTATCACCATCTTTATTAGGCGTTAAATTCGGGGTATTAAATAATGACAAACAAGTTGACTGAGAAATATCTATTAAACCAGGAAAACACTGCCAAAGTTTTTCATATACTTCCTGTGATGGACGTGGAATTATCAATATTTTTTGTTGTATATCTAGCAAAACCCACTCATTTACATTTGGTTTTATTCTGTATACCCATTGTTTGTCTTTGCAGATTATTTTTATATTTTGTTTTTGTTGAAATAAATTCGATTTTAATAGTGCATCACAAATTACTGAGACCACATTACCAGAAATTTTTAAATCATACACGAATTTATTGAGTGCATAAAGAATTCTGTTTAACAAGGTTTCATATAATTGTTTATTCCAATTTTTTTTCAATAAATCATCTTTAGTATCATTACTAAGTAATGGTTTAAAAATTAAAGTTTCTTTATCTAAACCAAGAATTTCTGTACGCCCAGAGTCAACAAAAAAGTACCCATGCAGTAATAACAGATAACTCTTGTCAGATTTGCATGGGATACATATATCTTCTCCGATTGGTAGAAATACAGATGTACGTATACTTAAGGTGGATTCTCTATCTTTAATAGATTGATTAAATAAAGGGTAAGTTATTGTTCCAAAAACTACTCCGCAATGGGGCTTAATATTTTTGAATTTTTTAGGTAAGTCCGGGCTATTAATAATCTCATCGAAGCACTGCTGTGTTAAGATAATTTCATGCCCAGAATAATTAATAATATTATCTTGCTTTAAACTTATATTGCCGTGGATGAAATTTTCTTTATTTTCGACTAAATTAGCAAATTTTTGTCGCTTTGCATTACACAAGTTGATCTGAAATTTTTCATCATCACCTTCCCAAAAACAGATATTGCTGAGATGACCTAATAAAGGTAATAGCAAAGCAATTTGGTATTGAATGCTGTCTTCTGCTAAAAATGTTGGTACATCAGGGAAAGAATCACGAACTATATAATCTAGCCCGGTACCATCATTTTCATATTCATCGTGAGCCGCTTTATGCTCCGCTTGTCTTAATGGTATCCAAAGAATAAACCATTTATCTTCATAAACTTTTTTATCTAAAATTGGTTTTAAGTGTGCTCTAATCTTTTCTTGATCTTGCTTAGAGAAGTTATCCCAACCTACATGGAACTCATCCTTACCACCTGCACCAGCCCAAGGGTTGAATATGCTACATCGTTCATACTTGGATTTTTCTAACTCTGGCGACAGATAGAAAAAAGCTTCGCACAAATGAAACACACTTTTTAGACCTAAGCCAAATTTGCCTATTGCTCCTTCCTGATTAGGTTTACTACTTCCACCAATTATGTACCTAATTGACTTCGCATTGTTATCAGAGAAGTCTCCGTTGTCAATAAAAAAGAGTGCTGGCGATTTCAAAAGTGGATGTTCGGCATGATCAAGACCTTTAGTCCAGCCAAAATCGAGGTGAGTTGAATTAGCGTCTTCTGCATTCTGGATTAACTCTTTAATAATGGGGAATCCAGCACGATAACTCCTGAGGAGAGTTTCCCGAAGATACTCGATATCACCTAGCGGATGATGTTCTGCCATTTATACCCTGAGTAAGCAATTTAAGTGTCTATACCTATAGATTTATACTTCCCCAAAGTCTTGCTAAACTAACAACTAGGGCAAATTAAAATTTCGGAAAGGCTTAGTTAACAAACCCGTAAGATGCTGTAAGCCGTTGGCGTGAATTAATTTAGGTAAAATTAAATGCTGTCAAAGCTTTTGGGGGGACAACGTTTGCGTTCTTGCCCCGTCAGTAAGTATAGAGGATTGTTAACCGATCCGTATTGGCACCACTAAGCCTTACCAACCCCTTAGGTATCCATAAGTGGGTACTCTCACATCTTGCAACCCTATAAAGATATGTCTAATGATACAAAGCCTCGCCTGCCGTGGCTCTAAAATCGTTGATTTTGACTACCACACGTAAGCTTAAAATGTACTTATAGCGACATAGTTATAGCTTTTGCGGCTTGGTGCAAGTTCTGATTACTGCTAGATTTAATACCCTAAAAGACTTTCTATTTCCTCATCACTAAAGCCAAACTGCCTGAAAATACGCAGAACATAGCCAGGTGACATTTCCCCAGCGCCCATATCTATAGGGACAACTTTCCGTTCACCTTTAACGTCACGAATATATAACCGATGGTCGCCTTTGCCTTCTCTATAGAATTTACATCCTCCTTTTTCCAAAACCTTGATTAGCTGCTTTGGTTTGAGTGAAGGTATTTTAGGCATAAACCTTTCTTAATTCATATTTTTCGGAATTTCTTTCCTGACTCTCTACCATTAAAAATTCATGTAGCTCTTCTATAGATAGAGGAGCGCTATAAATATTATTTTCAGTTTCATAAACAGATTGAAAAGACTCGATAGCATCTTTAAGCTTGCTAATTGCATCTTCTTGAGTGTTTCCCTGTCCTACAATGCCATTTTCTAAACATAGAGCAACCCAATAACCTGCACTTTTCCTGAGTACCACTGTATAAAAGTCCATTTTTCTTCACCTGTATTTATACTTAAAAATATAGTGATCGCCATTCACAAGAATCAACTGTCAGCAGGTAGGGCATAGACCCTACCTAACTTTATTATCGACTACCTGCAGTCGGCATACCGAGAAGATCCTCAATCCTCGGCATTTCTTCTAGAGAAATCACCCGACCTTCATCCTGAAAACCGGCAATTTGATCAAAGTTCAAATATCGATACAAGTTGTCAGCAAAAGGATGAATCTTCTGCGCCACAATCTCCATATATTCTGACACAGTCGGAATGCGACCTAACATGGCGCAAACTGCAGCTAACTCAGCGGAACCGAGGTATACTCGCGCATCCTTACCCATGCGATTGTTGAAGTTGCGTGTGGAAGTAGAGAACACTGTTGTGCCATCGCCAACACGGGCTTGATTACCCATACACAAACTGCAACCAGGAATTTCCGTCCGCGCCCCAGCCGCACCAAACACACCATAAACACCCTCTTCTTTTAATTGATATTCATCCATCCGAGTCGGAGGACAAATCCAAAGACGGGTTTTGACAGGTGGTGTACCTTCAAGTATTTTAGCGGTGGCGCGGTAATGACCGATATTAGTCATGCAAGAACCAACAAACACTTCTTGCACAGGATCGTTGGCAACTTCTGATAACAATTTGACGTTATCCGGGTCATTGGGTGCAGCAACGATTGGTTCCTTGATTTCGTTCAAGTCAATCTCAATGATTTCTAAATATTCCGCATCAGGATCGGCTGCCATTAATACCGGATTTGCCAACCATTCCTCCATTTTGGCAACGCGGCGCATGATAGTTTTGGCATCGGTATAACCTCGCCCTACCATGTTCTTCATCAGCGCAATGTTGGAACGTAAATACTCAGCAACCGTATCAACACTTAACTTAATTGTACATCCCGCACAAGAACGTTCCGCACTAGCATCAGTAAGTTCAAAAGCTTGCTCAACTTTTAGATCTGGCAAACCTTCAATTTCCATGATTCGACCAGAGAAGACATTTTTCTTGTTCTCCTTCTCTGCTGTCAGCAAACCGCGTTGCATCGCCACATAAGGAATCGCGTTGACGACATCCCGCAAAGTGACACCTGGTTGCAAATCGCCTTTGAACCTGACTAATACAGATTCTGGCATATCCAAAGGCATCGCCCCTAAAGCCGCCGCAAATGCGACTAACCCGGAACCGGCGGGGAAAGAAATACCTAAGGGGAAGCGGGTGTGAGAGTCGCCGCCAGTACCGACAGTATCTGGTAATAGCATCCGATTCAGCCAAGAATGGATAATGCCATCGCCGGGACGCAAGGCGACACCAGCGCGAGAGGCGAAAAAGTCGGGTAGGTCGTGATGAGTTTTGATATCAACTGGTTTAGGATAGGCTGCGGTATGGCAGAAGCTTTGCAACACCAAATCAGCAGAGAATCCTAAACAGGCGAGTTCTTTTAACTCATCTCGTGTCATTGGACCAGTTGTATCTTGAGAACCTACTGTGGTCATTAGCGGTTCGCACGATGTACCAGGACGTACACCTGTGACTCCGCAGGCTTTACCGACCATTTTCTGCGCTAGGGTGTAGCCTTTGCCTGTATCGGTGGGTTGTGTCGCCCGGATAAAAATTGTGCTAGGTGGTAAACCGAGTGCAGCGCGGGTTTTATCGGTGAGGGTACGTCCAATTAGTAGCGGGATACGTCCGCCAGCACGCACTTCATCGAAAATGGTGTCTGGTCTGAGGGTGAAGGTGGAAATAACTTCTCCTGTAGAGGTAGTGATTTCACCTTTGTAAGGGTGGATGGTAATGACCATTCCGGTTTCCATCTTGGAGACATCACACTCAATCGGTAAAGCACCAGCATCTTCAGCAGTGTTAAAGAAAATTGGCGCGATCGCTTGACCTAATATATATCCACCGGCTCTTTTATTGGGAACAAAAGGAATATCATTCCCAATGTGCCACAGTACAGAGTTAATGGCGGATTTGCGCGATGAACCTGTACCAACCACATCCCCGACATAAGCTACAGGATGCCCAAGTTCTTTCAATTTAGCAATTGTTGCCAAACTTCCTGGTAACTTGGTTTCTAACATCGCCAAGGCGTGTAAGGGAATATCTGGGCGGGTTGTGGCGTGTTGTGCGGGTGAGAGGTCGTCTGTATTTGTTTCTCCTGGAACTTTAAATACAGTCACAGTAATAGATTCAGGCATCTTGGGACGACCGATGAACCAATCAGCATTTGCCCAAGAGTCAATCACCTGTTTGGCATAAGGATTAGTTTCCGACAGGTGTAAAATCTCGTGAAAAGCATCAAACACCAGCAGTGTTTTACCCAAAGCTCTAGCTGAGTGACTTGCCATGATTTGATTGCTGGGATTCAGCAGGTTAATCAAGGATTGGACATTATAACCACCCATCATTGTGCCGAGGAGATATACGGCTGCTTGCGGCGTAATTAATGGGCTGGTAATTTCACCTTTGGCAATCCCCGTTAAAAATCCGGCTTTGACATAAGATGCGGGATCAACTCCGGGAGGAATGCGATCGCGCAACAATTCCAACAGTGTTTCTTCTTCTCCCGGTGGTGGATTCTTCAGTAATTCACACAGTTCTGATGTCTGCAAAGCATCCAGAGGTAGCGGCGGGATACATTGGGCTGCGCGTTCAGCAACGTGTTGGCGGTAAGACTCTAGCATTCTACTCTCCACTGATATTGAGCGTTAAATTTAATGTGCTTCTATACTTACTTTCTTAACTCTTTGTCTTAAAGCCAGTATGAGCATGGTGACGGGTCATTCCTAGCCTGATTGCTGTTGTTTGTGGCTCGCCAGGACTTATAATTATGAGTGTAATTCGGCTTTTTCTGTTAAAAGCATTTTAATATACTTACTTTGTTTGCGTTTCATGATTTAACTCTATGTCCAATTACACTGTTCAAATTCAACACCAAGGTAAAACCCATACTCTGCAAGTACCGGAGAATGAAACAGTTTTGTCGGTTGCGGATGCAGCCGGTTTAGGTTTGCCGAGTTCTTGTCATGCGGGTGTTTGTACAACTTGTGCGGCATTAGTTACCGTCGGAACTGTCGATCAAGCTGAAGGCATGGGTGTGAGTCCAGATTTACAAAAACAGGGCTATGCTCTGCTGTGTGTTGCCTATCCTCGTTCTGATTTACAAATCGAAACAGAAAAAGAAGACACAGTTTACAATATGCAATTTGGCAAACCTTAATACAGAGTGTAGAGGCGCGTAACCGCACTTTGGGAAATTTCGCACTTTTAACAGGAGGCATAATGACGACGCATTTTATCACAGCAGAAATCGATATTCAAAGCAATTCCACCGAATTGCAACAATTAATTGAATCTGAGTTGAAAAAACAGGGAGAACCTCTGCGCTGGGCAATCACGGCGGTTGACGTGGAAAAACAAAAAGCTACGGTTGAAGCCGTTGTCACAAAAGAGGGATAATTGACCGATTGCTGATTGTTAATTATTTTAACAATTGGCAATTGACTAATGACTAATGATTAAACCATATACAGTAATTTTAATTGTACCAACTGGAGTCGGAGCCGCGATCGGTGGTTATGCAGGTGATGCATTGCCAGTTGCAAGAGCTGTTGCCCAGGTGTGCGATCGCCTAATTACTCACCCCAATGTGATGAATGGGGCACAATTATATTGGCCTATACCCAACGCGCTTTATGTTGAAGGTTACTCTTTAGATCAATTTGCTGCTCTTCGCTGGGGTTTACGTCCAGTTCGCCAGAATCGCGTAGGTTTGCTAATTGACCAAGCTGTTGAAACCGAACTGCGGCTGCGACACTTACAGGCAGCGGATGCAGTCAGAGCAACACTAGGATTGACCTTAACAGACTATGTAATTACAGATGCACCATTAGAAGTAGAAATACGGTTATCAGCCTCAGGGGCGAGTTGGGGGACAATCGGTAATCCAGATAGTTTACTCCGTGCAGCAGAAAAATTAGTTGACATCGGGGCGGAAGCGATCGCCGTAGTTGCCCGTTTTCCAGACCATTTAGACGAGAAAGCCGAACTTGACTATCGTCACGGCAAAGGAGTCGACCCTATCGCCGGTGCAGAAGCCGTGATTAGTCACTTGCTAGTGAGAAATATGCAAATTCCTTGCGCCCATTCGCCAGCTTTATTACCCATTGCGATCGATCCTGATTTATCTCCCCGTTCCGCCGCCGAAGAGTTAGGATATACCTTTCTACCTAGCGTCCTTGTTGGTTTAAGTCGCGCCCCCCAATTTATTGTCGGGTCAGATAAATCACCGCAACTAGGAGACATTTGGGCAGATCAAGTAGATGCTGTAATTATTCCCGCCACAACTTGCGGTAGCAGTGCTGTCTTAAGTTTGAACCAAACACGAACCCAAATTATCACAGTCCGCGACAACCAAACTAAAATTCAAGTACCAGATGTACCTTTAGGCATCAAAACCATCCAAGTAAACTCATATTTAGAAGCCTTAGGTGTATTAGTTGCTCATCAAGCCGGCATCAATCCCTCCGCCCTAAGTTCTACCATTACATCCTTACACTCACTTAACTAATCCCCCCCTCCCCCACTCCCCCACTCCCCCCCTCTTGTGACTGAACAGCGCCAACGCGAACCAGAAATCCCTTCTCTTACACGCCCCCAAGTTTTAGTGGCGATGGGATTGACTGCAATAATTTTGTGGATAATTGCCAAGGTGTGGCTGAAAGTTGGTCATGTCTCCCTCCTTTCGTGGCATTGGACAGAAACAGCATTACTATTAGGAATTGGCTTGGGTTTGGGAATTACTATCGGTAGTGGTATAGTTTATCGCCTTTGGAATGGCTATCGCCAAAGTGTCGATTATTACCTCGAAGTAGTACTAAAGCCATTAATATTTCTCGATTTAATTTGGTTAGGATTGCTCCCAGGCTTGAGTGAAGAGTTATTATTTCGAGGTGTAATGTTGCCCGCTTTGGGATTTAACATCGTGGCTGTGATTCTCTCAAGTCTTTGCTTCGGAATCTTGCACCTCAGTGGTATCCAACAATGGCCGTATGTTGTTTGGGCAACTATTGTCGGCATATTATTAGGCTATAGCGCCCTAGCAACTAGTAACTTACTGGTGCCAATTGTAGCTCATATTGTCACGAATTTGATTTCTAGCTGCATATGGAAGCTTCAGAAAAAAGTTAGGAGTTAGGATTTGTGAGTTATGAATTATAAGTAGATCATAACTTCTAGATCCTAACTCCTAACTCCTAACTGTATTACTTAGGAGCGCGAAACCCAGCTTTTTCCGCAGTAGCTATATCAGCAAAACAGATCTCTGGCTTGGTAGCGCTGAAATCAGGCGACTTGGGTACGTGGTAAATTAAGCCACGTTTTTTCGAGAGTTTACCTTTAATCGGTGCAGCGGTAGGACAAGTAGTGGCATTTTGAGGCTTAACTCCTAGCTGTTGAGCTTCTGGAGAAAGAGTAGCTACAGTGGTTGGGGTGGTTGTTTTGCTAGTTGTAGTTGTGGTTGTGGAAGGAGGAGTCACCTTTGCGCTTGTAGCTTCAGGTGAAGGTGGGACTGCAGGCGCTGATGGCGCAGCAGAGGAAATGGCTGCGGGATTAGTCGTCGTTGTTGTAGTAGTTGTATCGGTACTAGCGGTATCAGCAGGCTTGTTACCACCACCACAGCTGGCAAGTGTAAAAGCTGCGAGTAAAGCGACACCAGCGAGTGCTGGACGAAGTTGGAATTTATTGCTCATTGCGGGAATCCTACAGATAATAAGTTATGGAATTTGAGTGACTGCAAGCAACACCAATTTAAAGATTATTACTTGCAGTAAAAAAGGTAAACTATCTTAGCCGACTGTTACTTGGTCTACATTCACATCTGTAGCACCGCTAACTCCACGAGCAATCTCCACCATTTGGTTGATCACCTCTTGACTTGGAGCCTCGCCTTTTAAAACGACTGTGCCACCAGTCTGCGCGACGTATACGGAATCAACATCATCAAACTGACCATTTTCGTCAAAAGCGAGGGCAACTCGCTTGGCGAGACCACTTTGGTCATATTCACCATTAAATCCCATCCGTTCAGGAGGGACAGTTTCCGCCGATGCAGTTTCACCACCGGAATATTCTGGTGCAGCCGCTTCCTGTACAGGTGCAGGCTCAGGATTTACTTGAGCATCTGCCGGTTTTTCCATGCCGAATAGTCTTTGTAACCAACCCATATTTTTTGCTCTCCGATTTAATATCTGGAAATTCTCCAAGTACTTTGTTGTGGTTTCTGGAGATTTTTGGGCAATACAAAACATGCAAAACCCAGGAAAAATCGCCAGGGTTACATTTTGCGATGTGTACCAACAACACCGCTCACTATACCATTATTGGTCTCTGTGAAATGTTCCCTCAATATCATTAACGATGCCACCAAAACCTTTGTTAACTTCAGTGTTGATATCATTGTTGAGTACTTGGTCTACTTCTGTGGTCAGCATGGTTTCAATTGCCTGCCCACCAGGAAGATGAGAGGCAACCAGATCAATCATTGGGTTAACCAAATTATCTGCGGCAGTATCAACCGCTGCATCCACGGCAAAATCACCAGCTTGCTGCGAAAAGTTTGGATCTGACATAGTTGCTATAACCTTGGCTGACTACAGGATCTAAAATAAGCTGACATCTACCAAAAGTAAGTAAAAAAAATATGTAATTTATGTATGTGACAGTTTCATTGTAACTCAGTATACCCGCCTGCAAAATTTTGTAATGATTGATAAGTATATAAAGTTCTATTCAAAGTTTGTTAATTCTTATACCAACTTGCCATAATCTAGTTTAACAACTCGATCTGCTAGATGGAAATAGCGATCATCATGACTGATTGCTAGTACAGTTTTACCTCGTTGTTTTAGTTCTGGTAATAGTTGATTGTAAAATATGTCTCGGAAAAAGGGATCTTGATCTGATGCCCACTCATCAAATAAATAAATCGGTCGATCTTCTAAATAAGCCGCTAGCAAAGCCAGACGCTTCCGCTGTCCTTGAGAAAGGTCAATAGTTGAAAGTACACCTGCTTTGACCTGGACTTTGTGTTCTAACTGTAATTGTCGGAGATAGTCGCGTGCTTGAGTGTCAAGATTATTTAAATCAATCCCTAAAATTCGCTCAAATAGATAAAAATCAGCGAATACAGTCGCGAATAGCTGCCGATACGCCTCACGATTTTGGTCGCTGATTGCCTTTCCATCCACCAAAATTTCCCCGGATTCAGGAATATACAAACCAGCAATCAATTTAGCCAGAGTAGATTTACCACTCCCATTACCACCAACAATAAATATCAATTCACCAGGATAGAAAGTTACGTTGATAGGACCAATGGTAAAATTACTTTCTTCATTTTCTCGGCGATAACTGTGAGTAATGTTGCTAATTTCAATTTGTTTAAAAAATGGTGGTGCTGCTATTTCGACATGGGAAATAGCTTCAGAACGACTGGCTAGAGATAAACCGAGAGTATCAATCTTTTGCAGCGCCACACTTGCTTGGCTCATTTGTGGTAATGTTTGCAAAATTTCTTGCAGCGGTCTAGTGAGATAGGTAATAGTCAGCACATATCCAGAAAGTACCGGGGTAGCGATCGCGGTGATTTTAGGCAAACCAAATACTAATAAACCAAGAATTACAAATAACAAAAGTTCACCAAAACTAGTGGCAAAAGCTAAAATCGTTGAACTAGTAATTCGATAATCACGCGCCGATGCTGCTGTAACTTGCAGTTCTTCTGTTAAGAATGCTTCCCGACGGCGGACATTTAGTTTTAGTTCTTTAATGCCATCAGTAATCGCACGAAAGTTTTTAAATAGTCGATCCTGTTCTTCACGCGCCAGTCCCATAAAGTATACAGCTTTATTTAACAGCAATTGCACACTAGCGATCGCGATCACCAAAAAAATAACCGTAACTACAAAGACAATCCCTGACAACCAGCACAAATAAACCAAGCAACCGGCAATCAGAGCAACATTAACACAAAGAAAAGGAACGTTAAAAACTGCCATCGAGATCGCTTGGATATCATCTGTCAAAGTTGCCAAAAGCCGATTCGCCCCTAATTCTTCCAGGTGACGCAACGGACACGCAAGTATCCACCCACTCAAGCGCAATCGCAGCTTATAAACAGCCTCTTGGGATAAACGACTCAGTAATATCCGCGAGATAATGCCTGTGAAAAGAGTAACAATTACTAAGCCAATGAAACTCCAAATTAATTGGTCGCTGGAAGTATTGTTGCTACTGATTGCCCTGTTAATCGAAGCAATTAACAAAACGCTACAAGCACCACTGATAGCACCTGTCAAAGCCGCGATCGCTACTGTCACTTTTGATGCACGGAGAAGAAACCAAATAAGATCCATATCAATCTCACCAAGCCGATTTGAGATATAACTACTTATATTAACTTAGTGTCTCAATTGATTGCTAGATAGAAACATAGAACAATATTTACACATCCTCCTAAAGACGGATATCCGAGTTTATCGGATTCACTCTGATTTCTTCGGAGTTACCTCAAAAGCTTTTTGAGAACGATAAAAACAAACATCAAATTCCATGAAAAAGTTTGCTTGTCCTAGTAAAAGCGGTACTTGCGTCGCCTTCGTCCAAGCAAAGACCAATCTGACGCTTGGAAATTGCTTAACAATTGCCGATAAAATTAGTACTCGTGCTTCAAGCTGAGCTAAATTACCTGTTAATTGAAGCATGATTGTCTGTTCTTCCCAAATCGCCCCTAATTCTATGCCAATTTGATAGGGAAGGACATTGACCATCGCCCCCGTATCCAGAATTCCCACTCCTTCAATGGATTTGCCATTGTAATTTAATACAAGCGGTAAAAAAGGTTTGAAGCTTGCTTCGCCTAAATTAGTGTCTGTTGACAAGTAAGAGAATCTTGCTGAATTATTCATGACTTAGGGTAAGTTTCAGCCTTTAAAGCCTCTAACATGATATTGGCAGCTTCAACTGCATCGTAGGGAGACCAGATTGGATACGAAGCACCATTTAACAGGGTGATTTCTTCATTAGCTATTTGAGCGGCAAGAAGTTGGATAATCTCCAGTTTATCGACACGATTGAGTTTCGCTAATTGTTCTCTTAAGTCAGTAGGTACCATTGTTTGTCTTAATATTTACGAAATCGAGTGTAATCTGAGCATAACGCGTACTTTAAGACAGCGCAAAGCAATCACTTTTATTGTGTCTTGCGTTGACTCAGCGGTCTACAGAACCCATAACAAGATCGATGCTTGCCAGAATAACAAAAATATCAGCCACTTTTCTCCCACGGATGAGTTGAGGGAGAACTTGCAGGTTATTGAAATCGGCGGGGCGAATCTTCCAGCGCCAAGGAAAAACATTGTCATCACCCATTAGATAGATTCCTAATTCTCCTCTACCTGATTCAACTCGTGTGTAGAGTTCACCTTCAGGAATTTTGAAAGTCGGAGCCATCTTCTTGGCGATAAACTGGTAATCAAACCCGTTCCATCGAGACTTGCGATCCGATGCTATGCGTTTAGCTTCTAAGTTCTCATAAGAACCACCTGGTAATCCTTGAAGTGCCTGCTGAATAATCTTGACTGACTCTCGCATCTCTCGCAACCGCACAAAGTAACGCGCCAGAGAATCTCCGGCTACATCCCACTGCACTTCCCAGTCAAAATCATCGTAACATTCGTAATGGTCAATCGGTTCAGTTTTGGTTTCAATACGAGTCATATTAATAACCTCTGACAAGTAGCGTTGCTTGATTACAAAAGTAAACAATTAGCAGTTTGCTGTCTTCCAGATTCTTCCGATTTTTTGTAAGTTCTAGCTATAAATTGCGAATTTGCGCTGGCGTAACACCAAATCGACGCTTAAAATGTAAATTTAGATGACTTTGGTTGGCAAAACCAACTTGTTTCGCAATGTCAGCGATCGCTATTCCTCCTTTTAATAACAATTCCTTGGCTCGCTCCACTCGACAGCTAATTACATACTGATGAGGACTGATACCCGTAGATTGTTTGAACAAGTGAGAAAAATAATGCGGACTCATTTGCACCAGCGTTGCCAGTTCAGTTAAACCTAAGTCTTGATCTAAATTAGCTTGAATATATTCAATTATTAAGTTTAATTTATACTTAGACAAGCCACCTATATATTTATGCAAAATCGGTTTGCGATTTGAGTAATGTTGCATCAAGTGAACTGATAAAGCATTAACCATCGTCTCAGCGTAAAGACGACTACTGACACCACCAGTAGCTAAAACATTCTTGAGTGCTAAGCCAATTTGGTAAATTAACGGGTCTGGTGTGGCAAAGTGAGGCAAAAGCTCAATCTGTTCTGATGCTGAGTCATCAACCGCACGGGTAAAAAAATTCGGTTCAATCCCCAGAATAATAAAGTCTCCTTCTGCTTCCCAAGCAACGCCTTGGCTGACATTTACAGGAGTAATTACTACATCCCCGCCAACTACCGCATCCCGCCGCCAGCGACCATCCAGTTTGCGCTCAGCATAAATTATGCGATCGCCATGTGTAAAAATACCCAAACAGTGCCAGAGAGGAGTGTACACCTCAGGTACTTCACCTGCGGGTTGGCACATATATGCAACATTAAATCCAGACCAACCCACATTGAGACTGGTTAAAATTGGCGGACGAGGATAAAACTGTAGTGCAACAGAAGCTTGAGTTATAACTAAGGGTTTTGTTTCCGCCATAGGTTTAACCCATTTTTACATAGTCAATATATTCAGGTGAAAAAACCGTAAATAATTATAATAATAGGCTCTTCAGTACTTCTTATGCTTAACTGATAGTCTTACGAGTAAAGCAATGTTAAAAGTTGTCTCAAAAAGATGCTAGGATTGTTGCTGTAGTTGACATACAAGGAATACTTGTTGTTA
>Ga0123337_10004107_pt1 | contig 14981 bp, 12 predicted proteins | sample frozenSSSSmetaG_FD_89792 | JGI IMG/M metagenome (GOLD analysis project Ga0123337, IMG submission 89792) | Glacier valley bacterial and archeal communities from Borup Fiord, Nunavut, Canada, to study Microbial Dark Matter (Phase II) -... | ecosystem: Environmental > Aquatic > Freshwater > Ice >... | reverse complement strand
GGTCGGGGAAGAGTTTTTCTAACTCGACAATTGTTGCAGCCACAATCTCCTCATCAGATTTGGCAATCCAATCTTTTGCCGGAGCTAGAACTAATTCCAGCATTGAGCGATTGGGGTTGGCGTATTCACGGCAGGTATTGCTCATATCAGCATAAACGCTGAGGAGGGGCGATCGCGAAAATAGCAAGTGATCAATTTCTGTCAGTTTCCGGTCAAACCACAGATGCAGGTTAATCACTGGTACGCCTTCCAAGCCTTCTAGCTTCTTGAAAAACTCCATTTGCTTCCAAGGCTTAGGCAAAATCACCTTCAAAGGGTCAACCGATATGGCAGATACATACACATCAGCCGTGAAAACTTCATCTTCTGCCCCATTTAACCCCCGAATCAAATATGCTTTCACTGTGCCATCGGCGTTCAGCAAAATCTCTTTCAAGGGGGCATTTAGGCGCACTTCCCCACCGCGTTCTGTGATATAATCAACGATTGGGCTGCATAGCCGTTCTGTAGGAGAACCATCCAAAAATGCAATCTTGGAGCCATATCGTTCTTGCAGAAAGCGATTCAGTGCAGTTAACAGAATCGTTGCCGAAACTTCATCGGGATTGATAAAGGTGAGCGCTTTACATGCGGCGATAAAAACGTCACTAGTTACCCGCTCGTCAACACCTTGTCTTTTCAACCACTCTAAGAAGCTGTATTTGTCCATGTCTTCAACATACTTTTGACCCCGAACCACTGCTGGAAGTAGGCCAATTGCAAATCGAATCTTCTGCTCCCAAGTCAACATATCTTTGTTGCGAAGAATCGACGCAATCACGTTGAAAGGAGATGGAATATCTGGAACATCAAAACGTGATAGTGTCCCAGGCTTGTCTGGTTGATTAAAAATCAGCGTATGCTGTTTCCACTGGAGTCTGTCCTCAATGCCCAACTCCTTGAGCAATTGCAGCATATTGGGATATGCCCCAAAAAAGGCGTGTAACCCGGTTTCGTACCAGTCGCCGTCAGAGTCTTTCCACGCCGCAACTAGACCACCCAGTACGTCCCGGCTTTCCAAGACAATGGGAGTGTGACCTGCGTCTGTGAGATATTTCGCGCAGGAAAGTCCTGCTAGACCAGCACCCGCGATCGCTACTCGCATTTAACCTTAATACCCTTCAATATTTCTTAATGGTTTTGTCGTTCTCATTATACGTTGCAATCTGTTACATTTGGCAGTTATTGTGCGATCGCTTCCTCAAAAAACTTTTGCCAAAGGAAATTTTACCGACGCGCACCTACCCAATCAAATTGCCAATACCATTATTGGCAATGGATTTCCGGTGAGTATTTCATCTAGATTTATATGCAGGAGATTTAGGGAAACAAAAGTAATTCCTTTGACTTAAAATAGCTAATCCAAAATGTTGTCTCAAACTAGTTGATTTATTAGCTGATCCGTGTATTTGCTCTCTTGGAAATATCTGGGGTTGAACACTGTTGCCCTAATACATAGATTTATCGAGAAAAAAATCGTTAATTCTGGTTATACAAGTCGGCTTTAACTGTAGGATAAAAATCTATGTCCTCTAGGTTGAACAACCCAGTTGTTTACCACACAACTTATAGGTAAAAGATTATGGGTGTATCACAGGAGTTAAAACGCTTTGGACATCACCTGATTTTAGGTATTTCCGGCACTACATTAAGCGATGACGATAAACTTGCACTCAATGAATTGAGACCGATTGGGGTGATCTTTTTTGCTAAGAACTTTTTGGATGGCACCCCATATCAGGTTTGGCTGGAAAGCTTCAAAAATTTGAACAGCCAGATACGAGAATATACTGAACGTGATTTAATGTTCATAACTCTGGATCATGAAGGAGGTCGTGTAATTCGTACACCACTGCCAATTACCCGCTTTCCTCATGCCTTGTTGCTGCGATCGCACGCCAACGAAGTAGCAAAAGCCACAGCATTAGAACTTCAATCACTGGGAATCAATTTATCTTGGGCACCTGTAGCAGATATTTTTTCCCATCCCCACAACCCCGTCATTGGGACTCGCGCCTTTGGTAACACTCCCGAAACTGCTGCTCAACGTGCCCGTGACTACTATCTTGGACTTCGAGATTCAGGAATTTTAGGATGCGCCAAGCACTTCCCTGGACATGGAGACACTAGCAAGGACTCTCACATTGAGCTACCAATACTTAATTTAACCCTAGAAGACTTGCGACTTCGAGAACTTATACCTTTCAAAGCCCTAATCGAAGTACAGATTCCTTTAATCATGACTGCCCATATCTTATTTCCTAAGATAGATGCTGATGTGCCAGCAACGCTTTCCCCGGCTATCCTCAAAACCTTACTTAGAGAGGAACTTGGCTTTCAAGGAGTGGTTGTATCTGACGACTTGGATATGAAAGCGATCTCAGATATGTTTATTAAAGCTGGTACTGTGGCACGGTCAATTCATGCAGGCTGCGACCTGTTTATTGTCTCACGCAATATCAATTCATCATCTATAGAAAGAACTTATCAAATTGCTAAAGATTTTGCCGATTCCCTCACTAAGGGCAGCTTAGACGAATCAGTAGTGGAAGCAGCCAGAGAAAGAATTGAGAAACTACTGGCAGTAACACCGCAATATCCCATAGATACTTTGGATAAAGATATACTACTGCAACATGCTCAACTAGCGATCGCTAGTTCCTATTCATAATGAGTGGTATAGGGGTCGAACCTATTTCTGCAAGTTAAAAGCCTGCTGCACAGCCGTTATGCCAACTACCCTAGTTAATTTAAGTCAATAAATGAGCGCTGCGATCGTATACTTACATCGCAAGCCTTGTAACACCAATGCCAAATATAAATCCACCCAGGAGGTACTGCCCCTCCTATTTCTGTGTTATCAGCACAGCGCCTCACTTTTCGGCTTCAGGTGGAAAAGAGGAAGGGAGTCCCGACGAGATTCGCACTCGCAATTTTCAGCTTAAGAGGCTGACGGCTTAAACTATTCGCCTAGATTCCAACGCCTGTTCTTTAGTTGTATGTATAAGATGATTTTGACCCTTGCGAAGCTTTGTCTTTCGCCTTAATACATCTATACCACAAAATACTACAAAAAGTGTCAAGGGGTTTGAGAAAGTTTTTTTGAAATTGTCTATAAAAGTTTCTGTACTTAGATTTGAACTTGTTAACCGCTCTGAAAAGTCAAACTACAGTTATGATTGGGTGAGTATTTAAAAGCCTGACGTGACAGAGAACTACCTCAAGCGACAAAAGATAATTAGTATTGTTGCGATCGCCTCTTGTATTACAGCTTGTAGTATTGCCCCAGGCACCTCCCCACAATTGGGGTTGAACAAGCCTTCAAGCAAAATCCATACTGCACAAGGTCAAGATCATCCAGCAAATGACCAAATTAATGCTCAACTACCGCCATCAGCGAAAGTAGATAACCTTACCTTTACAGTCCCAGCTAAATTTCAGGGAAAAACAGTTTATCAGGTGCATCTCAGCAACAACGAGAAGGTTATTGCTCTAGGCATTGATGATGGTCCCTGGCCAAAGACAACCCTAGCAATGCTGGATATCCTGAAGCAAAATGATGTTAAGGTGACATTCTTTTGGGTAGGACAAGCTTTGCAAGCAAATCCTGAGCTAGCCAAGCGTGAGGTAGCCGAGGGACACGCCATTGGGAACCATACTTGGCATCATTGGTATCGGCGAATGGATGAAGCCACAGCCAAGAGTGAAATTGATCGCACAGCTGATCTGATATACAAAACTACAGGAGTCAAAACTGCTCTGTTTCGTCCTCCTGGAGGCGTTTTAAACAATGGACTAGCCGCTTACGCCAAAAGCCAGAAGGACGCTGTAATTATGTGGTCACTAACTTCAGCTGATACTGATCCTCACGCCAAACCGCAAGCATTTGTAAATAATGTCCTGAAAGGCGCAAAACCTGGTTCTATTGTTTTGATGCATGATGGCGGCGGCGATCGCCACAGAACTATAGAAGCATTGCCACAAATCATTAGCGGACTCAAAGAGCAAGGCTACCGATTTGTGACAATTCCCGAACTTCTAAAAATGGGACAATAAATCCAATTCGCAATTCGCAATTCGCAATTAAACTCAGACAGATACTTCGGGGTGGGGTTTTTACCTACCAAGAGAATACAAGGATTTTTTCGCGCCACTTGCGGGCGAGGTTTTGAACCTTTACTTTTTTCATAAATACCCCCAACCCCAAAGAGCCAAAGCTGCACTTTAGCTCCCCTCCCCGCCTGCGGGGAGGGGTTGGGGTTCTTTTATTATGGGTAATTTGGCGGACATGATATCACCCTTTGTTTATTCGCTCATCACAGAAGCACTGCTTTCTTGAGCTTCTTGCCAAAGTTTGTGCAAAAAGAACTCAGCGCGATCGCTGATAGTGGTGACAAACACACCTACAGCATCCTTATAACTATCAGATAGCCAAGAACCCCGCAGGGTGACTTCCATATATTCAGCATCGCAGCCACAGAGGGCAATGATTCCTCTGTCATCTCTTTTTACCTCAGCCTTGAGTACTTCTACTCCTGGCAAATCACGAGGAAGCAAAAAGGCAGCGGTATTGGGTTCAATGCACAAACCTTGCCCAACTCGCAGGGATAAAATCACTCTCTGTGCTACCCATTCTTCAAGTGACAGAGTGACACATTCCAAATCAAAGCTACTTTCAGTGTAAGTTAATTTCAGCATTCCTTATGCTCTCCTGTTATTCCAGGCTTCCTTGCATATCTATCCAAAACTGTTCAGCAAAAGAAATCGCGGGGTGAATTGGTGCTTTTGGCTTGGTACGCAGTTGCATACCAGCTTCAAACAGGGTGCGATCACCTTTACGGGAGTTACATCTTTCATAAGCTGCGACTACGTTATCCCAAGTGTGAGAACCGCCTTTAGAACGCGGCATCAAATGATCTAGCGTTAGATGTTTGCTGCTACCGCAATATTGGCAAAGTAATTTTGCGAAAACACCACCACAGATTGCTCTAACACTTGCATTGCGATCGCGCCGCGCCTGGAAGATATCGTCACAGCTTTACTCCTAATAAAAAAACCCCCGCTTCGTTTCGGTGAAGCGGGGGTTAGAATTGACCAGAAAATTTTCTGGTCTCATATTGGTACAGTATTTCTTTGCCTGTACCCCCCGCTTTTTTGATCTAGTTGTGGTTTTGCAATCAACGCATTAATGCTGAGATGTCTAAAATCATAATTACCCTCTGTGATTTGCCCATGATTTCGGCTACCATCGCCCATAAATAAATACTCCACTTCCATAGCAGCCGATTCCCAACCGGCTCGGCAATTGGTAGCGCACAAAGATGTAGAGATGGGGTAAATGGATTTCACAGAAAATTTCACCTATTAAACATTCCTTTAAACATACTACACTTGTATTACTGTCCTGTCTATACCTTTAAGGAGAAAAAGTGATGCATACGATCGCTCGCACCCCAACGACCGATATGGAAGTTACCAGCATCCGCCTAGAGCGGGAACTCAAAGATAAGCTCAAAGAAATAGCTGGGAATCAGGGATATCAAGCTCTGATCCGAGATATCCTTTGGAATTATGTCCAGCAAAAATCAGGTGAGTGGAAGCCTCGATTTTCCCGAACCGACATTCGAGCTAGCATAGCTGCCACAGCTCAGCAAGAAGAACGCTGTGTACTCACAGGTCAACTAATTCAACCTCAACAACCGATGTTGTTAGGACTGACGAGGAATGGCGATATGGTTCCTCTGAGTGTCGAGAGCTTGGCTGGATAGTCTTATATTCACGCAATGCAGCTCAGTTATTAGTAATAATAATTGGGCTGCATTCAAAATTTAAGTTTCATGAATATTTTACTGAGAGTTACGGAGATTAAAGAGTAGCTTGTTAAACCTACTAATTTCAAATAAAAATTAACAAAAGTTTATGAAATTAATTAAATGAATTAAGTAATTTTACATGAAATTCACGGCAGTTTTGCTGAAAATCCAGAGAAATTACGGTTTATATATACTTACAGATAGGATAAAGTTAAGAAATTATTTCAACATAGAGTAGTCAAAAATAAGATAACTAAACCATTTATAGGATATCTTAAGGATTCTATTACTTATGTACCACTGTAGCAATTTGCTTGATACAGTGGGGACTTGTGCATCTGAGATAGAAATCGGCTATAACAGGTGAGAGAAAGTACTGATACAAGATTTATTAATTATCAAGGTGAAAAACACAGTTAACGGTGAAGAATATGCCAAGAGGTTGGGTGCAAAAACAATGGTGTTATTATCCGAGGGCGTGCCAAGAATGAAAAAGCCTTTATCGTCGCCGCCCGATTACGTCGATGAGACAGTTCCACTACAACCTTACCAAGGGAAGCTGATGCAGCGCCAGAAAAAATCTGCCAGCCAGTTGGTACAAAAGATTAACCAAATTATTGTCAATAGCTCCGCTACGGCATTGATGCTGCAAGATATTGCCCAATTGCTAGGAGTTGTCTTTCAAGTAGATTGTTGCTGCTTGGTTTCAGTAACAGATAAGACATCCGAGGATGCGGCTACTACTAATTGGTGTGCTGATGAGTATTTAGGGTTGCCATCAGAAGAGATGTTTTCAATGGAACAGTTGCTTATGCAGTCGCCAGTGCTGCAATGTGCTGCCCAACCATTGATTATTGAAGACATTTCCCTGATTCACAACAGTCTGGTAATTGGCTGTCAATATTTGCCACTACCGATAAAAGCAGTTTTGGCAATTCCCACGCGATTTGGTGGCAATAATAATGGGGTGGTTAGTCTGATTAAATTCCAACCTTATGATTGGAGTGAATCAGAAAAACAATTGCTCAGAGAAGTGGAGTTCGCTTGCGCGATCGCTTTTTCGGCAGTGGCACAAGCCCAGCTAATTGCTTATCAAGACCAACATCTGCAAAAAAGCAATCAGTATCAAGACTTGATCAAGAAATTAACTCTACTAAGTCGTAGCAACTTGGAGCTTAATCAAATGCTCAAGTTAGTTATCGACTCGACTGCCGAATGTCTACAGGCAGATCGGGGTTTGCTTATACAACTAAAATATACAGATCCACCATCTAGGACTCAAGCTAAAAAACAAATTCCGAAAGCTAAAGCTACCGTGATCGGTGAATGGGCTAGGGAAACAGAAAGTTCCGGCGCTAGTAAACTAGACACCTTAGATAAGTCTTTCTTGGTTTCAGACTGTGGTTTATGCCAGCGTGCCTTCATGGATTCTGGAAAAGCAGTAATTTTCGATAACTATACAGACCAAAACGATACCTCAACAGCTAGTCCATTATTTGCAATAGAGGAATTGCCAGCAGTGCTGTTAGTGCCATTACAAAGTCAAGGTAAAATTTTAGGATTTTTGGTGCTACAGCAAGCTGTGATTCGCAGTTGGCAACCAGCAGAATTAAATCTTGTGGAAATGGTTTGTGCCCAAGTGAGTAACGCCATAATTCAGTCACAGACATTGCGCCAAGTGCAAACTTTGGTAGAGCAACGGACGGCGGAACTCAGTAGTAGTCTGAAACTCCAGCAAAAATTGCATGAAAGAACACGGCAGTATGTTGAGCAACTGCGGAAACTTAACGAACTCAAAGATGAATTTTTGAGCAACATGAGCGATCGCTTGCGTTATCCCCTGACAAACATGCTGATGTCAATTCGGAACTTACGTTTGCCAGGAATAGCACCAGAGCGTCAGGTTAAATATTTGGAGATCCTAGAGCAGGAATGTTCAAAGGAAATCAACTTGATTAATGACTTGTTGACACTTCAAAAGCTAGAGTCGCCCCACGAAGCTCCACAATTAAAATTTATAGATTTAAATACTAGAATCCAGGATATAGCAGCATCTTTTGAGAAAAAACTGGCTGAGAAGGGATTAAAGATTTCTGTAGATTTACCAGAGGATTCGCTAAAACTGCAAACTGAACTGGAGAGTTTTGACCGCATTCTCCAAGAGTTGTTAACTAATGCTTGTAAATACTCAGAGCATGATACCATCGTCCACTTGGAAGCTGCTCACCGGGTTGATCAGCAAATTGATCAAGTTATCATGAAGGTAACGAATACAGGACGTGCTATTTCCGAAGAAGAAGCCACCTACATCTTTGACAAATTCCGTCGCGGAAAAGGGCGCTGGACTCCAGGAACTGGCTTGGGACTTGCTCTAGTCAAGTCTTTAGTGCAGCATTTGAATGGAGCGATCGCTGTTGAAAGTCTCCCAATATCGGATTCTGAACAGAGCGAAATTTGCTTTACCCTGAGTCTGCCGCAATTTTCTGACGAAAGCAAACCATAATTCTGAAAGTGACTAAAAAACAGAAGATCACAGAGAACCCTGATTTTGATTCTCACACCGATAACACGAAGCTAGAGGAAGATTTACCTACTCATGCATTTCCTTTGTCAGCTAAGGTAGAAGTTCAAATTGAGAAAATAGCAGAGCGGCAGCGGCAAATTACTGCTAAAGTCCAAATTCCCCACCCAGTGGCAGAAATCTGGAAGGTTCTGACAGATTATGAAGCTTTACCTAACTTCATCCCTAATCTTTCCCAGAGTCGTCTAATCGAGCATCCTAATGGTGGTATTCGACTGGAGCAAGTAGGCTCCCAGCGCTTACTGAATTTCAACTTTTGTGCGCGGGTAGTTCTGGATCTGGAAGAATTCTTCCCTAAAGAAATTAATTTCCGTATGGTTGAGGGAGATTTTAAAGCCTTTTCTGGTAGCTGGTGCTTAGAATCTTATTCCCTCGGTGAGTATATAGGAACAAATCTCTGGTATACAATTCAAGTTTGGCCTAAACGCACTATGCCAGTGGCAATCATTGAAAATTGCCTGAGCAAAGATTTGCGGTTAAATCTTCTGGCTATTTATCAACGTGTAGAAGAGTTAGCTAGCAAATAAGGTTGTGTCTAATTAAACTATTATTCAGAGGTAATCCTAAATGATAGTTTTACTTCCTAGATTTCGACTAAAAAAGCTTTTGCTTTTTATTGTTTTTAAGTACCCCCAGGGGAATTCGAATCCCCGTTACCTCCGTGAAAGGGAGGTGTCCTAGGCCTCTAGACGATGGGGGCATCGGACTCAGACCTTTTATAATATAACGAATTTCGTGGCTGTTGTCAACAGCTTTTGCCAAAAAAAGTTTGTGACAGCTAAACTGGGTGGAAGCAAAAGCTTGTAAAGGATTGAAAGATATGGAGATACAAAGAAAAGTCCGTAGATGCTTATCTGGGAAGCCGCAGGGTGCGATCGCGTCCGGTGCTGAGAACTTCCAGACCGGCTCAGATAGAAAAAGCGCTGAATTCAGCAAAGGACAAAGGGTATGATGTTGTACCCTGTAGAGTTAATATCTACGGTTTTTTACAAAAGATTTTGAAATAAATCGCTCAAAATCTACAACATGGAAGCATCTTTTGAAATCACCCTACAGATGGCGATCGCTGTCCTTGCAGGCATTAGCGCTCAGGTGCTGGCTGCATACTTTCGCATACCCAGCATTGTCTTGTTATTGCTATTGGGTATTCTGTTTGGCTCTGATGGTTTAGGACTGTTACATCCGCATTTGCTAGGCAGTGGACTAGAAGTGATTGTCGCCCTAGCAACGGCAATAATTTTGTTTGAAGGCGGACTTAACTTGGATCTGCGAGAGTTAGGTAGAGTTTCAGTCAGCTTGCAATTGCTTGTGACTCTCGGAACGCTGATTACATTGCTTGGTGGGAGTATGGCAGCCCACTGGCTGGGTGAATTTCCCTGGAAGATAGCTTTTCTCTATGCTTCCATAGTTGTGGTTACAGGCCCAACGGTCGTTGGTCCTTTGCTCAAACAAATCAATGTTGATCGGCAAGTGGCAACACTTTTGGAAGGAGAAGGGGTTTTAATTGACCCTGTAGGAGCTATCCTCGCCTTTGTTGTTCTCGATACCATTTTGAGCGGCGATACTGACCCGATCAATGCGATTGTCGGTTTACTCATGCGTCTGGCTGTTGGTGCGGCAATTGGTGGTGCTGGCGGTTATCTGATGAGTTTGATTTTCAAACGCGCTGATTTTCTGTCATTCGAGCTAAAAAACCTAGTGGTGTTGGCGATACTTTGGAGCCTGTTTGCCTTATCGCAAATGATCCGCAGTGAATCGGGAGTAATGACAACAGTAGTTGCAGGAGCAGTCTTTGCTAACTCCTCAGTCCCAGAAGAACGTTTGTTACGGAGTTTTAAGGGTCAGCTAACAATTCTCAGCGTCTCGGTGCTATTTATCTTATTAGCTGCTGACTTATCCATTGCCAGTGTGTTTGCTTTGGGTTGGGGTGGTTTATTCACCGTTTTGGTACTAATGTTTGTGGTTCGCCCAATTAATATCCTGTTGTGTACCTGGAACAGTCACTTAAACTGGCGACAGAAATTATTTTTAAGCTGGGTTGCTCCTAGAGGAATTGTTGCCGCGTCCGTAGCTTCTTTTTTTGCGATTTCACTAACACAGCGCGGCATTAATGGCGGTGATTCCATCAAAGCTTTAGTATTCCTGACAATTATCATGACTGTTGTCTGCCAAGGGCTAACTGCTGGCTGGGTTGCTAAATGGCTGCAAATCACCTCCAAAGAAGCAACTGGGGCAGTGATTGTGGGTTGTAATCCCTTGAGTCTTTTGATTGCGCGATTCTTTCAAGAACGAGAAGAAAACGTGGTGATGATTGATACTGACCCCCAATGTCTTGTGCAAGCTGAGGCGCAAAATCTGCGGGTTATTGCCAGCAGTGCGCTGGATGCTGCTGTTTTGGAAGAGGCAGGACTTGCTTCTATGGGCACTTTTTTGGCGATGACAAGTAATGGCGAGGTGAATTTTGTTTTGGCTCAACGAGCAGCTGAGGAATTTAAGCCGCCGCGTGTCTTAGCTGTTTTCCCCCGTGATCCGCAAGCGACTACCTCGGTTAGTAATAAAGTTAATCAAGCTTTTATCCCAGACTTAGCGATTAAAACTTGGAATGAATATCTCAATGATGGGCGAGTTAAGTTGGGAACAACCACACTAAATGAGTCGGAATTTTCCACTCAATGCGATCGCATCCAAGAAATGATTCGGACTGGGATATTAATACCACTATTGGTAGAACGAGAAGAACGCTTACAGGTAATGCCAGCTAACCAAGATTGGGAAGTTGGCGATCGCATTATTTATCTGTTGTATGATCCCAGACCTAGCCTGTTAAAACGCTTATCTGGTGCCACCCAATCCACTCCCCTGTCTCTAGAAAAGTTGCCAGAGGTTGAAGACCTATCCCTGAGCCAATTTTAGATTTTGAATTTTGGATTGAAGGAAAAATCTAAAATCTAAAATCCAAAATTGAATGACTCCTAACTCCTAACTCAGCTTGATACATTTGCCATTCCTGCCACACTAAAGCCGATAAATTTACGATCGCCAGAATTAGCGTCACCACCGAAATCAGATAACTGTGTATCGTGTAAAGGTGTTCGACGGTAGTTGTGTTAATGGCTCCACCGCCAGTCAGGATCTCGCGCAGTTGCCCACCAATAAAAGGAATAGCTTCGATGGTTCCTAGCTCAATGCTAAAACGCCAGTATCCTTCCTGAGTCCAATCTAAAATCATCGCTGTCCAATCCAGCCCGATCGCACTTAGGGTCAACAAAATCCCACTAATCCAAGCAGTCAGCCAACTCTTGCGAAATTGCCGACCCAAAAACATCACCACAATTTGAATTAAGGCGATCGCAATTATCGCATTACCAGCAATATCATACGCTCTGCGAAACAACCAGCCGTATGGCAGTTGTGTATTAATCATCTTTAAGGAGTTATAAGCTCCGCCTGCTGTCGGTTCATAATAAAAAGCAAGCAAAACTCCGGTAGACACATAAATTAAGCACAGACTCAAAATCACGACTGATAATATCGTCGCTATTCGTCGCAAAATCCGATCGAACTGGGTGCTTTGCATGGCTCACCCCTCCTGTTCTTAACTAAATATTAATTCTTATTACAATTTTAGCTAAGAAATATTAATAAATATTGCATCTATCAAAAAAAGAGCAAGTTTTTTAAATCAAATATTGCACCCAAGCTTTTAAGGGTTCTGCTGAACCATACCAAATCCCCGGACTTCTGGGAGAATGCCTCACACCTTCAATCACCAGATTTTCTGCTCCCTCCAAATGAGCAGCTTCAATGGGCGTGATTCCATCTCCCCAAGTGTTACCCTTACCACAGGTTAGTTGGTAACTACTGTAAGCTAACCAGCTACCGCGCCGCCTTTCTCCAAAAATAGTTTTGCCAGCCACACAAACGTAACGAACGTTTTTGTAAAAAGCTCCTGGGTAATTATTCGTGACAAAATCTAGATTGGAGCGCGTCCAGCGTTCTTGGCTAATATGGGGTGTACCCAAGGTGATGAGAGTCGCAATCAGGGGATGCGCTTTCCAGATCAATGGTTTGAGATCACCGCCTGCTAAATAGGGCTTTTCTCCCATGTAGATGCGGGAGATCCAACCTCCGGCTGAGTGACCAATCAAGTTAATTTGAGTAGCATTATGTTGCTGCAATGTATGCTTAATCGTGTGATCAAGTTGTTGCAGAATCCGGGTTACTGGTCTTCCTCCAATACTGGGTAGCCAGTCACGCCGTCGCAGTGGTACTGTAACTGTGGGGAAGTCGAACTGTTGTAGGGATTGTTCTAGTTGGCGGTAAGCGATCGCGGTTTCTAGATATCCAGGCAAAATAACTGTCGGTAAGGGCATTTTGAATTTAGGATGCAATAACTGAGGATTTGAACTTTTTTGACGAAGAAGTAGTCAGATTCAGAAGCTAGAATTGCGATCGCCTGACTGAACTCCTTTTATCAAAACCTAAATAGCTTTGGTGGGGGTTAGATAATGTCAACAAAATTGTACAATCTGCAACAGTTTTAGGGGCTGCTAATGTGATAGTATTTTCACATAGAGACTAGTCTGGGACAAGCAAGTGTACTATCTGCCACAGAAGCCTGACTAGAAAACAGTAGAAAAACAAGGCAAGTTCAGCAGATTTTGGGATGTACTCAAACTTGTGTGTTTACTTAAAGTTTATAAATATCCCAGATATTAAATCTAATTGTGTGCGTCATCAAATAAAAAATCAAAAGTAATAATTTTTAGCAAACTTAAATTTGAAGATATGATAGAGCGTCATTGATCAATTAAAAACTTGAATAAATGGCAATTTTGGCGTTTTGATTGCCAGCATAGGAAGTTATTATTTCCTTAGAGGGACGCATCTTTTGCAAGATATTGCAATCAAGAGAAAATCGCTAGTAAACTGCAACTGAGCCGAGTGAACGATAACAGTTATGTCTTACGTCTCCCTGCTGAAAAATATACCAGAAATCTTAAGCCAGCCAATTGGGATCGCAGCTATAGCCTCTCTTGGCATCCACGGTGCGATCGCGATGATTGTGCCATTGATGCCTATGGATTCTAGCAAACCCAAACAAACAGCATCATCCAAAACAGTCGGACTTTTGGAATTAAGCCAAGCCGATCAAAACCGTTTGCCGCAAACCGCACCCCAAGTTGCTTTACAAAAATTACCTCCACTAGTGGCACTTTCTCCTCCAAACTTTAGCGCCCAAACTGGATTGTCGCCATTGGCACCACCGCCATCCAGTCAACTAGTACTGCCCCCGCTACCCCCATCATCGAATACCTATCGGGTTTCTTCCTTGCCTCCAAGGCAGTCTTTGCGGATGATTCCTAGTGAAAATTTGCGATTTGACCCCTCAAAAGTTGACAGTTCTAAATTCAATAGCAGCGCCAAATTCTCTCCATCAGTTCCTCTCAATAGCAACGCCAAATTCTCTCCATCAGTTCCTCGTTTTAATAATAGTGACACCAAATATGAGCCATCTAAGCCACTAGCTCTAAATAGGTTGCCACAATTGCAGTCGGAGAAAATACCTGATGATATTCTGCAAAATGCCCAACCTTCAAACTTACCTGACATTAGCCCGATTGCAACAGCACAGGGAAATAGAAGTTTACAGATGACGCAACCGGGTAATGATGGGTCTAGAATTGGTCAAAACAGGCTGATAAATTCTCTAAAACAAGCTCCCATGTCTGGGGATAGCTTAACCTTAGCTAGGGGAACGACGCTCAGGACACCCAGTTTATCGGGAAAAGGAAGTGATCTAGCGATCGCGCAGCTAGACTCCTACGCAAACCTGAGAAAGGAAGTCCAGCAAGAATATCCTAACGCTCAACAAAAACCAGTCATCCGTCAAACATTACCCACGGATAAGCCGAATCTTGAAGGTGCTGTTTTGGGTGTATTAGTGGTAGATCGTGATGGTAAAGTCTTAGATATTAAGTTTCAAGACAAGTTAGTTTCCCCGGAATTGGTTGTTAAAGCAAGGGAATACTTCAACAAGCAATCCCCCAAGGGAGATAAACAGATTAGTTCCTATCCATTTAACCTTGTTTTCCAAAACAACATTAGTAACATTACTGGAACTACTCAAGAGCAAAAGCCTGCATTATTATCTGTACCAAGAATCAATCGCAATCAGCTTACGCCTTCACCAGTAGCTACTTTTAAAGCATTACCTGATCTGCGAATCAGAAATAACCAGATTACGCCTTCATCGGCAGCTACTACTTCCGATCTGTTATTGCTGCCGAGAGTCAATAATAGTCAGCCTATGCCCTCTGCTGAATCGAAGCAAAAATTAGTAGAACGGTTGCGCGAAGTGAAGGAAGAGAGACAAAAGTCTAATTCAAAAAACTAATCACCCAATGGTGATTTTGGATTAAGAAACAAGCTAAAAGCGATGAATGATAAAAATTGTAAATTTATCATTCATCTTTAAAATATTGTTTTTAGCAGTTGACGAACTGGCGATCGCTAGTTCGTCAGATATATAACTAACTTTGAAGTTC
>Ga0123337_10004106_pt1 | contig 14984 bp, 17 predicted proteins | sample frozenSSSSmetaG_FD_89792 | JGI IMG/M metagenome (GOLD analysis project Ga0123337, IMG submission 89792) | Glacier valley bacterial and archeal communities from Borup Fiord, Nunavut, Canada, to study Microbial Dark Matter (Phase II) -... | ecosystem: Environmental > Aquatic > Freshwater > Ice >... | reverse complement strand
GGGACAAGGGCGGCCAGGCGGCGATGGGCTCGCTCGTCCTGAGCGATGCCGACGTCGAGGACTGGATCGAGCGACTGCTCGAGTGGTTCGCGCAGGGGATCGTCTAGCGTTTGCAGTCGCTTGCCGGGGTCGTCGCTGCGCATAAGATTCCCGGTCGACGCGCACCCTGCGTCGCAGCGGAGGACACGACGATGCCCAATCTCCAGGACGCACTCTGGTTCAAGAGCCAGTTCCAGCCCGCGATCGAGCGCGCGGTCGCCGGCACCCCTCTGAACGTCGACATGATCACGGCCTTCGCCTGTCAGGAGACGGGCGAGATCTGGCCCGCGTTGCGACGCCAGGGGCTGCCGACCGCACGCATCCTCGAGCTCTGCGTCGGCGACACCATCGACGCGTCGCCGACCGGCGGCGGCCGGCGCGCGTTCCCGAAGAACAAGGCTGAGTTGCTGACGGCGGCCGACGGTCAGCGCATGTTCGACGTCGCGCGTCAGGGCCTCGTCGACATGGCGTCGTACATCCCGGCTTATCGGGGCGCTGCGTCGCGCCCCGAGAAGTTCTGCCACGGCTTCGGCATCTTCCAGCTCGACCTGCAGTTCTTCAAGGTCGACCCGGCCTACTTCCTCGACAAGCGCTACGCCGACTTCGACGCCGCGCTCGGCAAGTGCACGGGCGAGCTGCAGTCGGTGCTCAAGCGCCTGGGCTGGCAGACGAAGGCGTCGTTGACCGACCAGGAATGCGCCGGCATCGCCATCGCTTACAACACCGGTCGCTACGACCCGGCGAAGGGGTTGAAGCAAGGCTACTTCGACGGCGCGAAGTACTACGGCGAGAACTATTTCGCCTATCTGCAGATCGCCCGGAGCGCACAGATGCCGGCGCCAGCGCCGCGAGGCATGCCGCCAAGGCGCAAGAAGGCCGGCAAAGCGGTTGTGAAGAAGACGATCGCGAAGAAGGCAGTCGCCACGAGGACGGCGGTCAAGAAGACCGTCGCGAAGAAGACCGCCGTGAAGAAAGCGGTTGCGAAGAAGGCTCTCGCGAAGAAGGCTCCGGCGAAAAGAGCCGTGGCCAGGAAAGCGCCGGCGAAGAAAGCGCCGACCCTTCCGCGCGCGACAAAGTAGCCGTCGCGGCGCGCGTGAGCCGACGAGGGTTCAAGCAGCCGGCTTGCCCGTGTGCTCGATCCAGGCCTCGAACTTCTCCAGGAAGGTCGCCATGAACTTGGCGGTGTCCGGCTTCTTGATCGCGCCCGCCTCGTCGAACATGTCGCCGGCGCCGCCGACGTAGGCCTCGGGCTGCGCCATCGTCGGCATGTTGAGGAACACCAGCGACTGGCGCAGGTGATGGTTCGCGCCGAAGCCGCCGATCGCGCCGGGCGACAGGCTGATCACGGCGGCGGGCTTGCCGTCCCAGGCACTCTTGCCGTACGGACGCGAAGCGATGTCGATCGCGTTCTTGAGCACGCCGGGCACCGAGCGGTTGTATTCCGGGGTGACGAAGAGCACGGCGTCGACGCCGGCGATCGCCTGCTTGAACGCGGCCGACGGCGCCGGCGGCGTCGCGTCGTCGTCCTGGTTGTAGTGCGGCAGCGCGCCGATCTCGACGATCTCGAGCGCCAGCGAGGGCGGCGCCATCGCTTTCAGCGCGAGCGCCATCTTGCGGTTGAACGAGCCTTTGCGCAGGCTGCCGACGATCACGGCGACGCGACGGGGAGTGGACATGGCGGTTGACCTCTTTGTGGAGGGGTGAGCTTCGATCGCCGATGATGCCTCGACTCCGACCCTGAGCACTGCACCGACGATGAACAAGGCCTTCACCCGTGAGACCGACCGCGAGCCCGACGAGGACGACGACATCGCCGCGCCCGCGCTGCCCATGGGCGCGAAGAACTACATCACGGCCGCCGGCTTCAAGCGCCTGCGCGCCGAGCTGATGACGCTGCTCGACGACGAGCGTCCGAAGATCGTCGAGATCGTCTCCTGGGCGGCCAAGAATGGCGACCGCTCCGAGAACGGCGACTATCTCTACGGCAAGAAGCGGCTGCGCGAGATCGACCGGCGCATCCGCTTCCTCACCAAGCGGCTCGACATCGCCGAGGTCGTCGAGCCCTCGCTGCACCACGGCAACCCGCAGATCTTTTTCGGCGCGACGGTGCGCTTCGAGAGCGATCGCGGCGAGGAGCGGACGATCCGCATCCTGGGCGTCGACGAGGCCGAGAGTGCGCAGGGAGAAGTGAGCTGGATCTCTCCCGTCGCCCGCGCCTTGCTGAAGGCGCGCGTCGGCGACGAGCTCAAGCTGGTGACGCCGCGCGGGCTGGAAACGATCGAGGTGCTCGACGTAAGCTATCCGGAGCCTGGCGACCCGGTCGGATGACGACCAGCGTCAGGGCTTGACGCGGGCGACGCGCAGGACGGCAGGCGAGCGCTTCAGCGTGCGCATGACATCGGCCAGATGCAGCCGGTCGCGCACGCTCAGCAGCAGGGTGAGCTCGGTCGTCTCGCTCGCCGGCTCGTTGCCCATGTCGATGTGCGTGATGTCGGCCTCGGCATGGCTGACCGCCGACGCGACCTGCGCCAGCACGCCCTTGCCGTTGCGCACGAGCAGCGCGACGGCGGTCACGAACGGCCGCGTCGGCTGCTCGGCCCAGTCGACGTGCATCCAGCGCTCGCTGTCGCGCTCGAGCAGGCGCTTGCCGACGCTGCAGTCGGCGGTGTGCACCGTGAGGCCCTCGCCGCGACCGAGATTGCCGACGATGGTGTCGCCGGGGATCGGCCGGCAGCACGGCGCGAGCTGCACCGATGCGCCCTCGCTGCCGTCGATCAGGATCAGGCCTTGCGAAGGCGCCGAGTCGTCGACGGCATAGCGTCCCATCGTCAGCGCCAGCGCGTCGGCGCGCACTCCCCCTTCGGCGAGCAGCCGCGTCAGGCGCGTGGCGACGATGGTCGCGATCTTGCGCCCGAGACCGATGTCGACGAAGAGGTCGTCCCGGCTCTTGTTGCCCGTCCAGCGCAGCAGCTGCTGCCAGACGAGCGCGCCCGCGCCGTCTTCCGGCGGCAAGGTCAGGCCTTCCGCGCGCAGCGCCTGGGCGAGCATCTTCTCGCCGAGCCCTTGCGACTCCTCGAGCTCCATGTTCTTCAGGTAGTGCCTGATCTTCGAGCGCGCCCGGCCGGTGCAGACGAAGTTGAGCCACGCCGGATTCGGCCGCGCGTTCGGCGCGCCGATGATCTCGACGACGTCGCCGCTCTTCAGCTCGGTGCGCAGCGGCACCGGCTCGCCGTTGACGTTGGCCGCGACGCAGTGCTCGCCGACGTCGGTGTGGATCGCGTAGGCGAAATCGACCGGCGTCGCGCCGCGCGGCAGCGCCAAGATCTTCGAGCGCGGCGTGAACACGTAGACCGCGTCGGGATAGAGATCGATCTTGACGTGCTCGAGGAACTCGCCCGCATCGCGGGTGTCGTCCTGGATGTCGATCAGCGACTGCAGCCAGAGCGCGCCGAGGCGCTGCGCTTCCTGGCCGTGCGTGGCACCGTCGTCGTACTCCTTGTAGAGCCAGTGCGCGGCGATGCCTTTCTCGGCGATCGCGTGCATCTGCTCGGTGCGGATCTGGAACTCGACGGCGGTGCCGAGCGGGCTCACCAGCGTTGTGTGCAGCGACTGGTAGCCGTTCGCCTTCGGGATCGCGATGTAGTCCTTGAAGCGGCCCGGTACTGGCTTCATCACTTGGTGCAGGACGCCGAGCGCCATGTAGCACTCGGTCAGCGTGCCGACGACGACCCGAAAGCCGAAGATGTCGTTGACCTGTGCGAACGACAGGTGCTTCTCGCGCATCTTGGTGTAGATCGAGTAGATCGTCTTCTCGCGGCCGAAGATCTGGGCCGCGATCTTGGCCTGCCCGAACGCCTTCTCGACGTCCTTCTGAATTCGCTCGACGATGTCGCGGCGAAAGCCGCGTGCCTTCAGCACGGCCTTCGAGAGCGCTGCTTCGCGCCACGGCTTCAGATGCTTGAACGACAGTTCCTGCAGCTCGCGGTAGGTCTGGTTCAGGCCGAGCCGGTGCGCGATCGGCGCGTAGATCTCGAGCGTCTCGGCCGCGATGCGCGTGCGCTTGGCGACGGCGACCGCGTCCATCGTGCGCATGTTGTGGAGGCGATCGGCGAGCTTGACCAGGATGACGCGGACGTCGCGCGTCATCGCCAGCAGCATCTTCCTGAACGACTCGGCCTGCGACTCCTCGCGCGTCGAGAAGCGCAGCTTGTCGAGCTTGGTGAGGCCGTCGACGAGGTCGGCCGTCGGCGCGCCGAAGCGCTCGATCAGCTCGGCCTTGCTGATCCCGCAATCCTCCATCGCGTCGTGCATCAGCGCGGCCATGATTGCCTGCGCGTCGAGCTTCCACTCGGCGCACAGGCCCGCGACGGCGATCGGATGCGTGATGTACGGCTCGCCGCTGTCGCGGAACTGGCCGAGGTGCGCTTCGTCGGCGAAGCGATAGGCGTCTCGCACGCGCCGGATGTCGGCGGCGTCGAGGTAGTCGAGCTTGACGGTGAGCACGGCGAACGACGCGGCGGCCGCGTCGCCCGGCGGCGGCGTGTGCGCGGGCGAAGCGGGCGGACGTTTGCGCGCAGCCGGCTTGGACGCGCCGGGCTCGGCGGTCGAAGAGCGCGTGGCCATGCCCGAATTTAGCGCGGATCGTCGCCCGCCACAGAGCGGGAGATCACGGCCACACGGGGCGCCGGCTCGAGGCCGGCCCAGGATCGGTCGGCTAGACCGGCACCTTCTTCAGCATCTCGATGCCGATCTCGCCCGCAGCGATCTCGCGCAATGCGGTGACGCCGGGCTTGTTCTTGGTTTCGACCTTGGGCGCGTGGCCCTGGCTCAGCATGCGGGCGCGGTACGTGGCCGCGAGCACGAGCTGGAACCGGTTCGGGATCTTGATCAGGCAGTCTTCGACGGTGATGCGGGCCATGGGGTGTCCGGTGTGCGAAAAGGATGGAGAGGCGCCGTCTATGGGAGACCGAGTGCGGCGAAGATCGCGGGCCGGGCCCGCCGCAACGCAACGTATTTGAGCCGCTGCGAATGAACGATCGCTTTCAGATCGAAAAGGGCTGTCTCGAACAGGGCATTGATTATAACGAAGTCGAACCGATCGGCCTTCGACACCTCGATCCGCGCATTGTCCATCCGATGCGCGATCACGGCGGCGTCGTCCTCGCCGCGCCGCTCCAGGCGCGACCGGAGCTCGTCCCAGCTCGGCGGCAGGATGAAGATCAGCACCGCGTTCGGGTAGAGCTGCTTGATCTGCAAAGCGCCTTGCCAGTCGATCTCGAGCAGGACGTCGTGGCCGCCCGTGATGCGCTCCTCGATCGCGCCGCGCGACGTGCCGTAGAGGTGGCCGTGGACTTCGGCCCATTCGACGAACTGGCCGGCGTCGATCATCGAGCGAAACGTTTTCTCGTCGACGAAGTGGTACTCGCGTCCGTGCCGGTCCTGGCCGCGCGGTTTCCTGGTCGTGTGCGAGATCGAGAGCGTGAGGTGCGAATCGAGCTCGAGCAGCGCCTTCACGAGGCTCGACTTGCCGGTGCCGCTCGGCGCGGCGACGGCATAGAGATTTCCAGGGTAGTCCATGGCCCGAACGCTACCCGAACTACTCGACGTTCTGTACTTGCTCGCGCAGCTGCTCGATCGCGACCTTCATGTCGACAGAGATCGAGGTCATCTCGATCGAGGTCGACTTCGAGCCGAGCGTGTTGGCCTCGCGCAAGAGCTCCTGGATGATGAATTCCAGGCGCTTGCCGATCTCGCCGCCCTTGTCGAGCAGGCGGGCGACCTCGTCGAGGTGAGAGCGCAGGCGGGCGAGCTCCTCGGCGACGTCGATGCGGATCGCATAGGCGGCCGCTTCGTTCAGCGCCCGCTCCTCGATTGCCTCGCGCGAGACGGAGCTGGCGTCGGCCTTGGCGAGCGCTTCCTGCCAGCGGTCGAGGAAGCGCTGCTGCATGCGCGCGACGGCGGCCGGTACCAGCGGCTCGGCCGCGTCGGCGAGCGAGCGCAGATGGCCGACGCGCTCGCCCAGCACGATCGCGAGCCGCTCGCCCTCACGCGCGCGGGCGACCGCGAGACGCTCCACGCAGCGCTCGGCGGTCGCGAGGACCGCAGCCTCGGGCGGACGCTCTTGCGGCGTGCCGCGACACCACTGCAGTGCCTCGTGGACGGAGAGCGCGCGCGCCTGCGGCAGGTGCTCGCGGATCAGCCCGTCGATGCGCGCGAGGTGGGCGAGCTGCTCGCCGCCCGGCTCGGGCACGGCGTTCTCGACGGCTGCCACGCCGGTCAGCCGCAACTCGATCTTTCCGCGCTTGAAGCGCGCCGTGAGGAGTGCGCGCAAGGCCGGCTCGAGGCCGCGCCACTCGTCGGGCAGACGCATCGCGATGTCGAGAAATCGCCCGTTGACCGAGCGCATCTCGAAGCCGACGGCGGCTGCCGGTGGCGTCGTTGCCGACGATGTTGCGTGGCCTTCGTGCAATGCTGCCGGACGGGCGTCCGAACGGCCTTCAGCGACATTCGCGTAGCCGGTCATGCTGTAAACTGCCACGCGTATTTGCTCCTATTTTCCCCCGATTATGTCAAAGCCAAAACCTGCCCCTTTGCCATCCGGCACCGTGGTGGGCGGCTACCAGGTCATCAAGAAACTGGCGGCTGGTGGATTCGGCGTCGTCTACCTTTGCGAAGACAGCGACAGGAAGCTCGTCGCGCTCAAGGAATACCTTCCGTCGTCGCTCGCCGAGCGCTCGCCGGGCGAGTTGACGCCCCGCGTCAAGCCCGAGAAGCAGCCGCTCTACCGGCTCGGCCTGAAGAGCTTTTTCGAGGAAGGTCGCTCGCTCGCCCAGATATCGCACACGAGCGTCGTCTCGGTGCTGAATTTCTTCCGCGAGAACGAAACCGTCTACATGGTGATGAATTACCTGCAGGGCGATACCCTGCAGGATTTCATCGTCACGGCGCGCGATCTCAAACGTGACAAGGTATTTCGGGAATCGACGATTCGTTCGTTGTTCGACGAGATATTGCGCGGCCTGCGCATCGTCCACCAGCACAAGATGCTGCACCTGGACATCAAGCCGGCAAACATCTTCATCACCAACGAGAACAAGGCCGTCCTGCTCGATTTCGGCGCCGCGCGCGAGGTGCTGAGCAAGGAAGGCAACTTCATCCGGCCGATGTACACGCCCGGCTTCGCCGCGCCCGAGATGTACCGCCGTGACGGCACGCTCGGCCCCTGGACCGACATCTACGCCATCGGCGCCTGCATCTACGCCTGCATGCAGGGCTATCCGCCCAACGACGCGCCGCAGCGCATCGAGAAGGACCGCCTCGCGCTCTCGCTCTCGCGTCTGCGCAACGTCTACAGCGACAACCTGATCGAGGTCACCGAATGGTGCATGTCGCTCGATCCGCTGTCGCGCCCGCAGAGCGTCTTCGCGCTCCAGAAGGAGCTCTCGCGCGAAACCGAGCGGCAATACACCAAGCTCAGCTTCAGCGAACGCCTGAAGCTGCAGCTCGAGAACCTGACGGCGAGCGCGAAAGCGTAGGAACCCAATGCGCTTTTCCGTCTATCAGGTCAGCCGCAAGGGCGGCCGCGAAAAGAACGAAGACCGGATGGGCTATTGCTACACGCGAGACGCAGGTCTGTTCGCGCTCGCCGACGGCATGGGCGGGCATCCGGAAGGCGAGGTCGCCTCGCAGCTCGCGCTGCAGACGCTGGCCGCCATGTTCCAGCGCGACTGCAAGCCGACGTTGCCGGATCCGCTGCGCTTCCTGCACGAGGCCATCGTCGCCGGCCACCACCAGCTGCTGCGCTACGCGACCCAGAAGGCGCTGATCGACACGCCGCGCACGACGATCGTCGCCTGCCTGATGCAGGGCAACGCGGCGTACTGGGCTCACTGCGGCGATTCGCGCCTCTACATGGTTCGCGGCGACAAGCTCGTCGCCCGCACGCGCGATCACTCGTACTCCGAGCTGCAGCAGACGATGAGCCAGGTCGTGCCTATGGGCGACCGATTCAACCGCAACGTGCTGTTCACCTGCCTGGGCAGCCCCGGCAAGCCGGTCGTCGACACCGTCGGACCGCTGCTGATGCAGGCCGGCGATCGCTTGCTGCTTTGCTCCGACGGCCTCTGGGGCACTGTGAGCGACAGCGAGATCACCGATCAGCTCTCGTCGCTGCCGCTCTCCGACTCGGTGCCCGAGCTCGTCGAGCAGGCACTGCGCAACGGCGGGCCGAAGTGCGACAACGTCTCGGTGCTCGCGATGGAGTGGGAAGGCGTCGAGGGCGACAGCACGATGGGCATCCAGACCACGTCGCTCGGCGAGGCGGTGTTCGCGTCGACGATCCAGGCCAGCGTGCTCGGCACCGACGTCTCGCCCGACGAGCTCGACGATGCCGAGATCGAAAGGTCGATCAAGGAAATCAACGAGGCGATCAAGCGCTCGTCGCAGAAGAAAGGCTAGCGGTGCATGCGGGACAATCCCGCATGACCTTCCAACGCTCCTCCCAGCGCGCCCACGACGCGCTCCGCACCGTCGCCATCGAGCGCGGCTACACGCGCCACGCCGAGGGCTCGGTCCTCGTCTCGTTCGGCGACACCAAGGTGCTCTGCACGGCCTCCGTCGAAGAGAAGGTGCCACCGCACAAGCGCGGCAGCGGCGAGGGCTGGCTGACGGCCGAATACGGCATGCTGCCGCGCGCGACGCACACCCGCGGCGACCGCGAGGCCGCGCGCGGCAAGCAGAGCGGCCGCACCCAGGAGATCCAGCGTCTGATCGGCCGCTCGCTGCGTTGCGTGTTCGACCTGAAGGCGCTCGGCGAGCGCACGATCTCGCTCGATTGCGACGTGCTCCAGGCCGACGGCGGCACCCGCACCGCGGCCATCACCGGCGCCTTCGTGGCGGCCCACGACGCCGTGACCTGGCTCACGCAGCAAGGCAAGCTGGCGCGCTCGCCGATCCGCGACTTCGTGGCCGCCATCTCGGTCGGCATCGTCGAAGGCACGCCGTTGCTCGACCTCGAATACACCGAGGACTCGGCCTGCGACACCGACATGAACGTGGTCATGACGGCGGCCGGCGGCTTCGTGGAGCTTCAGGGCACGGCGGAGGGCGCGACCTTCTCGCGCGCCGAGATGGACGCGCTGCTGGCGCTCGCCGGCAAGGGCATCGGCGAGCTCGTCGCCGCCCAGCGTGCCGCGCTCGCGCTGCCGCTGCCGCAGGTACGGTGAGGCTCGTCCTCGCCTCCAACAATCCGGGCAAGCTCGCCGAGCTGCAGAGCCTGTTCCGGCCGCTCGGCATCAAGCTCGTCGGCCAGGGTGCGCTCGCCGTCGACGAGGCCGAGGAGCCCCACGCCACCTTCATCGAGAACGCGCTCGCCAAGGCCCGCCATGCCGCGGCTGCGTCGGGCAGCGCCGCGATTGCCGACGACTCCGGCCTCGTCGTCGACGCGCTCGGCGGCGCGCCCGGCGTCGCTTCTGCGCACTTCGCAATGATCTCGCGTCACGACAGCGACGATCGCGAGGCGCACCGCCGCCGCCAGGACGCCGCCAACAACGCCCTGCTGCACGAGCGAATGCAGGGCATCGTCGACCGCCGTGCCCGCTTCGTCTCGACGCTCGTCGCCGTGAGAAGTGCCAGCGATCCCGAGCCACTCGTCGCCACCGGTCGCTGGGCCGGCGAAGTCCTCGACTCGCCGCTCGGCAGCGGTGGCTTCGGCTACGACCCGCTGCTCTTCATCGCCGCGCTCGGCAAGACCGTCGCCGAGCTCGACGCCACCACCAAGAACGCCCACAGCCATCGCGCCGTCGCCGCCGCGGAGATGCTCGCTCTGATGCGTGCGCACTGGCAGCTCGGCTAGCGTCGGAGGGCCGCATGACGTTCGTTCCGATCCATGCGGCAGCGCCGCTGCCGCCCGCGTCGGACCGTGGCGAGCGGCTGGCGCGCTGGCTGCGCCCCGGCGTGCTGACGTTGCCGTCGCTGCCGCCGCTCTCGCTCTACGTCCACATCCCGTGGTGCCTGAAGAAGTGCCCATACTGCGATTTCAATTCGCACGCGTTGCGGGATCCGGCCGAGGCGCCGCCCGAGGCCCGCTACGTCGACGCCCTGATCGCCGACCTCGAAGCTTCTCTGCCCTTCGTGTGGGGCCGGCGCGTCCATACCGTCTTCATCGGCGGCGGCACGCCGAGCCTGTTCGCACCCGCCTCCATCGAGCGCCTGATCGCCGCCATCCGGGCGCGGCTGCCGCTCGAGCCGGGCTGCGAGATCACGATGGAGGCCAACCCCGGCACGTTCGAGCGCGACCGCTTCCGCGGCTTCGCCGAGGCCGGCGTGACACGCCTGTCGATCGGCGTGCAGAGCTTCGACGATGCCAAGCTGATGGCGCTGGGCCGCGTTCACGACGCCGCCCAGGCGCGCGCCGCCATCGACGAGGCGCGGTCCGCCTTCGCCACCTTCAATATCGACCTGATGGTTGCACTGCCCGGGCAGACGCTGGCCGAGTGCGACACCGATCTCGATGCCGCGCTCGCCTGCGAGCCGCCGCACCTCTCGCTCTACCACCTGACGATCGAGCCCAACACGATGTTCGCGAGCAGGCCGCCGGAGCTGCCCGACGGCGACCTCGCTGCCAGCATGCTCGACCGCGTCGACGCGCGTTGCGACGCGGCCGGCCTCGAGCGCTACGAGGTCTCCGCGTTCGCGCGGCCCGGCCAGCGCGCCCGACACAACCTCAACTACTGGGAGTTCGGCGACTACCTCGGCATCGGCGCCGGCGCTCACGGCAAGCTCAGCTTTGCGCACCGCGCTGTTCGCCAGGTGCGTTTTCGCGATCCCGCGGCTTACATGGCCGGTGCCGAGCGGGGTGAGGCGGTGGCGCAGGAGCACGAGATCGCGCGCGCCGACCTGGCCTTCGAATTCATGCTCAACGCGCTGCGCCTGAAGGGCGGCTTCGCGCTGGCCCGCTTCGGCGAGCGCACCGGTCTGCCGCTGTCGGCGATCGAGCCGCAACTGGCCGAAGCCGAGCGCCGTGGTCTCATCCGCCGTGACCTCGTCCACGTGGCGCCGACCCGGCTCGGCTTCGATTTCCTCAACGACCTGCAGCAGATCTTCCTGCCTTCGGTGCCGTGAGCGTGCATTCGCCGCGAACAGGGCTGGCTTGCAGCCGCTGCTCGAGGCTTTGCGGGCGATACCCGCTGCTAGACTGAATTGCAGCTTCGCCCACGCCGCGTGTATTCCCCTCCCGACACACCGCCGACCCCCCCGACCGCGCTCAGTTTGCACGGTGCGCTGCAGCTTCTGCAGCAATCCGGGCACGTGTTGCCGAAGCGGCAGGGACCGGCCGACGTGGCGTGGCTGCAGGCGGTGATCGACGGCCTGTGCGAGCTGTCGAGCCGTGACCCGCTGACGGGCCTCTCGAACCGCCGCCAGTTCGAGCTGCAGCTGGCCAGCGAGATCGATCGCGTCGCCCGCGCCGGCGAGCCGGCCCTGGTGCTGATGATCGACATCGATCACTTCAAGAAGGTCAACGACGCCCACGGCCACCAGGCCGGCGACCTGGTCCTGAAGGCCGTCGCCCTCGGCCTGGCCGCCTGCATCCGGCCGATGGACACGGTGGCGCGATTTGGCGGCGAGGAGTTCGCGATGATCCTGCCGAACTGCGCACCGTCGTTCGCTCAAGCCGTGGCCGAGCGCATCCGCACGCATGTGAGCGACGGCGCGATCTCGATCGGCAACGGTGAAGAGGTGAGGGTGACGGTGTCGATCGGCGGTGCCTTCGCGCCGCAGTGGGTGCGCTCGTCGGCACTGCTCTGGGTCGAGCGCGCCGACCAGCAGCTCTACCGCGCCAAGTCGGAAGGCCGCAACCGCGCCTGCCTCGAGCAGCCGACGGTCTCGCTGGTGAGCGCCGAAGAGAAGGGCCTGCTGTTCGGGACTTCGCAGTTCGCCGATTTCGCATGAGCAAGAAGTCATGACCATCATGGCGGTCACGTCCGGCAAGGGCGGCGTCGGCAAAACGTTCCTCTCGGCCAACCTCGCCGCGGCGCTGGCCGCACGCGGCGAGCGCGTGCTGGTGCTCGACGCCGACCTCGGTCTCGCCAACCTCGACGTCGTTCTCAACCTGCATCCGAAGATCACCCTGCACGATGTCTTCACCGGCAAGGCCACGCTCGACGAGGCCATCCTGCCGGCGCCGGGCGGCTTCTCGGTGCTGCTGGCCGGCTCCGGACTCGTCGAGTATTCGCGGCTGACTCCGCAGGTGCGCGAGCAGCTCGAAGACATCATCGCCCAGGTGGCGCCGCGCTTCGATCGCATCCTCCTCGACACCGGCGCCGGCATCTCCGACGTCGTGCTCCACGCGATCTCGCTGGCCGATGACGTGCTCGTCATTGCCACCCCGGAGCCGACCTCGATGACCGACGCCTACGCGACGATCAAGGTGCTCGCCACGCAGCAGGGCCGGCGCCACATGCGCGTCGTCGTCAACCAGGTGAGCTCGACCGGCGAGGGTCGGACGATCCGCAACCAGCTCCAGCTCGTGGTCGACCGCTTCGTCGCGCCGCACATCGAGCCGGCGTCGCCGCCGATCAGGCTCGAGTTGCTCGGCGAGATCCCGAGCGATTTCAGCGTGCGCGACGCTGTGAAGAAGCGCCATCTCCTGCTCGTGGAGATGCCGGGCGCCGCGGCGTCGCGCGCCGTCGTCGCCATCGCCGAGCGGCTCAGCGCCGGCTGAGCGCCAGCAGCGGCGGCCGCGGTGCCTGCACCGGTGCCAGCAGCACGACGAGCGCGCCATGGCCGCCGTCGCAGGCGCGCGCCTGCACGAAGGCGACGACCTCGCTCTTTTGTACCAGCCAGCTACGCACCTTGGCCTTCAGCACCGGCTCGCGGCCCGGCGAGCCGTTGCCCTTGCCGTGGATCACGCGCACGCAGCGCAGGCCGCGGCGGGCGGCGTCGCGCAGGAAGGCGGCGAGGCGCTCGCGTGCTTCGTCGCGACGCAGGCCGTGCAGGTCGAGCTCGCCTTGCAGCACCCACACGCCGCGCCGTAGCTTCCTCACGACCTCCATGCCGACACCGCGGCGGCGAAACGACAGCGCTTCGTCGGTGTCGAGCAGGGACTCGACGTCGAACTCGTCGGAGATCGATTCGACGAGCGCTGCGGCTTCGTCGCGCTGGCGCTGCCGCGCCACTGCAGGCGGTCGCGGCCGCGGCAACACCGGCGTTGCCAGCTTGCGCAGCGGCACGACGCGGCCGACCGCGTCCGCGAACAGGTCGCGCTCGCGGCGCTCGGCGGCAGCGCGCTCGCGCAGCACGGCATCGGCCGCTTCGGCGGCGCGGCGCTTCTCGAGCAGCGCGGTGCGGAGCTGCGTGAGGTCGGCGAGGCGGTTGGCCTTGATGCTGTCGCCGTTCACGAGACGTTGCTCACAAGAGTCCGCGCTCCGCGAACGAGACGACGGCGCCGTGGCCGACGACGAGGTGATCGAGAACGCGCACGTCGATCAGCGCCAGCGCGCTCTTGAGCGTCTGCGTCAGGAACTCGTCGGCACGCGACGGCTCGGCGGCGCCGGAAGGATGGTTGTGGGCGAGGATGACGGCGGCCGCGCCGAGCTCGAGCGCGCGCTTGACGACTTCGCGCGGATAGACGCTGGTCTGCGTGAGCGTGCCGCGAAACATTTCTTCGAGGCGCACGAGCCGGCTCTGGGCATCGAGAAAGAGCACCGCGAAGATCTCGTGTTCGCGGCCGCCGAGTTGCAGGCCCACGAACTCCTTGACGCGCCCTGGCGAATCGAACACCGGCCGCGCCGCGAGCTCGCCGTGCATCGCCCGCCGTGCCAGTTCGAGCACCGCAGTGAGCTCGGCGCGCTTGGCCGGGCCGATGCCCTTGATGCGCTCGAGCTGCACCGGCTCGGCGCGCAGCAGGCCGGCGAGACTGCCGAATTCTTCGAGCATGCGGTCGGCGAGCTGCAGCACGCTGATGCCCGGCAGGCCGGTGCGCAGGAGAAGCGCGATGAGCTCGGCATCGGCCAGCGAGGCGGGGCCGTGGGCCAGCAGTTTTTCGCGCGGTCGGGCCGAGGCGGGGATGTCCTTGAGCATGGCGGGTCGGGCAGCGAAGGCCGAGGCGAGTCGGCTCGTAAAATGCGCCCGAGTCTATTCCTCGAAAGGCGCGCTTGAATCGCGTTCAGCCCGGGTCGTTCCTGACCCTGCACTATCGATTGAGCGGCGGCGGCGCGGCCTTCGTCGACACCTTCGGCGCCCGGCCGGCGACGCTGTCGCTCGGCAACGGCGAGCTCGCGCCTGCGGTGGAAGCGCTCCTGATCGGGCTGGCCGAAGGCAGCGAGGAGTCGTTCTCGCTGGCCGCCGGCGAGGCCTTCGGCGAGCGCGACGCCGGCCTCGTGCAGCGCGTGCGCCGCAGCCTGCTCGACGCTCACGGCGACGCCGACGGCGACTACCGCGTCGGCGATGTCGTCCGCTTTCCCACGCCCGATGGCCAGGCGACCTTCGCCGGCGTCGTCCAGGAAGTCGGCGACGACGACGTGGTGTTCGACTTCAACCATCCCCTGGCTGGCCGGCCGGTGACCTTCGACGTCAAGCTCGTCGCGATCATGTGAGTGCAACTTCCGTGAGCGTCGAAGAAGTCATCCTTGCCGAGCCTCGCGGGTTCTGCGCCGGCGTCGATCGCGCCATCGAGATCGTCGAGCGCGCGCTGCAGAAGTTCGGCGCGCCGATCTATGTGCGCCACGAGATCGTCCACAACACCTACGTCGTCGACGACCTGAAGCAGAAGGGCGCAATCTTCATCGAGGACCTCGCCGACGTGCCGCCCGGCGCGACGCTCGTCTTCAGCGCCCACGGCGTCTCGCAGGCCGTCCGCCAGGAAGCGGCGGCACGCGGCTTCTCGGTGTTCGACGCGACCTGCCCGCTCGTCACCAAGGTCCACGTCGAGGTCGCGAAGCTGGCGC
>Ga0123337_10004105_pt1 | contig 14985 bp, 12 predicted proteins | sample frozenSSSSmetaG_FD_89792 | JGI IMG/M metagenome (GOLD analysis project Ga0123337, IMG submission 89792) | Glacier valley bacterial and archeal communities from Borup Fiord, Nunavut, Canada, to study Microbial Dark Matter (Phase II) -... | ecosystem: Environmental > Aquatic > Freshwater > Ice >... | reverse complement strand
TGCCAGTCATGTTCAATGTTAGAAACAAATTGGTAGTTTATATTTTTTAGTTCCTTGTAAATAATTTCTAAATTAAACTTAACCCTTTTAAAAGTCTCGTTTAAAATTAAGTCGGTTTGAATGAAATTGCCTGGATTCAACGCTTCCTGTCCTAGTGCATAAAAGTCATTATAAACATCTGTTGTTTCACCTTTTAAGTATCTGTCGAAAAGTGTCATAATGAAGGGTCGTTAATGATTATCGCTAATGTTCTGCCCTAGCGAAGAGCAAGGGATTTGTCACTGGTCAAGCCCGTGCACAGTACTAAAAAAGAAAGTTGATTATAAAGTTACCGAAAAGATTTTTAGAAAGATTTCAGCCCCAAATCAATGCTGATACTGAATTGTAGCCGAACTTACGATGTTCCGCCCCGGTTTTTACCAATTCATTGTTAGGCGAAATTATTTTATCTTCCATTTCCACGGCAATAGAAATTCGAAGGATTCTTTATTAGATAGCTTTTGAATTTCTGAAAAAATAATATACATTTTTATTGCAATTGTTTCGACATTTTTTAAATGATTATCATACATTCTATCTATTTCATTAGACGATTTCTTTTCAACGAGTAATTGGTTTTTCATAAAGAAAACATTCTTGTCCAATTTATATCCAATTGCTGAATCATCGTCATCATAAACATCGAATTTTGGATTCCAATATGGGACTTGAACATAGGTTCTTAACTCTTTATGTAATCCAGCAATTTTATGAAGTCTATTTTTAATTCTATTTCCAAAAACACTCTTAAAGCCAACTGTATCTAAATCGTTTTTATCAATATTATAAACTAATTCTTCTAATTTATTTAGTGTCTCGCCCCTCAACATTCCATTTTCAATTTCATGTCTTAAATTATCAAAGTCAACTGGTTTAATTATTTCTGTAATTTTTTTCCATTTATCTTTATTTGCAGAAACCATTTCTTTTGTTAAGTTCTGAAAAAATGCAATTGCTCCTAAGCAGGACCCAGTTAAAGTAAATATTTTTAGTATCTGTTCCATTTTGATAATCTTGATTCCGATTTGTAGGCTCTATAATTTAGCCCGACTTTTTAAATATACGCACCTTTAGCAAGGTTCCAAAAAATAAATCAATTGACATTTCAATACTGTTGATGTCGCCTTTATGTGTTGCCTTATAGTTGTACCACTATCCACAGTAAGATCTATCTTCTTTATTATTGATGTTCAATTTGGTTCGATGCAGTAGAAACAAAACAGACACAGAACAGCGTACTGCTCCTGCTGGAAGAAAAGTCGCAGGTGGCTAAATTCGTTATACAAAATGCAACCTGGTCTTTTTGCCCATTGGATTGTATGCCCCGCAATTAATTGCAATACGCATCTTGAAGAGCCGTATGAAACGAGAGGTTCACGCACAGCCTGTCCCGCTATTCGGGAGTTCTGTGAGGAGCAGGGGTTGAAATTTCCCTTGCTTACTCCGCTAACTGTCGTTACTATTGAGAAATATTTTCTATGACCGCAACCCAACCTATCAACCTATTTATCGAGTCTTTAGACAAAATTAAGTTGGAGTTATTAGCTTTAAGTTTGTCAGAGAACTCGTTCAATATTCTTCTATCCTCTTGCGAAACTTGGATGAAGCTCCGATCTTTGAAACTCGCTCCTGAAACTAGCCCAGCTCCAAAAGTCCAGAATAAATTGTTAGTTGTATCAGTAACTCCATGCCATGTTGTATATTTATTCCCATTCATTGTAGTTTTACTCGCAAAAAAAGGGTTCATGTCTTTTCTGAAAGTTACCGTCAAGGGATATTTGTTTTTTTCATTTGTGACTAGCATGACATAGTTAACTCCTCCGAGTTGTCCCCTTATTATCTTACTGTTCCTTTCATGGTAAATTGCTTTTCCTATTAGCAGATCTGAGCTGCAAGACAGAAATAATATTGTCAAGAATGATAAACCATAAATATAAATAGGACCTTTCATGCTAATTAATAATGACAGCTAATACTTTAAATATACACCCCTTTTGCAAGGTTCCAATAAATAAATCAATTGATATTTAATTACGTTAATGTCCCCTTTATGTGTTGCCTGTTGTTTGTTGGTATTATAAAATATCGCCTTAGCCTTGGTTTGTGTTATTAACCACCGTAAGCAAGGTTTATCTTCTTTATTACTGCTTTTCCATTGAGTTCGATGCAGTAGTGACGAAGCAGACACAGGGTTACGGGAATGAAAAATTACACTAAAAGCATTTTAGCAAAATCAACTTTATCCCACAGAACTGTATTTAAAATACACCCTAAAAATCATCAGCTTTCTTATCTACCCTAAAATGGGTTAATTTTGCGCTTTATTAGCAAAAGCACCAACTATCAATGAACGAACGGCTGAAACAACTTTCCCAGGAATTAGAAGGCGAATTATATTTTGACAATACCATGCGGATCTTATATGCAACCGATGCATCCGCTTACCGTGAAATGCCGCTGGCAGTAGCCATCCCTCAATCAATTGAAGACCTTAAAAAATTGATTCAGTTTGCAAGGACCGAAAAGACTTCGCTGATTCCCCGTACTGCGGGCACATCCCTGGCAGGGCAGGTAGTTGGCAATGGCATAGTGGTGGATGTTTCTAAAAACTTTACAAAAATTATTGAGCTAAACGAGCAGGAACATTGGGTTCGGGTGCAGCCGGGCGTAATCCGGGACGAACTGAATATGTTTTTAAAACCGCATGGTTTATTTTTTGGTCCTGAAACTTCCACGGCCAACCGTGCGATGATTGGCGGTATGGTGGGCAATAACTCCTGCGGATCCAATTCCGTTGTTTACAGAAGCGTAAGAGAGCATTTGATTGAAGTAAATGCATTGCTGAGTGATGGCAGCGAAACAGTTTTCAAAGCATTGGACCTGGATGAATTTCATGCAAAGTGTGAAGGCGATCACCTTGAAGCAAAAATCTATCAGTCTATTCGCTCCCAATTAAGCAATTACGACAACCAGCAGGAGATCCGGAAAGAATTTCCCAAAAAATCGGTGGAAAGAAGAAACACAGGTTATGCGGTAGATATGTTATTAGATACAGCCCCATTTACTGCGGGAGAAGAAGATTTTAATTTTTGCAAACTGATTGCTGGATCGGAAGGAACCCTTGCCTTTCTAACAGAAATTAAACTGAATGTAAACCCATTGCCACCTATTGAAACAGGGTTGCTTTGCGTTCATTTTAACAGTATTGATGAGTCACTGCGGGCCAATTTGATTGCCTTGAAATACAAGCCCAGCGCCAGTGAGCTGATTGATCATTATATACTGGAATGTACCAAGGATAACATTGAACAAAGCAAGAACCGCTTTTTTGTACAGGGCGATCCGGGTGCGATACTGGTAATAGAATTTGCCAGATCAAACCGGGAAGAAATTACCGAAATAGCCGAACAGGTGGAAGCTGAAATGCGTGCTGCTGGTTTGGGGTATCATTTCCCGCTGTTATTTGGCAGCGATAGTAAAAAAATATGGACGCTCAGAAAAGCAGGGCTGGGGCTACTGGGTAATTTACCGGGTGATGAAAAGGCGGTTCCGGTGATTGAAGATACGGCGGTAGATGTCGCAGACCTGCCGGCGTACATTGCGGAGTTCAACCAGATACTTACCAAATACGATTTGCATGCGGTGCATTATGCCCATGCCGGATCTGGTGAAATACATTTGCGTCCCATCCTTAATCTTAAAACTGTAGAAGGGAATCAACTTTTCAGAACCATTGCGGAAGAAATTGCAACGCTTGTAAAAAAATATGATGGCTCATTAAGCGGTGAGCATGGCGATGGCAGGTTGCGGGGCGAATTTATAAAACAAATGGTGGGGCCCAAAAATTACGAATTGCTGAGAACCATCAAACGCACCTGGGATCCAGAAAATATCTTCAACCCCAATAAGATTGTTGATACGCCTTCAATGAATTCCATGTTGCGCTACACACCGGGGCAGCAAACGCCTGAATTTAAAACGGTATTTCGTTATCATAACCAGGATGTGTTGCAACATGCCGAGCAATGTAATGGTTCAGGCGATTGCCGCAAAACACATTTATCAGGAGGCACCATGTGTCCTTCTTTTATGGCCACCAAAAATGAAAAAGATACTACCAGGGCAAGGGCAAATATATTGCGGGAGTTTTTAACCAATTCAGACAAAATGAATAGCTTCGATCATAAAGAAATTTATGAAGTGATGGATTTATGTTTGAGTTGTAAGGGATGCAAATCTGAATGTCCGAGTAATGTGGATGTGGCTAAATTGAAAGCAGAGTTTCTGCAGCAGTATTATGACGCCAATGGAGTGCCATTCCGGTCAAAATTAATTGCCAATTTTAGTGCTTCCGCCAGGCTTGGGGCATTGATGCCCGGTGTCTATAATTTTATGATGACAACTCCAATCATAAGTAATACTATTAAACGTATTGTTGGGTTTGGTGTAAAGCGGTCGATGCCAACTTTGTATAAAACCACCTTACTAAAGTGGTATAAAAAAAGAAAGAAAGCCAGCGATGCAACCTTTGTTAAAAAAGTGTATCTGTTCTGCGATGAGTTTACCAATTTTAATGATACCGCCATTGGTATCAAAGCAATAATGCTCCTTGAAAAATTGGGGTATGAGGTAGTGATACCAAATCATGAAGAGAGTGGGAGAGCCTGGTTGTCAAAAGGACTGATCAGGGATGCTCAAAAAATTGCTAACAAAAATATTTCATTGCTAAGTAAACTGATTACTGCAGAAACACCATTGGTTGGGATAGAACCTTCGGCGATCCTGACTTTCAGGGATGAATACATTGACCTGGCCACGGACGATAATTTTGAGGCCTCGAAGCAATTGGCAAAAAATGTGTTTCTGATTGATGAATTTATTGCCAACGAAATGGATAAAGGAAATATTGACCAGGCATTGTTTACTACCGAAGAAAGACTGATTAAACTACATGGACATTGCCAGCAAAAATCCATTTCATCTGTTGTGCCTTCCGTAAAAATGATGTCATTTCCACCGAACTATAAAGTTGAAACGATTCCTTCCGGCTGCTGTGGTATGGCCGGTTCGTTCGGATACGAAAAGGAGCATTACGATCTGTCCATGAAGATTGGGGAACTTGTTTTGTTGCCGGCCGTAAGAAGCCAGGCTGCGGATGTTATCATTGCTGCACCAGGCACCAGTTGCCGCCATCAGATAAAAGATGGTACCGGTAGAAAAGCGTTGCATACCATTGAGGTGTTGTACGAAGCGCTGGTGAAATAGCCATCATTTTATATCAGCTAATCCAGTTTGTATCAATCTGGTGACCATTGTACTAATGCCTAAGAAACTAAATATGTTTCTTGGGCATTTAAGTATTGGTTAAACTCCCGTGTCTGCATAAATCACGAAATCTTTGCATACGAATTTGCCGGATTATGTGAAACATAGACAGGAATCTAAGCCATTCGTTCAGAGTATAAATGAGATAATTTTTGTTTTTCACATATCTATAATTTCATTAAATGAAATTATAATCAATGTTATAGATAGGTTAATTCAATTTTTGCTGTCAGTGTAAATTGGTGAAATTTTCTTTTATCGACTAATTTTAACATTCCGCCCAAACATATTTAGCCGACATTTGCATTTCGAAATAATTTTTTAACAATATCCCCTAAAGAAAATGACAAAAAAATTTCGCATTAAAAAAGCTTACTTATTCTTTTCCTCCGTTTGTATTTTTATTCTGCACATGCCCTTTGTTTTTGCGAAAACAAACCCGCTTGGCAGGTTATTCACTGATAGAAAAATTTCACCTTCTGGTTTGTCTGATTCCAGCATCATTATACCTGATTCTGTTTCAAACATAAAATTTAGCTTGTATGATAGTCTCCGGCTCGGTTCGCTGGGACTGGGTCGACAGGTTTTTGATTATGCAATCAAGGGGTTTAACTATATGAAAGAAACCGGTGCAATTGCAAATAAGCAGATTATCACAATCGTAGACTTTAGTAAGCCTTCGTCTGAAAAGAGATTGTTTATCATTGATCTCGAAAATTATAAAGTGCTTTTTAATACTTATGTAGCACATGGTATGCAATCAGGCAAAGAGTTTGCCAACCAGTTTTCAAATGTTCCTTCCAGTAATAAAAGTAGTCTTGGTTTTTATGAAACTCTAGGCACCTATATGGGTGGCAACGGTTATTCATTAAGATTGCAGGGTATAGAACGGGGCATTAATGACAATGCAAACAGGCGTGATATTGTGATACACGGTGCCGATTACGTAGATGAACGGTTAATTCATTCGCAGGGTTATATTGGTAGAAGCTGGGGATGTCCGGCAGTACCAAGACAATTGCACAAATCAATTATCAACAAAATTAAAAATGGCACCTGCCTGTTTATTTTTAGTCCTGAAAAGAAATATTTAGCCAGTTCCAAAATTTTAAATTCACCTTTTAGTTCTCCGGCTTATGCTGTAAATTAGGCACAACGTTATGTTGGATAAATAATTACATGAAAAGGCCTGCACTTAGAATGCAGGCCTTTTCATTTAAACAACAACGTATTTTTTTAGGTGATATTTTTCTGTTTGGTCGTTGTCAAATAATTGACGGAGGATCGCATTCATAATTGGAACCCGGATGAATTTCTCCCTGGTAACCCAGGTAATGATCGCCAATAGTAAGTGAAAAAGCGTCACCGCTAAAAAGCCTAGCCACATTTTCCCCGTCCATTCGCCCACCAGGTATGCTACAGTAACACTTGCAAATAACAGACAGAATACAAAGACAAAACTCACAAATATTACGGCAACGAGGTTCGAAAATACTTTCGACAGCTTTTCAGCAGCAACAAGTTTTGCCAATTCAATTTCGGTGTTGACATAGGCTTTTAGTTGCAATGCCAGTTCCTCCGCTTTATTAAATTCCTGCTGTAGCATTCTATTTTATTTAAACATATTTAGAATAATCCTCTTTGGACACTTCTTCCATTTTAGCATTCACCTGTTGCAATTTTGCTTCAAGTTTTTCTTTAAGTTTTGCCAGTTTTTCTTTATTAAATTCATCTTTGATTTTATTAACGATGGAGCTTCCTTTTTTGGTAAACTTCTTTCGTGTTTCAGCACCTTTATCCGGCGCAAATAATAATCCCAATAAACCTCCCGCAGCAATGCCCACGGCAGCAGCAGCAAGTATTTTTGTTGAATTTTTCATTGTAGTTTTTTTATAAATGATGAATAAAGAACACGAATCAAATGTATTTGAAAAAAGATAAAATAGCAATGATTTGGTTGAATATATTGCCATTTAGTTTGGTTGGTTATTGTTGTACAGCCAATGCTTGCGACAAATTGGAAAAGCTTTAAATAATGGTCCTTGCAAAAGGAGCCCTTTTTGTTTTATCGTTTGGATGCATAATTATAACTTCACCAAAAAAATAGCATGAATTTAAGTGAGCAACTAAGAGGTACCGGTGTGGCAATTGTAACACCGTTTAAAAGTGATGAATCCGTAGACTTTGAAGCACTTGGTAAACTGATTGATTTTATCATTGGCAGTGGAGTTGAGTATATTGTTACGCTGGGCACAACCGGCGAAACGCCCACTCTTGATAAACAGGAGAAGCTGGATATAATAAATTTCACCTATGATAAGATAAATGGTAGGGTGCCCGTGGTAGTGGGCATCGGTGGAAATAACACAAGGGAAGTAGTGGCAAATGTAAAAAGCTATCCGCTTGAAAAAGCTGTTGCTGTATTAAGCGCCTGTCCTTACTACAATAAACCATCCCAGGAGGGAATCTTTCAACACTATAAAGCAATCGCCGAAGCATCACCAAAGCCCATCATATTGTACAATGTTCCGGGAAGAACAGGACGCAATATGGAAGCTGCTACTACGCTGCGGTTAGCCCATGAAGTTGCAAATATTGCTGGCATTAAAGAAGCCGGTAACAATATCAGCCAGTGCATTCAGATCCTGAAAGAAAGACCTGCCGGTTTTTTGGTGGTAAGTGGTGATGATGATCTGGTATTACCTGAATTAGCCTGTGGAATAGACGGTGTGATCAGCGTGGCAGCCAACTGTTTTCCAAAAGAATTTTCGGATATGGTGAGGGCCGGTTTAAAACATGATTTCTTGACCGCCAAAAAACTAAACGATCCTTTACTGGAAGTTTATAATCTGTTGTTTACAGAAAATAATCCTGCCGGGGTAAAAGCATTTTTGACCGAACTTGGTTTTATACAAAATGTACTTCGGTTACCAGTTACTCCATTGAGTGAGCCTGTTTATCAAAAAGTGCAGGCTTATCTCAATAAATAAAATTAAAAAATCAACGCATGCCAACGTTTGTTTGCCGCAACTATAAAGCAGTGTTATTGGTTGGTATCTTACTTTTTTGTTACCAGTTTACATTTTCGCAATTCAGGGTTAGGTTTCAAATAAGTGAAGTGCCATCCAATCATTGGCCCGACAGTGTCTTTATAGCCGGTAATTTTAATAGCTGGAACCCTGCGGTAAATGGTGTGCCTTTCTCAAAAATTAATGGCACCGATTATATTGAGATAGCGGATTTGCCGGCTGGAAATCACCAATTCAAATTCACCAGGGGAAGCTGGCAATCGGCGGAATGTAATATCAGTGGTACTGCAATTGATAACCGTGAAATAAACTTAATTTCAGATACCACCGTTGATGTGTCCATCAAGGCATGGCAAGATGATTTTTCAGTTATTGAAAAGCTTCATACATCTTCTCCCAATGTGCGTATTATGGATGGGGCTTTTCCAATGCCACAATTGGAAACCACCCGCAGAATATGGCTTTACTTACCACCCGGATATTCAAAAAGTAAAGAGCGCTACCCCGTGATGTATATGCACGACGGGCAAAATATTTTTGATGAATACACATCTGGATTTGGTGAGTGGGGAGTAGATGAATGCGCTGATTCATTAATTAGAAATGGTAAGCCAGCCTGTATCATTGTGGGGATTGATAACGGACCAAATAGAATGACGGAATATAATCCCTATGATTTTAAGGATTTTGGAAAAGGTAAAGGCGATCTATATCTGGAGTTTATTGTAAATAATTTAAAGCCCTATATCGACCGGCAATACCGCACGCTTCCAACAAATGAAAATACCATCATAGCAGGGAGTTCCATGGGTGGTTTGATCTCGTATTACGCAATGTTGAAATATCCCGAAGTCTTTGGAAAAGGCGGCATCTTTTCTCCCGCTTTCTGGACAGCAGAGGAGATAAATGAACTCACCAATTTATCTGGCAACAAATTAAAAGGCACCCTGTTTTTTTATGTCGGCGGGCAGGAAGGAGAGCAATATGTTGCAGACATGAAGGAAATCACTGATAAATTAGGCGAAAATTCAAAAGCCTTCATTTATGCTGTAACCGATCCGGCAGGCGTCCACAATGAAGCCGCATGGCGCAAATGGTTTCATGAATTTTATAAATGGGTGTTGGCTGCCGGTTTCAATAATATTGTTGATCTTGATGAGGATTAAATCAGGTAACAGGCTCCTTCCAATGCGAGTTCGGTGTTCTCAAAAACCACTTTGGTTTCCGTTAGAAATTCATCCAGCAGTTCATATCTTGATGAGAAATGACCAATGATTAGCCTTTTTACAGCCGCCTTATGGGCAATTTTACCTGCCTGCTCTGTTGTGCAATGAAAACGTTCCGCTGCTTTATCAGAGGCGTCTTTTAGGTAGGTTGTTTCATGATACAACAAATCTACCCCCTGTACTTTTTCGGCAAGCGACTCATCAAAAATGGTATCAGCACAATAGGCATAACTTTTAGCCGGACTATTAGCGATGGTTACTTCTTCATTCGGAATGATGGTACCTTTTTTAGTAATATAATCTTCTCCTTTTTGAAGTTTCTCATAAAAGGAGGCAGGAACTTCGTAGGCTTTGATACGGGCAGGATCGATGCTTCTTGGTTTCTTTTTCTGTCTGAATAAAAAACCCCAACATTCAACCCGGTGCTTTACCGGAAATGCATGAACTGTAAACTTATTTGCATCTACCAGCAATCCTTCGGCAGCGATACCATGAAATATGAGTTTGTAGGACAATCTGGTTGCCCCAACTTTTAATTGCAAATCAATGATTTGTTCTAAAGCCGCCGGTGCATGAATGTGCAAGTCCTGCGTTCTGTTTAGCAAACTCATGCTGGTGATTAATCCGATTAATCCAAAATAATGATCGCCATGCAGATGAGAAATAAAAATATGATTGATTTTACTTCTCTTGATTTTATATTTTGCCAGTTGCAACTGGGTTCCTTCACCACAATCAATTAAACAATATTCCTCTTGTAATTGCAATGCCTGTGCAGTCGGGCATCTTCCGAAAGCAGGTATGGCCGAATTGTTTCCTAAAATGGTGAGTGCGATCAATGTAAGTTATTAACTGGGTTAAAAGATTAAGTTGTTTGATGAATACAATGAAAGGATTTTAATTCGCTGTTTTGCTGTTAAGTCAAAATTAAGGTATCTGCTTAATCTTCGCCCTGCATTAATTCCCGTTCTATTTCCTCCATTTGAATAATGTCCCAGGCTTCACTTTCTGTTGGAGTCACATTTAATACTTCCAGGAGTTGCAATTCATCCAGCTTATTCTCTACATTTTTTGTTAATGCGCAAATAACAAAAGAGTAATTGTTTTCGTAAAATTCTTGTTGGATGTTGGCCAGTATTTCACAACTGCTCTCATCCAGATTATTGACAACAAACATATTTAAAACAAGGTGAGGTATGTCTTTTTGCAGGTATGTACGCAACATAACAGCAAGTTCTTCTGTCATAATAGCAGTAAGTTCACTATCCTGGGGTGTAATGACAACAAATTTCTCTTTGGTATCTATTTTGACATTCATGGAGTAAAATTATTAGTTTGGAGGCTTGAATAAAACGATTTTGGTTTTCCGCTATTAACCAAAAGTTAAAAATTTTATTGTGAGGGTTGTTTTTACTAAATTGTAAAGTAAAGCAAAATTTTGCTTTTAAATATTCTAGCAATAAATATCAGGTAAAATTCAAAACTAAGCTGCAACTGATTTGCACGTTGGTAAGTTAAAATTGGAATATATCCGTTAGATCACGTTAGGACCAATGTTCTTTGCGTATTTTATTCTTTTCAACATTTCAACATTTCGGCGCAGCTCCAAACTTATTCTACTAAATAATCGTTATTATTGTACAAGTAAAATTCAATATATGGACAACAACTTTTCAGCACAGGTTAAAGAAATAATTTCCTACAGCAGGGAGGAAGCTTTGCGTTTAGGAAATGACTTTATAGGGACAGAACATCTGGTATTGGGTTTAATAAGGGATGGTGAGAATACTGCCATCAAAATATTAAAATCGCTCAATGTAGACCTGTATGAGTTACGCAAAGAAATAGAAGTAGCCGTAAAAGACAAAACGGGTAAAAATATTGCCAACATAAATTCTCTTCCACTTACAAAGCAGGCAGAAAAAGTAATCAGAATAACTGTACTTGAAGCCAAGGCGCACAAAAGTGTGATGGTAGAAAGTGAGCACCTGATGCTATCAATTCTTAAAAACAAAGAAAATATTGCTACGCAGATTTTAAACCAGTTTGATGTGGATTATGATATTTTTAAAAACGAGTTGGGGTTTGTAACAAGCACCCCACCTGCGGCTGAATTTTCTGATGAAAATGAAGATGATTTTGATGAGGAAAGAAAACAATATGGCCAACAACAAAAGGCACAAAGAGGTGGTGCTACCAATCAGCCAAAAACAAAGACTCCGGTATTGGATAATTTCGGACGTGATATTACCAGGTTAGCCGAAAATGGAACACTTGATCCGATAGTGGGCAGGGAAAATGAAATTGAAAGGGTATCACAAATACTGTCCCGCAGAAAAAAGAACAATCCTATTTTAATTGGTGAACCAGGTGTGGGTAAAACCGCCATTGTAGAGGGTCTTGCGTTGCGTATCGTACAGCGTAAAGTGAGCAGGGTACTGTTTGACAAAAGAGTGGTTTCATTGGATCTTGCTGCACTGGTTGCAGGTACTAAATACCGTGGACAGTTTGAAGAGCGGATGAAGGCCATCATGAATGAATTGGAAAAAAACAGGGACGTAATTTTATTTATTGATGAAATCCATACAATTGTTGGGGCAGGTGGTGCCAGCGGGTCATTGGATGCAAGCAACATCTTTAAGCCAGCTTTGGCAAGAGGTGAGTTGCAATGTATTGGTGCATCTACATTGGATGAATACAGAATGCATATCGAAAAAGACGGAGCCCTGGATCGTCGTTTTCAAAAGGTAATTGTTGAACAACCTTCTGTGGATGAAACCATCCAGATTCTTACCAACATCAAAAGTAAATATGAAGATTATCACAACGTGATTTATAGCGATACTGCAATTGATGCCTGTGTAAAATTGAGCGAACGATATATGACGGATCGCTTGCTTCCGGATAAGGCGATTGATGTAATGGATGAAGTTGGTGCCAGAAAACATATCAAGAATATTAATGTACCTCAGGAAGTAATTGATCTGGAAAAGAAAATTGAAGACATTAAGCTGGAGAAAAATAAGGTAGTAAAAAGTCAACGCTTCGAAGAAGCTGCTTCCTTAAGGGATTCTGAAAAAAGGCTACAGGAAGAATTAGAAAAGGCGAAGAGTGAATGGGAAGAAGAAAGTAAAAATAAACGTTTCCCGATTGAAGAAGAAGATATAGCGGAAGTAATCAGCATGATGACAGGCATTCCTGTTAAGCGGATGGTGCAGGCGGAAACTGAAAAGCTGAAGCGCATGGGGGACGATTTAAAGGATGTAGTTGTTGGTCAGGAAGATGCAATTTCAAAGGTAGTTAAAGCCATTCAGCGGAATAGGGTTGGTTTGAAAGATCCTAAAAAGCCAATTGGTACCTTTATTTTCCTGGGTCCTACTGGTGTTGGTAAAACGGAATTGGCCAGGTCCCTTGCCCGTTATATGTTTGACAATGATGATTCATTGATTCGCATCGATATGAGCGAATACATGGAGAAGTTTACTGTTAGTCGTTTAATTGGTGCACCTCCGGGATATGTTGGATACGAGGAGGGCGGACAACTTACAGAACGTGTAAGACGCAAACCATACAGTGTGATTTTATTGGATGAAATTGAAAAGGCGCATCCGGATATTTACAACATTTTGTTGCAGGTCTTGGATGATGGACAATTGACTGATGGAATGGGTAGAAAGATTGATTTTAAGAATACCGTGATCATCATGACTTCAAATATTGGTGCCCGTCAGTTAAAAGACTTTGGAGAAGGTGTCGGTTTTGCCACTGCTTCAAGAATCCAGAATGCGGATGAGAATAATAAAGCCGTTATTGAAAAGGCATTGAAACGCACCTTTAGTCCTGAGTTTTTAAACAGGATTGATGATGTAATTATATTCAATTCTCTTACAAAAGAAAACATATTCGAAATCATTGATATCCTGATGAAGGGTGTTATGAAACGGTTGGTTAATCTTGGATTTGCCATGGAATTAACAGGACAGGCAAAAGACTTTATTGCAGAGAAAGGATATGATTCACAGTTTGGAGCAAGGCCTTTGCATAGGGCTATTCAGAAATACCTGGAAGATCCATTAGCTGAAGAAATTCTTAATATGAATGTAAAGGAAGGGGATACACTGATAGCTGATCTTGATGAAAAGAAAGAGAAGATTGAATTTAGCCTGAAGCCTGCAGAAGAAAAGAAAGAAGAAGAAGAGGAAGCCGCTCCAAACGCATAGGATGGAGATTGACTGAATAATATGCATAAAGCCATCCAAATCGGATGGCTTTTTTTTTGTGATTATTAAGCTATTCCGCACAGATAATTTTATCCTGTTTTTTGTTTTGATGGATGAAATTTTTAATTGACTTTTGCTGAAATGAAAAGGAAAATTGTAACAATAGATGGATGGTCGGCTTGTGGGAAAAGTACACTTGCCAAACAGCTGGCAAAGAAGTTGGGATATGTTTATATAGACAGTGGGGCTATGTATCGGGCAATTACCTTGTATTTTCTACGTAACCATATAGACTGGACAGATACCAAAGAAGTTGTTGAAGCGCTCAACAACATTCACATCGATTTTCATTTCAATGAAAAATCACAGCAGTCTGAAATTTTCCTGAATGATGAAAACATCGAATACCTTATAAGAGACTTGGTTATTGCAGATAAAGTGAGTGATGTGGCAGCGATTAGGGAAGTAAGAACATTTGCCGTAGCTCAGCAGCAAAAAATGGGTAAGAAGAAAGGAATCGTAATGGATGGCAGGGATATTGGCACCACCGTTTTTCCGGATGCAGAAATCAAGTTTTTTATGACTGCTGATAGTGCAGTGAGAGTAGAGCGGAGGTTTAAAGATTTGTTTGAAAAAAATCCCAACATCAGCATCGAAGAAGTGAAAGCCAACCTTGAAATGCGTGACTATATTGATTCTAATAGAGAAGTAAGTCCTTTACGAAAAGCGGATGATGCCATCATACTGGATAATACCAACCTAACGATGGAAGAGCAACTTGAATTTGCTCTTGAACTTGTCAAATAATTTTAGAGCGACAGTGATGATGAGGGGCGGTTCATTTTTTTACAGATTAAATTCCTCAATAATTTTATCCGTTGTGATGGATGTATCGTAAAAGGAAACCAACTTAGCGATCACTCCTTCCACCATTGCATCAGGGCAACTTGCACCACTGGTCAATAAAATTTTAACCGGACTTTTGACTGGTAAAAAAGCTTCCGTGGTGATTTCTTCTTTCGTATGAAAATTATAATGGTTGATGGTTGTTGGTGAAATTATTTTATCCTCCGTATTAATGAAGTACGTAGGTATTTTTTCTTCACACAATTCAACCAGGTGCGAAGTATTGCTGCTATTGTATCC